>BNJU01003452.1_pt1 | contig 60934 bp, 72 predicted proteins | sample 8539281 | NCBI WGS metagenome assembly BNJU01 (sample SAMD00202456, study PRJDB9452) | human saliva metagenome | isolation source: human saliva | place: Japan
GTGTTTCCAATAGAAGGTAAGTTATAAATGATGTAAAGAGAAACTTTTACTAAAGAGCAGATTTTGCAGCAGTGAAGGACTTCCTTGTTGAAGAGAGGAAAGAAAAACTTGCCAGGGTTAAACTGTGAATATGTGAGGGGCTGTCGGGCAAAGCTGACTACACCTCCTGGACAGCCCTTTATACTCATAAAAACATTGATATATCACTGTGCAAAATAATAAGCTCATCATCTGAATGTCATTTTGCTTCATATATATAAACAAATATGATACAGTAGCAAAGTAGAAAAGAAAACTTTTAATCATTTCCAAAAATAAAACTAGTCAACAATTATTCCTATTATACATACCGCCATTTGAAGCAGCAATATTCCAAAAGTAGATAGATAGTAGTTTGAGACCTTATTATAATTATAATATCCCGCTTTCATATTTGCCAAGGCTCTGGATATATTATTATCTTTGCAAAATAAAAATATAGCTAATACAGTGGAGGTATTAAAATTATTTATACATTTAAACATTTATGACCAACCTAATAACATTCCAAACACTATAAGAGAAACATTTACAATATACTTTTAGGTAGTTATGAACTGTCGCCGTTTCTTATACCGCATAGGATTAATCTCGCTTCATATATATTATCCTTTCCCAAGACTGTGACATGTTCAAAACTATATATATATTTCTAATAGTTTTTCAAACTAGAGTCCCTGATTATATACTTTTGACCTTTGCATGTGCATTATTTCGGTATTACTACATCCTTCCATACTAAAGGACTCTATTCCGTTCTTAAATATTTATCTTATAAACTATATACATGGAATGTTTTATGTCAATCTGATTCGTAAATTTGTTTTAAACTCTCATCTTCCGGGTCTTTTGGACTTCCAGTTTGTTTGCCCAAATAGTGCGTTAAAAAGTCTCAACCACGCATATATTCTACACTTCTCACTTGATTTTGTCAAAATATTCGTTTTAATATATAGTATTTTCCAGTGTAATGAAGATTTCCATCGCTTCAACTATCGTTCTTCAAGATAAGGTATATAAAGATTTATGCTTTTGCAATGAGGAAAATAGAAATAACATGTCGTTCTCCATGTAAAACTATTTGAGGCAAACCGCAGGAGAAAACTGCATAAGAGTGCAAATTTAAAGACGTACTAGCTAATGAGTCTGCCAAAATGAACTGTGCATTATAGAAAAACAAAAATTACGTATTTCCTGAGCAGTCCCTGCGATTAGCTGCTGCATGTTTAGTGCAACATAGCCTTTAACTTTATACTTTATTTTGTTTATAGATGCGGCTACTCTGCGCAATCTCCTGAGGTTCTTTTCCCTGGTTCCAGAACAATGTTCCTATACTGTACCGCGTGTTCTTCTTGCCACATTAAGCTTGCTGATCAGTATTTCCGCACTTTCGGGCATTTGCCATGCATCACCGGCATCTTTGGCGCATACTATCTTCCGTCAAACTCACACTCCCGGCGGTAGCTCGGACTCTGGTATTCAGCTCAGCTTGTACATTATATTGTCATGAGATAAATCCCAGCAAACTCATTACGCTTCAAGGATTATCACTGCATATTCGGAAACTTTACATAACTGATGCAGCACCGCCTCGAGAAAGTTTTTGGAATTCACTCTCAAAACTTAAAGCTTTGTAAATGCATGCAATATTCTCAGATCACATGTACATGATAGCTGTTTGCCAATATAGTTTTTATCTGTGATACCTTCTATAATACCAGACTCTTTTGGAGTGCCTGGCAGTATATGTTGTGGACTCAAGCGGTGTGCTGTATGGTGAATAATCAATCATTCTCCGCTCGCCCATTCATTACATTTATCATTCATCTTCTGCATTACACTGAGTGCAAAAGGCTTTTGCCACATCATCATGTATGGCTCTTTCCCGGTCATGTACTTTACACACTCACTGAGGTCCTCGCATATCCAAGGCTTATAGTTGATATCATCCATGCAAAAGCCTGTCTATCGCATCCTTCTGATATCCTTTGAGAGTGCCTCCATGCTGCCAGAGTATCGGTGCTACATCTGAAGGTGCGTTCCAAGTAACTCTCTCATGTCTTGCTCTAAGTGCACGGTGGCAGGTAAAGCTCAAGTCTTTTCCCTCAAAGATATTCCAGAAACTTTGTAGGTGTCTCCGCACTGAGGAAAGTGCTACATCCACGAGATTTATAGTTAACGACGCCACTGAGTTAAATCTGTCAGTAGTATTAGGCTTTCCGTTCTCGTCCACATGTGGTGTTAAGAAACTTGCATCCCACGTTAGGTGTGTAGTAGTCGTGCCGTTTTATCTATCTTGTACTCAAACATCTTTCTTTTCCGAAACATAATGCAGTCACAAATCGCTTTTCGAGGTACATTTTGCCTGCTATGTAAGATGGTATTATACTTGTTCCCGGACGAACACGTCCTCTCTCTAAACATAGATAAGCTTTAGGGAATGCAAAGCACCAGACACCGTTCTCATTCTTTACACCCCTGATATCTCTGTCTTATCATCTTTTTCAATAATAAGCAAGGTCTTTTTTCTTTCATCCTTGGTTTATTCAAGTACACATAATTACTGTTATAAAAGGAGCCTGACCGTTTGTGAATAATCAAAGTCACTACCTGATACTGTATGGTCTGTACACCCTTTGTACTCTCTTCATGAAGTCTTTTTTCAATAATCTCTTCTTTTCAGTAGACAGTACGAATCCGTACATCTCGGCTTCCACTTCATCACTTGACTTGTCTGCTTATATCCACAAAAAGGAGCAAGATGAGTAAGAGAAATACTCTGTCCTCCATACTGGCTTGCCATCAAATTATTTGTGTAGCGATATTAAGGTGTCAGGAAAAAAGCTGTGCGGCTTTTTCATAAATGTCCCTCGATATCACGGTACCGTTTTGAAGCATATCTCAAGGTTTACAAGATCACAGCCAGCATATATGCTGTGCAGCCAATCCGCATCATGGAAATGGAGTATACCCGCCTTATGCGCTTCCAATTATCTCACCATCGTTGAAGTATTCTTTCTGTAAGATCCTTTGAAACCTCTCCCTATATAATCTCTTTGCACTGATGCAACTGAGATTTTGTTTGAGTTCTCCTGCTTACTTCCTCATTGTCACATTCTATAAGTGCCATTATCTTATCTGTTGTATTTTGTTTTCTCTTTATACCTGACATACCCATGTGATATATCTTCGGCCACCGATAAGCATCTTCTCTCATGATGCCGTCCTCACTGTCCTGTATCTCTTTCCACGCTCATTGCACGGTTCATAATTTCATGCACTGATTTCACAGTATTGGCACGGTCAACCTGGGCTTTCTTTAATTTATCATCTTCACCTTACTACGTTACATTTGCTTTATAGATTGCAGCAATAATTTTGAAATATCAAAATCAACTTCTAAAGGCCGCTTCTTTTAACGATCCTCAAAGTCGGTAACCTCTTATTATTACATAGCATCTACTTTTATTGTCGCAGTTCTTATAAGTACCTTTTAAGAGTATATAACTGAATTCAGTATACACAATATATTGTGCTTATCGACTTTATTACCACATGGTAAGAAACGGTATGAATATTAAACAGAGTACCAACGAAAATTTGCAAAAAAATTTCAACTGTGGTATTATTGAGTTAGTGCCAATATAAATATACATAATAACAATATATTTTTAGAAAGGATAATTATGTTTGAAATGTAAAATGGTCAGCCTCGCAGGACTTATTCCTGTAACAAGTGGTAAGGCGGGAAGATGCAAATGCACAACAGAAACTATTTAAATAATATTTCTTGTGGAGATGAGAATCATTGATGCAATACTCCCGATACATAAAAATATTCCGAACGGAGTTTGACTTCGATAATGATGCCTCGCTTTTTCTCATTTGAATAAGGTCGGTAAGGACGGCAAAGCCCATGCTTGAATATGCAAAGGCTGCAAAGACCTTAAATATACTCAATTGCGAAATGGAGCCGATGACGAATTTAGTAGCGAGCGGATACAGGAGCCAAACTGTCAGAATTATAAAACCTTTAAGCTGACCATGATATCATCTTTGACAGATAGAGCTTGTAAAAAATGGGTGCCGTTGCTGTAGGTGTGGATATTGACCATGTTCTGGAACGGACGGGAAATATGATATAGTTGATGGTATTGCAATGGGTCCGAGCCCAGCGATTTGAAGAATAGCAAAATTTGTAAAATACCTTTCAGGTTAAAGGAGTTTTATCGCTCAAGATGCCGCAAAGGCAAACAGGCGGGTTGGTAGTTATAGTAGTATTCACACCACGGTCGCATTCCGGCCCGGTATACCTGTTATGATACTCCTGATATAAAATGAACAAGTGTATGGAGATATTTGTAGACTGTCTAATAGATACCGGCTATGATGCCTGGCAAGGCTTAAGGCTATGCAGATGCCGTATCTGTCGTATGATTACTTTCTCCACTTTTTGAAGGAGGGGAAAAGTGTTCACAAAAAAATAAACAAAATGAATGAAGAACTTTCAGAGCTTGTGATGTATACAGGTGAAAGATACAAACTCATTCGATCCTCTCGTTTTATATATAAGATAGAATACAGGGTTTTATTTTTTCAATATTTTATATTGTAAATAAGGCCTTTTAAATTTGAAACTATTTTCATTTTCTCTTGACATATCCATTTTCTTTTTATATTCTATTATCATGTTTACAGCTTTGTTTAAACAAATAAATTTTACCTTTTTCTTGGTGGAAAATTGTTAGTCATATTTAAAAAGATTATTATCATTAATTCCTATATACTTAGGTATGTTTTGTATCATTTCCAATTTATACTTTTATATATGGTGATGGTGTGTGTGATATGAAGCCATAGGTGGAGTACTTTCTCCGAACTTATAATCAAAAGAGAGAAGAACTTGGTTTAAACCGTCCCTTTATCGTTCAATATATCAGCTGGCTTTTTGGGGTGGTTTCAAGGTGACAGGTATCACAGTTTTCAGAAAACCGGTATTTGGCTTATTTTTCTAAATTACTGAATACTCTCTTATCGAGTATCGCCTTACTACGCCCCACTATCTCTCCGCTTGGTATACTTTCAGCGGGTAAAGAAAACTCTGTATTTGGATAATATTATAAAGCGTCATTTGTAGGCAATTTCGTTCCAACTCAAAGTGCTTGTGCTTTCACATATATTTATTACAGTTGCTTCCTTCCGGTAATCACAGGAACAAGTACAAGTCTGATACTCTCCACTACCTTGCACTGGCAATGAGCGTGTTATATAAGGCAGATCTGTGCACTTATATCGGAGCTCAAACCTTTATGTGACCGGAGCAAGAGCCAGAGGTATAAAAGAAAATACAATCAGTACTTTTAATGTACTGAGGTTTACATCTCTCACCATCATACTTGATACAAACAGTTTCGGAAGTCTGCTTGGCGGAAGCCCATTGTTGAGAGTATCTTCATGGACGAATCGGAAGCTGGCTAATAATCTATAACTTACGTGACTATCCTGTAATTTTGGCTATACCGTGGATGGCTTTTATATATGTATTTATAAATTTAATGTTTGATATTTCATAATATTTCTTGGACCGAGACTTAGAATCGGAGGTGGAAAATATAAGAACCAAAATTAATCTTTCCGTCTTTTTTTGGTGATTGCACCGCTTATATTTGCAATTTTTCTCCAATGTTGCACCGTTTGATATCACAGCACAAAACCTGATGACGGCAAATCTCCGCCCTTTTCCTCATATAATGGAACTGATATATATGGCAGAGATATGTTTTCAAGAGTGATTGCCGCACTGTGAATCATATTTTCAGCTTTGGCGGTAGTACTTTGATGGCTGTTATCGGTGTGGTAATCGGAATTTTATAGATATCTCGAGGATTGTTGCAGACACTTTAATGCAGTGTGTATCGATATTTCATGTTTCCGGACTTGTGCTTAAATTCGCTACTGCGTGACTTTTTTTAAAAACGGTGTATTCAAGATATTAGCGCCTCCGTAGGATGGTACAAGATATGCAAGACTCTCAAGAGGTCTTGTACTGTCTACAAAAACCTCCATATATAAATGCCGTAAATAAGCGTGATACGATACAAATAGTGCTTTACGGAGAGATTCTAAATATTATAGGACCGATAGTAGTGACGGCAAGCCTGATATAGTGCTGCCTTTGCGAAATGTCCTCCTGTCATTTTGGGACTTGGTGCCACCCTCCCACTCCCGGAATGGGGAAGGCTATAGTGAAAGCGTGAGTTTGTTCAGCTAACTCCATGATCATACCTCACCGGGACTGCCATTCTTTATCATAGTTCTATATTCAATGTATTCGGTGAACGCATTTAGAGATTATTTCAACATATAAATTAATATACTTTTGAAATTATTAAATAGTAACAACGGTTAAACAGATGCTTATCCGTAAATATATAAAGGAGTTTTTACATACATGAAAACAACAAAATTACTTTCTGTTGCCTTTCCAGTGCCGTTTGCTTCTGGGTGCGTGCAATTTCTCTTCAAAAACTTCGAGAGCTCGGCGGTGTTCCGGAACCTCGTTGCTCTATCCGATACTTCCGATACCGTAAAGATTTGTATACGGCACCGGCAGTTACGGTGGTGGGTATGTCTGATGGTGTCTTAATCCTCATGAGGATTACCTGGGATGGAGCTGTGTACGATATGGTGTGTCGGTGAGACATTGTTCAGATTAAATGAAGATATAGAGTTTGTACTTTTGCTTGCGGATTCTTACAAGTTCTTAGATGACACTACTCTTGAAGTTGTTATTATGATTTGAATCAATTTTCATCAGGCAGAAAGTCGATAGCCGCTGCAAAAGAATGTTTTGAAGATTTGATATGGTACATGACAGAGCAATTCCATGATATGAAGACAGGAAATAAAGGCTAATGGGTCAAACACTCACATTTTGTAACTACCGAACTGAATCCGGCTCTTTTTAAACTTCCTTGCGGAGCCTATACTGCAATTATAGATATGCAGCAGTGGATGCAAGTAAGAATGTTTCAGGTACAGGTCCTTATAAAGCAATCCCAGTGTCTGACAGTGAAATAAGCCTTGTATCAAGAGATGACTACTGCGGTGAAGCATCAAAGAAAAACATCAAAGTCTATCACAGACGGTGACACATTGACTATGGACTTCAGTCGGGAGAACTTGATGCAACCTCCGACTTCCTGTATGCAAGCCACCCGCTTTTTGAAATGACAATTATAATATAAACCTGTTGCTACAGAGCATTCTTCCCCGGCAGTTAAACTTCTGACAACGCACTTCACAGATAAAACATCGTGATCCGCCATAGCTGCGGCTATCGATAAAGAAGGATTTGTAAATGTTTCGTTTACATGTGAAAAGTTGCAAATGGACCGTTCTCTATGGGCGATAGCGAAACTCCGACATATGCTTTTCTCCTGAAAGCCAAAGGAGTTACGCAACGCAGGATGGAGGACAGGATAATGACGGATAAGTGTAGATAAGGATCGGTGTAAATTTAGAACTTAACTACATCATATCCGAAGAACTGAGCTTCTATACTTGCACAAAGTATACAGGCAAACTTTAAAGGATATTTACTGCTTAATATAAATATAATGGAGAATTATCTTGAGGTGATGAAGGACAGCACCACATGGGATATCTTCGGCAGCAATGGTTACAAACTCACAGGAAACAAGGGATATTTTTGATATGACTTCTCTTACCGAGTCAAATTAAAGAACAGAGGACATTACCAAATGCTGAATTTGATTTAACTTCTACAAACTCTTTCCACAACATTTGAAAAATGAAAACGAAGAGATTGCAAAAGATGAGCGCGATATTTTAGTGATGATTGCGGTTTTATATTTGTTTTCATACTGCAGATGAGTCTTGTAAGCAAGAAAATATAAAAGGTCTTACTCCTTGGTTGGCGATTATTAGAATTCAGTAGCGACTTCCAGAAATCGAATAATGAAAGAACCTTTGGAAATTTGAGAATATAAATATTTCATATGAAAGATAAGTTTTATACGATTCATTATTTTCTTAACTCCGTGAAATTCTGGGTGTAGTCGGAACAGCGGTTAGGAAAATCCATTTTGTTAAAGAGTATTTGGGCTAGCCCCAAAGTACTTTCCAGCAATATTTTTTTTGAAAACGAAAATCTGTTATCACTTAATACTTCTTGAAATGAGAAGAATTGCGGCATCAGACATCAGTATGGTTTTTCAGGAACCAGTATTCACACCAATCCCTTTAAAACTATAGGTGACACTGTTTTTGGAAAGTATGAAAGCACATAAACAGATTTCAAAAGAAGAAGCTCGATATTGCAACAGGCATCTTTGAAAACCTCTCATTACTTGGATCCGAAAAGGATTTCCAAGAGCTTACCCTTGAGCTTAGAGGTATGAATCAAAGAGTCGGTATGAAGTCGGCCATGCTGAACAGACCTTTCTTTAATTTTAGCCGATGAACCTACCAGCACTTCGATCCCAGTGGCTGTGCAAATAGTGAATGAGCTGGAAATCACTGCGTGAAAAGTACAACACAGCTGTTATACTGTAACCCATAATATAAAATAGCAAAGTATCACAGACAGGATATTGGTATTAAATAACGGTAAAACGGTTGACGCGAAAACATGTGACGTACTTCCCAAAATGATTTGCCAAAGGAGTTGATACTTCGCCTTCGGTTAGGGTATCATCTCTTTATTTCGAGTATATATGAATGATATTTTAATTATAAACAAACTTACAAAACAATTTGATGGCGAATCGTGCCAAGTATTGAAAATATCACCATATTAAAATCCAGGACGATTTCGGTGTTGTAGGTGGCGGTTCAGGAAAAGCACACTTGCAAGAGCAATCAGGTTTGATACCGGCAATATCCGGTGAAGTATTTGACGGCAATGTATCAGTAAATTTTCAGCCTCATAGCACAGGAGAATATACAAAGATTTACAATGATTTTTCAGCTTCCGGAGGGAGAGCTTAATCCTGTTAGAAGCCTTGTGAGAGCATAGTTTTAAACCTAAAACTTCGGTTTTAGAGGTAATTATAAAACAAAGGATATCTCTTTAAACCGCTGTGGTTTTGATTCTTCTTTCTATGGTAAATATCCCGTGAAGTCAGCGGAGTGTGAATACAAAGGGTCACATACAGAGCCATCGTCACCACCAAAAACTTCTTCATCTGTGATGATATGCTCGGCACTTGATATACAGATAGTTCAAAGAAAAATATCACTACTGTGAACTGTTACGAACGGGAATGGTTACTTTTTATCTGCCATGATATATCTTTGTTCATTATGGGATGATGTACGTGATGAAGGATATTACATAGTGGAAAAAGATGTTACAAGCAGAATAATCCACCGCCTGCAAATGAATATACTCAAGGCACTTAGAAGACTTATCAATGGACCGCTGCTTGTCTCCATTCCCACAAAGTATAATATCAAGTTAAAATATCTGTATGAAACAGCTTGAATCCAAATAGAGTTTGTTATAATTACAAAGATTATTGAAAGGAGTAAAAAGTATCATGAATTCTTTATACTCTGATTATAATATAGAACACCAGTCTACCGATGATTATCGCATCCACTTTATCATTCTTCTTAGCTATCTTTATAATTACAGGCTTTCGCTTATGAAGGAAAGAATAAAACAAGGCTTGTAGACATTTCCATAGGTATTGTTTTACATTTATACTTTGGGAATTCAGGAAAATATAATTAAACCATACAAAGACTTTCTTTCCCAGCCTACGTACTTGTAAAACGAGGAGTGTAGCTACGTATGCACATGTATCACCTGAAGAAATAATGGTAACTCACCACTTTGTAAAGACGGCATTATAGTCCGCCACAATGAAAGAGGACTAGACGGAAAAGATCTCGAACAATGACAATAATTCCCACATTTTGCAGTACACATGTATTGCATCATGTCGTATATATAAACGGTGAGAGGTAATTTATGAATATATTTATTAGTTTTGCATCAAATTACCTCGGTATCATAGTAATGATTTACAGATACATATACTTGGAAAATATGAGTTTCTATAAATATCTACAAACCAGATACAAAACTATGTACTCGGTGGAATTATCGAGTGTGATCTATATCATCATCGTATCATAACATTCCTTATCTAGTATCGACCAATTCTTGCTGTTATTATCGTAAAGCCACTGACCAACATATAAAGGCCGTAAAGTCATTGGTAGGGAAATCCCAAATATCCTTGAAACGGTAAGGTCAATGTTGCCAATCAGCTAAGTAGGAATATCTGCTTGACCAACTTATGCTGCATATACGGATGAAGACTTTTTCAACAAAAGAGGTGAAATCCGCAATATGAACAAACGGTAAGCTTATTGCATTGATTGTAATCCGCCACACCTAAGTTCCCTATTATTTCAAACGGTAAAATAAACCGATATACTTGAGGTTATCGGACATGATGAAAAATGGTTACTTTCTTCAATAAATAACAGGGCATTGAAAAACATTACAGGATATTTTCTAGGTGAGTATGTAAAACGGTGAATTAAATCTACCACTTATCCGAAGATTGTATAGTAGTTAGTATAAAAATGCATATCGGTACTGAGACGGCACAGATGCTTGTAGTTTTACTTCCGCCTTCACAAAACTGAATACTGAATTTAAAAGGACCCTCAAAACTCGGAGGGTTCTTATTTTATCTGCCCTACAGGCTTTCAGATATCTTATACCGGTTTCCGTTTTTTGAAACTTTTCATCATCTCTTCTATTGCTCAGCTTCATCTCATCTGCATTTACCAAAAGTCGGCTTCCAATAGAAATTTGTAAATCAATACCTGTCCAATATCCGTGTATATGTATGATGATGTGCTATCATAAAGTTCATCCTGTCCAGCATAGATTTTGATATATCTGTACCTTCAGTAAAATTTTCTAATCATCGGTGAAGACACTCTTCCTGCTTTTTACGTCCGTTTCACCATACTTTTTCTCTGAGCGAAGGGCGGAGTATCATGCACATAGCGCTATTTCAAGTGTTTTTGAGTGTTATCATCAAGATTCTCTCCCGTTCCTATATTTCTTGCATATCCCCTATACCTTTAAAAATGATTGTATCCCTAAAGCTGCCCTTACTTTTTCTTTATCATCTTCCATTACTTCACCGACAGTCACATAACACCTCTTACAAAAATATTTGCTTAATATTACATATTAATTTTTACACTTATAATAAAAACGGGCTTTTTATCCAAAACCCGCTTTAATCCTTTATTCCGCTTCCGCCTTCTATTATAAGAGTATCTGCATATTCACTGCCATAAGTATCTGTAAGTGTCTCTGCATAATCCTTGTGGAAGAAGTTCTCTTCCAAGACTTTCAACTCTGTATTGATCCATTCAAGTAATGTAGTATTTCCTGTTTGTTACAGCCGGTGCGATAGTATCCTTTTGCACCAAGATTGTCAATACTCACAGTATATCCCGGATTGCTCTTTGCAAATGCGATAACCCGCAGTATTGTCATTTACCCATGCCTTTGCCTGAACCGTTTGAAGCGCATTCTTGCATTTGCATATATCATACTGGCTTGATATCAGGATAGTTCTTAATCATATAAGTCTCGCGGCTGTTGTTCCCTGAAATAACTATCATCTCATCCTCAGCCTTCCAATTGTCAAGGCTTTGTTACAGGCTCTTTATCGGATGATATAACCCAAGTCCACATTCATATATGGAAGTGCAAAATCTACCGCCTCCGCTCTTTTCGGTGTTACTGTAAAGTTTGCAAGTATATCATCCACCTTACCTGTTTCAAGATATTCCACTCTGTTTGCTGGCCCTGTACTTACATAATTGATTTTAACACCATAGATCCTCTGCAAGTCTGTTTCCGAAGTAACATATCATATCCCTGATATCACCGTCTCATCGACATATCCAAAAGGATGCTTATCTGAGAAAACACCATATTTATAGTTCCCGCACTTTTATCTCATCTAAAGTCCTAATTTATTCTAGCTAGCACTTTGAAGATGGAACCATGCACTGAGTGCCAAAAAGCTCCTAGCAGCCAAAAATACCTAACAATCCTATTAATTTACCTCATTTTTATATTCCTCCTATATGAAAATTCTATATTATATTCTTCCTTATCATCCTTAATGGATTCAAATTCGAAAATATTCAAAATTGTCTTGCTCTGCAGTCTTCGGTGAAGTGAAAAGCTCTAGGTTCACCTGTTTTCCACTATATTTCCTTTGTCATGAAATATACTCTGTCAACAACCGCCTCCATAAATTGCATCTCATGAGTTACAATAATCAGTCGCTTGAACCCTGTTTAGCCAAATCAAGATTACATCAAGCACTTCTCTTACCATCTCAGGATCGAGCAGCTGTAACCTCATCAAATAATAAAATCTCAGGATGCATTGCCAACGCTCTACTATTGCCACTCTTTTGCTTTTTGTCCGCCTGAAAGCTCTCTAGGATAGGCATTTGATTTGTGTGCAGACCTACTCTTAAGAAGCTCCATCGCCTCCTTCTTTTGCACTCTCTTTATCTACTCCGGCTACCGCGTGGTGCCAGAATGTATTTTCAGCATTAGTCATATGTGAAAAAGTTCATAGCTTTGAAAACCATACCTATTTTTGTCTGAGTTTTTGTCAAATCATTTTGCTTATAGTCAATGACTTTTTCCGTCAAAGACATACTTCCGCCCTGTATTTCTTCCAGACCGTTTATACACCCGAGTAATGTGGACTTACCGCAAACTGCTTGGCCTTGAGTACTATTACCTCTCCCTTGTTCAGTTCAAGGCTCACACCGTCAAAGTGCAGCATTTTTCCGTCATAATTTTACAACATTGTTGTTTCCACAATGCCGGCATATTCTCTCCTTCCTTCACACTAATTTCTTTTTCCAGATATCTTTGCAAGCGATACCTATCGAGGGTACAAGCGAGAAATCAATCATAAACACCACCAGATATGTACTCCGAAAGCCGCATTCAGGCTTGAATTTCTGTTGCCTCCGTTATCTGCTGTGCCACCTTTATTACCTCCAACAACTCCTATCATAGGTACAAGTGATGTAGTCTTTATCATTCTGGTAATCAGGTTAATTGAAAGCGGAATAGTCGCTTTATTGTCTGAGGTATAATGATGTAGATAAAAAGTCTGTTTCTTATTAAGTCCCAGTGCCTCACTGCTCTCATACTGATGCTTTGGAATACTTGTAATAGCTCCCTTACCCAGATCTCCCATCTCAGCAGTTCCCCAAAGGCTGAATACTATGATTGCTGAAAGTTCAGCGGAGATATCTATTCCAAGTGCTCTTGTAGCTCTCGAAAAATACTATAAACAAAAGTACAAGCTGCGGCATTATTCTTATAATTTCAAGATATATCCTAAGCACCGCTTTTTAATATCGGATTTTTAAAAAGTCATCAAAATACCGACCAGGATACCCAGGGGATACTTATAAGCACAGATATTAAACTGATTCTAAGTGCTATACCAAGTCCGCCAAGAAGTCTTATTGCATTCTTTCCTTTAAATATCACATCAAGACCCAAATCCGGCATATCGTACCCTCCTTTCTACATAGGAACCGAGTATTGATACCGGAATAATATAATCAAACTAGAAAAATACCAGCAGTACAAGGCTCTCAACAGTTTTATAATACAGGCCTATCAAATCTTTGCGGTAAACATAAGATCCATTAAGCTGATAGCTGAGAATACGGATGTTTCTTTCAAAAGAAATATTATATTGGCTACAAAATGCGTGTACTTATTGAAACAGCCTGTGGAAGTAAAAATATAAAAAGAGTGTCTGATTGTGGCTGAGTCCAGGCTTAATGCCACTCTCTTCCTGTATCTTATCTATAGTTTCTATTCCGCTTCTGAAAGCCTGCATATAGCTGCCTCCCAGAAAATGCAAGTCCGAATACTCCGCATACAAAAGGCGTCTACTAACTCGCAAGCTTCGGCAAAGCCGTAGTATATAAAAACAACTGTCATGATGAGCGCGTATCTGCTCATTTCAATATATACACTTACAGAGTTGATCTAAGTATCGGTATCTTCTTATGTAAAAACAAGTGTACATAAGAGCCTACAATTATTGCAAGTATGATTCCCAGTATACCTATTTTCCAATGTCAGTATGGCTGCATGTACGTATAAAAGGAAACACCTGTTTTGATAAATTCAAAATCCATAATGTTACTCTCCAAGATACTCTTTGTATCTCTGCATTTATTTTATGGAATGATAATATCACTACAAACCCTTCTGTCTATAGGTTTTCATAGTATTTATTTTCATATCTGCATAATGCCAAAAATCTTACAAATATCGTACAGTCTTTGCTACCTATACCTCAAAGCAAAATAATGCTTTTAAAGTATAGGTTTAATTTGTACTTATAAAATATTTATCTTCTTGCCGAAGTTTTGAACCCAATAAAAGTGTACTGCCGTCATTATAACAACCTACCCTATTTAAGCTGCAAATCGTCACTAGTATATTTTCTCTATGCCCTGTGAGTTCATCCATGAGTCCATAACACTTTCAGGGTTTCTTTGTCCCCATTACGCAATATTTTCTCCCCAGGTCCATAAGCCCTGAAGGCATTAAAAGTACGATAGCGAACCGTCAGGTCTTGTATGAGAGAACAATGTCACAAGTTCCTTTGCTCTCATCCGCACTGTTCATAAGTGCACTCGTCGGCTGAGAGTGGGAAAGTCCGTATTTTGCTCTCTCCTCGTTTACAAGTTCAATGACTCTCTGCATAAAGGCGGCTGTAGAAGTCTGATTTGAAGCCGATCCCGATGTTATGTTTGCACTGTTGTTTTGCCTGCCGTTTGTTTCGGTCATTCTTCCGCCCGGCTGATATGCTCCGCTTGCATCAACAAAGTATCCGTCAGGTGTATGTGTTTTGCATCCATTCTGCCGTCGTTGAAAAGGATTCATATAATACCATGTATTCTTTACGTTGACCCAACCTACTTTCATATCACCGTTGTTTGTATCCAGATAATACCAGTCTTTTTCGTCTTTTAACCAGCCTGTTTGCATATAGCCCGATCCGTTCATATAATACCGGACTATTGTTTATACTAAGCCATGATATTACATGACTGACCGTCCGAAAACTGATACCACCATCCGTTATTATCTCTTTTTCCAACCTCCGGTTTGCTCCAAATGTAAGCACAGCCATCAATAATGTACTTACTACCAATCCGAGAAAAACTCTTTTTCATACATTACTCCTTTCAATATTAATTTTAAAATTATTATCAACAAAATATTTTACCATAGATAAAATTTGCTTTGTCTATAATCTACTTTTCTCCATGATATACTTCTTCTGCGGTATCACTATTGACATCAACTATTACTTTATCAACATTCTCCTTAAAATTAGGGATATTAACAAATATTTCTGAAGATACTTCATCATCGCTGTAAACTGGAATAGCTCTTTAAATTAATTTTTTAATATACTGTTCTCATATGTTATCACATTTACTTTGAGCTTTTGAATAAAAGATAATATCTCCATAAGTTCGATAATAAAAATTGTAATTATCACTATTATTTATAATATAATACCTATTATCAATAAGTTGCTTAATATCTACTTCAAATTTATTTTGTTCATAATACAAAAATAGAACCATTATTTTGTGTTTTTCACAACCTGATAAATATAAAGCACTTAATAACAAAATTAAAAATAAACTATTCTTATAGAATATCATAATTACACCCACTAATCCTAAATTATTCATAGCATAGTTATGTCTGCGGCTGAAAGCCACATAATTACTGCATTTTACAAAACTTTCTTACTTTCACCTAAAAAGTGAATAGAAAAAGACCTCTTTCTTGGTAAAATTAAGGTGTCAAATCAAAACAATGCCAAGGAAAGGAAGTCCTTATGTCAATTTTAAACACTATTTCACTTGAAAGCAACAAGAAAAATCAAAATAAATTTTAACGGTGGAAATTCTCTTCTGATGGAGGGCTGCTCCTCATCAAAAGAATTTGCTGCAAAGGTAGGGTCTTATAAAGCTTGTGAAAAAGCTCTTCAAAACCAATGACCATACAAACAGCCGTATTCATACAGATTCTGATAACCTTATGCAGATGCTCTACCAAATTATAGCAGCCTATTTTGAGGATGATTGTGCAGATGAACTGACTAATGACCCGGTATTAACATCTATTTTGGAAAAAGAAGCCTTGGCTTCTCAACCTACATTATCTCGTTTTTGGAATAGAATGGACAACGACACTCTTACACAGCTTGATTCTATAAATGCAAAAATGCGTGATATTGTCTATTCTATTAAGGCTCCGAGCACATGTTTTTTGACCTTGATTCTACACTGCTTAACACCCTACGGCAAGCAGGAAGAGTTTTAACTTTCATTATCAGGCTCATGGTTATCATCCACTACAGCTCTTATCATTTGTGTTAATCCAAATGCATAAATTTGCTTATCATCTTCCAGAAAAATATTATTTTCGATCATATTGTATGATTTTTGATAGCCTTTCCATAACTGAAAAATTTACGCAACTTTTTCACTTTGTCAGGTAACTCAGGCTGATGATAAATAAAAGCACACGCTGAATTTGCATTAAAAAGTGCAAATACAAATGAGCATAGAGCACTGCCTTTACTTATTAGCAGTAAATACTTTTCATAGTTAAATCCTCCTCCAGTAATAAATATTACATAGGTTTTACCCTAAATAGAGTATCAAAATAACGATTTACATACAAAAGCCACGATTTTCGCAGCTTCCAAAAACATCTGTAAAATTATATAAAACTTCCTTTACATTATCAAAATGTGAGAATTCACCTCTTTTTGCTATCTCTTTTATCTTTGGAACACTTAATATCTTAAAATCCGATACTTCCTCTACCGCATTTTTATATTTCGCACATCATCTTCCGATATAATATAAGAATACATATCCACAAAATAACTGTTACTTTCAGTATTTATCCTCTATGGGTATACAGCTTTCATAGTCTCTGTCATAAAGATTTATACCCGTTTCTTCAAAAATTTCTCTACGTACGGCATCCTGTGAATTCTCTCGGCTCTTACTCCACCTCCGGGTATCTCCCAGAGTCCTCCGAGCATATCTCTTATCAGTGTGAACGTTTTGTAATCAATACTTTTTATCCTCTGTAAAGTATTCTATTACAACCAAATGAAATTGTTTAGGGTTTTGAGAAAGATTATATCTGTCTACAGTCTCTCCTGCAGGCATCTTGTTTTTCATCATATATGTCCCAAAGTTCTTTTTCTGCACTCATTCTTACTACCGTTGCTGCAGATTGTCCAGCTCTTTTCAAGGTCTATGCAGCATCTCCCATTTCACTTAAAATTTTTATTCAGCATGGTACGAAGCTGTGCCATCTCTTCATCATTTATATTCAAACAGCCTCTCATACCTACCGGTATGTCAAGCGCACTTTCTCTAAGCTCTTCTCCGCTTTTTGTCAATGTAACTATAGTGTTCTCTCATCTATCTTTGAACGTTCTCTTGTAAGCATAACCCTTTGATTCAAACTACTTTACAGGTGTAAAGTGTGCCGGAGTCAAGGAAGAGCTTATCCCCCAACTCTTTTACATTCAATTCCTTATCTTCCATATTACCATCATTACAATATACTGTGTGTATGTAAGATCGAAGCTTATCAAGATATACTTTATATCTTCTTACTATTTCCTGAGCTGAGGCATACAGTGGAAAAACAAAGTTGATTTTTCCAGTTTAAGTGAGTCGTACTTATCCGCCATTTTAATATTCCTCTTTCTTTTAAAGACTTCAAGGAGCCTTTTATTTTTCATAAACGCTCCCCTGTCTTTTCTATTAGATTAATTTTACAGCCTCTTCTACTACTTCAACACCTTCTGTGGCTCAAATCTTCTTACAACATTTCCGTTCTTATCGATAAGGAATTTTGTAAAGTTCCACTTGATATCAGGCTTTGTTGCTATTAGTCAGGATCGGCCTCACCAAGCATCTTTGTAAGAAGCTTTTGACATATCATTGTCTGCGCCCAGCACTGCCAAAAACCTTTCTCGCTCTTAAGATACTTAAACATCCTCATAAGCTCCGTCACCGTTTACTTCTATTTTTGAGAACAATGGGAAAGTTACACCAGATCTTGAGCTGCAGAACTTATAATCTCATCACTTCCCGGTGCCTGATGTCCGAACTGATCACATGGGAAATCAAGTATCCACGAAATCCTTATCCTGATAGTCTGCATAGAGCTTTTTGTAACTGCTCATACTGTGGTGTAAATCCACACTCTGTTGCAGAGTTTATTATAAAGTACTACCTTGTTCTTATAATCACTAAGTCTTACTTCCTCGCCCTTGTTGTTCTTTACTTTAAAATCATATATATTCATATCTTTTTCTCCTAACTATATATTAAGTGTTTCCACATATTTTGCCGCTGCAATTTCTGCTACCACTCGTCTCCCGCTGCAGTTACAAGCTGGCGTACTTCCTTTGTTCTGCCGTCTCCTGCCGCAAAATACACCTTCGGTCTTTTGTCTTACAATCTTCACCTGATACGATATAGCCTGCCTTATCAAGCTCTACTACATCTGCAAAGGCCGCATTATCAGGTACCTGACCTATTGCTACAAAAAGTCAGTCCACTGCAATCTCTCTTTTTCACCGGTATTTCTTTATCTTCTACAACTACTCCTGTAACTGCAAAGGACTCTTCCTATCTCTCCACAATATTTGAGTTTAAAACAAACTCTACATTGTCTTTCTTCTTTAAAAGCCGCAACTACAGCTTCCTCAGCTCTGAACTCTGTCTCTGACGGTGTATCACATATACTTTCTTTGCAACATTTGGCCAAGAATGTTGCATCCTCTATAGCTGTATTACCGCCACCGTTTCACAGCAACCACTCTTGCCTCTGTAAAACATTCCGTCACAGGTTGCACAGTATGATATACCTGAACCCACCAGCTTTTCTCATTAGGAAGTCCAGAGCGGTCTGTTCTTTGCGCCGGTAGCAAGTATTACCGACTTTGGCATCATAGTTTTCTCCTTTTCAGTCTTTACTTTCTTTATATTACCTTCAAGGCTGATGCCAGCCACCTTTTCATATTTTACTTCCACCCAGATCTTTTTGCCTGATGAAATAGATCTGTAGCAAAATTCAAATCTCGAAGTCTTTCTTGATAGCAGGATAATTTTTCTATCTCAGGAGTATTTATTATCTGTCCTCCGTAAGATGCACCTCAAGTACAAGTACCGACTTTTCCCGGCTCTCACTCCGTATGTTGCAGCTGACAGTCCGGCTGTTCCGGCACTGCCACTACTATATCATACATATAATCACTTCTTTCTATAATGTCAAATGTATCTGAATCATGCATACGCTGCAATCAGTTTACTATTATGCTAATAAAGCCTTTTACTTCATCCTTTGTATATAAGACCTACTGACTTGTTTACAACCTCACCGTTTTTGAATACCAAGAAGTGTAGGTATTGACATAACATGGAATCTTATTTACAAATCAGATTCTCATCCGCATTTGATCTTTGCTACGAGAAACCTACCGCCTCCTCAGCCACTTCATCAACTATAGGTGAAAGCATCTTACATGGACCGCACCATGGTGCCCAGATATCTACCAATACAGGTTCTTTGCATTTTAAAACTTCCGCTTCAAAATTCTCACTTGTAATTGTCTTTACTGCCATAACTTTTTCTCCTCCGAATCTTTTCTTAAATAGCTTATGATTATATTTTTACACAATCTTTATTTTATTGTCAAGCTTTTTATTTTTCTTTTCCTTCATTCTCAAAAATATTCCTTTGTCAGCTTTATACAACTACATTTGAAAGTAAGAATAGTGCTATAAGGTTAGGTATAGCCATAAGTCCGTGAAAAGTCTCCGATATATCCCATAAAGCCCGAGGTCCATCAGTAGCACCTACTATTGCCAGTCAATAGAATATACCACCATAAAAGGCTCTATACCTTTTCACTTAATAAGAACTCTATGCATCTTGCGCCGTAAAGTCCCCATCCTATATAGTTGAGAAATGCAAATGAGCACATAGCTATTGCTGTAAATACTGATACACGTTACCGTATGTCTTTATAAAATCCGCTTTATAGTAAGTTCGGCACCTGGCGTAGAACCGAAAGGAATAGTCACTCCCTGAGCAAAGTATTACCAAAGCTGTAAGTGTACATATAACTATGGTATCCGCAAAACACTTCAAATATTCCGAAAAATCCCTGTTTTACAGGCTTTGCTGTATCTGCCGATGCATGTGCAATAGGGCCTGTTCCAAGTCCCGCCTCATTTGAGAATATACCTCTGGACACTCCCTTTTTCATACTTGAAAAGAAGCTTCCTATAACACCTCCTGTGACCGCTCTCGAGTTGAACGCTCCGTATATAATACTTCCAAAGACCTCAGGTACTCTGTTTATATTTGAAAAACAACTCCGAGTGCCAACATCACATATATAAGTGCCATAGAAAGTTGAACCATCAGTAACCGGTCCTATTCTTTTTGATACCTCGAGTAATACCAGTCCCACAAGTATCGTTACAATGATTCCGATGATCAGTTTATCATCTCATGTCCACCCGGTTTTCACTATTCCATATCCTTCAAGTGCTACATTTATAGCTGCCGTAATCGTATTTACCTGCGTAGCATTTCCTGTTCCGAATACCGTAAGAGTACCGAATGTTGCAAAGACAGTAAGCTAAACATCCATCTTTTCGACAGATCCGTTTTTCGACTATAATACATCGGTCCGCCTACCAGATCTCCATGCTTATTTGTTTTTCTGAAATATACGGCAAGAGTAACCTCTGTAAATTTTGCACACATATCAAGTGACTGCGGATACCACATCCAGAATACACTTCCCCGGACCGCTCTATTGATATTGCACCCTGCAACACATCACGATATTTCCTCGTTCCCACTGTAGCCGCAAGTGCCGTGGTTGCAGCCTGAAAGGAGAAAGTGCACCGTCTGCAACATCTCTTTTCTTAAAAATTCTACCGACAGTGGTCTTTCATTATATATCCGAATCTCTTATCTGTAAAAATCCTGTCCTGATACTCAAATATATACCTACACCCATCAGTAGCAATCATTGCAGTCACACCCCATATAGAACCCGTTGAAAGCCGCGTTCAGCTTGAATAGTTTCAATCATATTTCCCTCTGATATTATTTAATTGATGATACTTATTCTGTATATCCTTTATCAAATCCTTTATTACTTCACCCGGCTATTATAAGTCCTACAACGGAAGGGACATGCAACGGAACCCGAATCGCATCTTTCTGTCCGTACATTTTCTCTCAGTTCCCGGAGGACATACACAGGTGAACTGCAACTTACTTTCATCCTCACATGTACTATAGGCTGCTTCTTTTGAATATACCACCTTAAGCTTTTTATATTTCTTTTCTGAGCTCTCGCCTCATAACCTTTTGCAAGCGGGACATACACTTGTCTTATATATATCGCTCACCATAAAAGCCTGTAGGGTCGAGCTTATTTGCCTGCCCCCATACTGCTGATAACTTTTCACATTACTTTCATTTGCCTGCATAACAAGATTTATCTTGGCGGTGACCGTATCAACGGCATCTCATCACATAATCATAATTTGAAAAATCAAATTCGGATGCATTCTCCGGCAAATAAAAGCATCTGTAAGTGGTAACCTTACACTTCTGGGTTAATACTCAGCATCCTCTCCTTTGCCACATCCACCTTATATTTTCCCGGATACTTTTTGTATCCGCTATTATCTGTCTGTTAATATTTGTAAGACACACCCTTATCATCATCTATAATATCAATAGCTCCCACTCCTGACCTTGCCAGTGCCTCTACACTGTATCCTCCGACTCCTCCGACTCCAAATACAGCAACTCTTGAATTTTTCAGCTTTTCCATAGCTTTTTCTCCCAGCAAAAAGCTGTGTTCTGCAAACTGATCCATATATCTAATTTTGATAATAAACTCATCCTCTCATCAATTTTTACGCTATCATGCGAAGTTTATATTTTATAATGATAATTGTCAATAAATATCAAATATGATTTTTACACAATATTTACAGACACCCTCAAATCCTAAAAACGAATTTGAGGGGTAATAATTTTATTCTCAAATATCTCTGTCCACATCACTGTTTAAAGTTTTTTCCTTTTGCTTACAAATACCTGTAATAAAAATATTATTCCGGAAATCATAAATCCAAGCCCGAACACAAGCAGTATCCAAAAACGGTGCATTCTTTTCATCTATATAGTTAAACATTTGAACGAATAAAAATACTCTGAAAACAAGTTGTGATACGCCCACACTTATAAAAATGAATAACGCTTTTTCATCTGATTGTTTACCTCCTTAGTTTCAGTATAGAGTTCCAACTCTCCGTCAGCCTTATTTTTTTCCTAAGATACACCCTGCCGGCATATTCTTTAATCAACACTTATCCCTGTCTGCTCCAAAAAATTTGAAATACTCTTTTTACTTGTACCGACGTACTTTTGGAATATCTATTTTATATTGAAATTTTTGCCGGAGAAACATCTTCAAACTCATATATCCCCATTTGAGTATCCGATAAGCATCTTTCCCTGTTCACCCTGTTCATTCAGCCAATTCTCTTCCTCTGTTATGTCTAAAAACTTTTTAACTGTAGACTTCATCTTACGCCTCCTTTAACTTTCTTGCATTTGAGAGTAATTCCTCCAATCTTGAAATTTCTTTTTCAAAAATATTTCTCACCCTCATCCGTTATAATGCACTCAATCTTTCTATCCATTGACTGTTCATCAGTCTGTCTTTATCCAGCCTTGCAATGTATCGAGTGCTCCGTATAATGTTCCGGCTCCCAGATTTACACGCCCATTTGTCATCTCCATTATATCTTTCATAAGTGCATATCCATGCGCTTTCTTATGTAGCCTGAGTAAGATGTAATAAATGGACTCTGTCAAAGCCCGCTGTTTGATAACCTACCCATATTCCTCCTTCTAATTTTTCAGGACTTTAAATATTACGTTTTTGGTATTACGCTTTTCTTTGTATCTTTATCTGTAATATATCATAATCCGTAATAGTTGTCAATGTTTTTCTCTAAAATATATTAAAATTAATTGTTGAAGTTACTCCTTATTTAAGCCTCGACACAAAAAGATTGCGAAACGATATTCTTTCTGCAATCTTTTTAATATAAAAAGCCGACATCTCTGTCGGCCTGTATTTTTGGGAGGAGAGCCGGAATGTATCGGCTCGAGTATTATGATCTTTTTATTATAGACTCGCTATCTCCTCGTCATGTTTTTGTATTATAGAAAACAAAAGTGGCTAAAGTTTGTTTTTATGTAAAGGCTGAAATTAGATATGAACAATATAGAACTCTGTCCGGATCCAGTGTTCTTATAGCCGCCGTATATTCCGACTTTTGAAATATACGACAGCTCTTTTTATTTTTAGAAAAATTATTTCCATGCAGGTAAATAAGCACCCTTATATACGTCTTCAATGAGCTTTCTTCGCATCATCACTCTGATATGCCTTTACAATCTTTTGTAATTCATCATTGTCCTTGTCCTCAGTTTCTTGCAACATACTTTGTTTTACATACGGATTATCTGTTCCTCCTGTACCTTCTCAAGGAAGATGGTAGAATCGTTCTCAGAGTTTAAACCGTTGTCTACAGCGTGTCCGCCGTTGATTACTGCGGCAGCCACATCAGAGTAAAAGACTTGGTGTATTTGCAGCCTCTACTCTGTAAACTTGATATTCTTAGGATTCTCTGTAATATCGCTGAGTGTAGGGTATGTATCCAGCATCAGGATTTACTTTTACCAACTCTGCGCTCTCGCATGCTTCTAAGCTCTACCGCCGTTTGTAGCATCACTTGGGATTTGCATTGTGTCGCCGTCCTTTAACTCTGAAAAGGTCGGTAATCTTCTTCGAATATACTCCAAGAGGTGCAACGAGTGTACTTTTCACCGATTGCCTCAATCTTATATCCGTTATCCTTTATATCATTTTGCAGATATGCCTTGTGCTGGGAAAGACGTTTTAAATCGATCTCTCCGGTCATTTAAAGCTCTGTTCGGCAATGAATAGTCTGCAAAACTTTACAAGCTCTACAGTGATACCTTCTTTTTGCCATAGCATCTAGTACAGGAGTCCACTGCTCGTTGTTCTCACCTACAACACCGATTTTTGATTGTTGTATCGCCCTTCTGTCTTAGCGCTCTCTCCCGCTGGTGCTTTTCTTCCGCCTTCTGACTTGCATCGGCCTTTCTGTACTCTCTGCACTTGTATCCGCCTTCTGACTTGAACCGCATGCGGTAAGTCCCAAAAAGTTAAAATAAGCGCCTACTGCCAATAATTTGCATAATTTTTCTCATAATTAACCTCCGCCATGATTATATATATATTTTATCGTGGTGCTGCTCCGAGATATAGTCAAATCACTGCATAAAATCCTGTTAATGTGTGTTTTTCTTTGTTGCTCTGTTTCCCAATGCCCATGTATCAGAAGCTGCCATTGCAAGTACTCAATGATTACCGTTACACTTAGGTTACATCAGTCCCGAGTTTCTTTGATGTCGTGGCATCTTATGGCAAAAGTCTCCAAGACCTCCACCACGCCTGTAGCTCCAGCCATCGCTGTAAAGTCCAAAAGTGATATAAATGTAAATCTGCTTGCACCTCTGATAATTCCCGTCCTACTTTTCTCACCGTCTACACTCTGAAAATCATCTCTATGGGTGAGTGAGACCCATACTCTACTGCGGCCTCCTATCGTATGTCCATCGTCAAAGCTGATTACAATGCACTTTTGTCCCTCGTCTTGTAAAGAATTGCACGTGCGAGATACACCAAAGATGTAACTCACTTTGTTTCCCTATTGCAGTTCCTACCACCATTCTTGTAAAAGGTACAGAGCCGCAAGAGTATTACAAAAGGTATTGGTCACGAAGAACACATTGATGAAAGCTTATCTAATATATTATACATACGATGCGTTCTTAAGTATCCCTTCAGTTGCGGTCACCAGCTATCGCATAACTCCGAATGTCGGACGAGATAAAGTGAAAATTGCACTGATTAATGCCATGCATATTCAAAGTTTGTAAAATAGCTTCGACAAGTTCATTCGGTTAGCCGATATGTTTGGTGAAGAATGTGTAAAATTCTCATCCTTTATCACCTCACTCTCTACTTCCTTATCATTGCGTGCTTGATAGCGGCATCTATCGGTCTTTTCTCCGCTGACAATTGCCGTTCCACCTGTAGGTGCTCCTTTACTATCTCCACATCCCATATATTATTTAGATTTATATTAAAACTTTCATGAATCCTGAATCAGAGCCTCCAGTATTGCTTTCTTATACTGAGTCTAGTATAACTTCTCCCGGACTTAGCAACACATCAGAACCTGATCTATAAGCCCCTCTATCTTTTGAAGATTTGAAGTAGTCTTTATAAGTCCTTTGTAATCTGAGTGTTTAGGGTTTGCAAAATATTGAGAATACTGTCCCTTCTTCCACCACTTACCGTTTTCCATTACCCACTCTGACTCTGAATCACAAGCTGCTATGTCATCTCGTAATGACCACTATTGTGATTCAAAGCTTTTTATTAAGACTTTGAAAGTTCCAAAATGGAAGCAGTGGTCTCTGTCAGTGCAGAGTGGCCTCATCACATCAAAAGCACCTTAGGATCGTTTGCAGGCCTGGCTATCGCCACTCTTTGCGACGCGCCGAGCTGACTGGGTGGGCATTCTCCTATCCGCTATATCTACAAGCGCCAAGCTCTCTGACCTTTGCTCTGTGCTTTTGGAGTCCGCTTCCAAAAGTGAATGTCTACATTATCCGCACACCGTTCTTGACGGCATCAGATCAAAGTGCTGGAAAATCATTCCGATTTTTCTTGCTTTTCTTAATTCTCTAGCTGAAGAAGGGCTGTCATGGTCCTTGTCATCTACAAATACTTTTGCCCGAAGTTCGGTCTTTCAAGGTTATACATCTTACAAGTGTTGACTTTTGCTGGAAAAATCTATAATGCCAAATATCTCTCCCTTTTCTATAACTAAGATGCATCTTTTACAGCATGAACCGTATTACTTCACTGCACTGAGAGGTCTTTTGTGACATTTTCAGTTCAATCATGTATCTATTTCCTCATTCCTATCATATTAGTAGGAATTATAAGCACCTGCATCAAAGTGCTTTAAAAATAAATTATTTATCTTTTCCTATTCTCACTGCCGGGAGCTGACTAAAAGAAGCATTGGATATAACTCAGTCTTCCGCCTTAAGCGTATCAAATGCTAGCGCAGCTGAAAAATATGAATATATGATGACAGTTTGCCATGGTCCCCACTTTGCAGAGTCCGGACCTATATTGTTGAATGTAGCCGCCACGGCTGTATAGGTGGTTTCAAAGTCAAATATTGGTGAGGTAAAAACAGTGATGTACATATCATACCAGTATGTCAGCATAAATACTCTTTATTATTCAGTGCGCTTTTCAAGTACTGCGTCCATCTTTAGCGTTTTACCTCTTGGATGAATATGATGACCTATCTCCCCGATTGCCAGTTTTAACATAACTATAATTCTTGAAACTTAGATTCCACACGTACTTCACGCACAGGCACCGCACGTCATAAGGAAAATTGGTACATTTCTTGAGAGTTTTGCGCACAATCGAAAAATCTGTGGTTGAATGATCGGTGGTGAGTAACAAATCGATCCCTCCTGGAATGCGCGCATGATCAGTGCTATCAAAATATTATCAAAATAGCCTCTGATGTTTATTGTTATTATAATGATTGCGGCAAAGATTGTTCAGAATACCATCTCAGCCCTCTTCTATCTTAAGATGCATCTTGTACTTTTCAGCAGTGAAAGTAAGCATTAAGTTTACACCGAAAAAGTATCATAAAACAGGTCACCACAACCTGTATCGCAAGAATAACTTCCGGAGCTGTCCGCCCTTTATGCGAAACCGCCGGTGCACGCATCCGAGAAAGTAATACAGGGGCATCAAATACCGGGCATCTTTACAACCAGTAAAATAACAAAGCTCTATAGTGCATTACCAGATATATGGAGATAAAGGGTCTTTTGCGGTATCTCTAAGTCTTGGAACGAGTTTTCCAACTTACACCCTCGGGCTTTCCGCCTTCGCAAGATGCATATTGGCAGCCATGCGCCGCCATGGGAAGAATGGCAGAAGAAGTACAATAACACTACCGCTACCCAGTGTGTAAAGCTTCTCAGATCAGTGATGTATGACTGAGACTCTCCACATCTTCATTATACTTGCTCCCGCGTAGTAGTAAATCCTGATACCGTTTCAAATAGCATCTACCATATTAGGAATCTCACCGGTAAATTTACAAAGGGTGCTCCACCACGCTGAGTACTATCCGTGAGGGCAGCCATTACCGAAACCTTCTCTTGCAGAAAACATTTTCAAATCTTGCTTGAAATAGTATCCTATAATTGCACGACACACGCACCTGTCAAGTGCACCATGCCCTCGTGTTCGCGATATAAGTGTTGCCGGTATCAGCAGGCAGACTCCAGCATCACCTTTCCCATATATATAAAGTCATACTTGCATATCCTCACAACATACCTGTAAATGCATACCTGGGATCATGTAGAATCTGACTTGCCATTCTCCCAGGTGTATCATCACTTTTGCGTCTGTAATACTGGCAGCAGTACCTTCTCTTATCGTAATGCCTCAGGTGCTGCACCTGTCATGCCAGATCTTCCTTTATATAAAACTCCAAAACTTCTGCTCACCATGATAATCTAGAGTGCCTCGACATCTTACACATGTTTTGTAATCACTCTCACGTATCTGCAACCTATTCCGCCGTATTCTTAGGATAGATCATTACTTCAAGATCGAACTTCTCTATAATATCATCAAAATGCATTACGATTTATCTTTGTAACTATTTTGGCATTTGAAACACTCTTTGCATAAAGTGAGAGATGCATTCTCCTCATCAATTCCAGTAAGCGAAAACAAAAGGATGAACATTTCTTATTCCTTCCTCCAATAATACATCTTATCAGCCGCATCGCCGTGGATGATGACCGCATTCAGAGCTTGCAGTTCCTGCACATCTTTCATCATGGTTTTCTATGTATCTTTACTCTTTATTCCAAGGTGAAGCTGCTTTGCCAGATAGTAGGCGATTGTTCCTCCACCGACTATCGTGGGTATCTCTTACACACCCGCTGCTGCTGCATCGACTTTCTTAAAGAGTCCCTGCATTCTCTGTGGGCCACAATGCCTACAATATCACCGCTTTTGTAATATAAAAGCTACAGTGGGTATAGTGCACCTCTTCTCCTCTTTCACCGCACATATAAGTACATCCGACTTTATGCTTTCTTCCGACATCTATAAGGCTCTTTCCGACAAGTATATTGCCCTCAGGTATCTTATGTTCAAAAGTTCCCTCTTCCTCTTCACAGTGTCTATTTCTGTAGCTGAAGGAACCTTAAAAAGTCTTGCACTGTTTCTGTAGAGCCATACTCAGGATTGATAGTCATAGAGTCAGTTCTTTTTCATACAAATCCGATGTCCGAGCTGTGCTCCAGTTTCTTACTCTGGCTATGGTATGCTCCACTCTGCCTTTTTCCTACCATGCAGCATAGAGGTTTTAACTCATCCGATTCGCGTAACCGCAATCAGATCAGATCTTCTATTCGGCTTCCTCAACGCTATGTGTTGCTCCGTTTTCCTGATAACACCCATTATATCAGTCTGGCCGCCAGCCTTTACAACCGCTTCATCTGTATCAACTATTGCTTTATATCATGTCCTTCTGCTAAGTTTGTTCCGCAATTGTCAATATGACCTTACCGCAGCGCTACAATTTAACATCTGCGTTTCCTTCTCCATTATTGAAATACTTATATTATGTTACTCGTGACATCTGCCTATTATAGCACAATAAACTTATATTTGCCATATCTAAAAATTCCTTCTTTACTCTGCATGTCTATTTTGCTATACTGTGAAAAATATGTTGTATGAGTTTATCTTGAGTACAAAATATCTAAAGATGTTGATGCTTTTTCAAAGGTAATCGATGAATACAAAGGAACAGTTGAGCTTGTTTTCCCCTGGAGGTGACAAGTCAACCTTAAGTAAGCTTACACAGTATCTTTCAATGGCAAATCTTTTCAAACGGCTATATCAAGGAGCTCGATCTTGCCACCTATGATAAAAGACGTTGAAAAGAATAATAAATTCATGTATCAGGGTGAATAAAAATATATTTACTAAAAGGTAAGTCATTAAACTGCCGGACCTTTTTATACCTTATAAACATTTTCATTCTTATAATTTTCCACTATTCTGTATTTTTCTACTTGGGCTTTCGGTATCCTTATCGCTTTTGTAAACCTCCGTCATCATCCACCCAATAATAAGTACCGTTTTATAGCAGACTTGATATAGCATTTTACAAACAGATAGGAGTCCTTACCGAAGCAGTAATCCTTTTCCTTCAATAGTTTTTCCACTCCGCTTTGGCATACTTGTGTCCCTTATCCACACCACCATCTGTTATTATCATTGTAATCCTTTGTCCATGCCTTACAAAGTTTCCCGCTTATATAGCCTTCGGATATATGACCATAGGGATTATATCTGCTACGCAATTCTGCCTACAGCCTTTAGCTTTTCCTTCACTTAAGTTTTTACTATGGGAAGATGAAGGGTATTCAGGTGCGGTTCTGACTCTTACCGCTGCCTGTAACCCGAGTAAGTCTTGCGCTTACGGAATTTCGTGCTCCTGTATCGGTAGAGCTTTGTTTAACTGCCTCATAGCCGGGCCTGCAAACACTATTGTATAGCCTTTTTCCCTTCAAAGCTTCTCTTTCTTGTCATTACCATACCGCCGTTTGCGATATTTCCGCTGCCGGTATTGCCCTCTATTGTTTCATATGCACCATCTCTGTTTGCCGAGGCTTCAGATTTCCCGCCGTTACTCTTCTTGATTTTGATGCCTCTGCAGTCAGAATAAGAATGATATCTCCTCTTTGTCCCTTATCAAAAAGCATATTTTTGTAATAACTGTATACGCTTTCCGTGGAGCGTGTGCTTCATTCCGTCACAAAAACATATTCCGCTCCGCAATCCTGAAAATATCCAAAGAAAAAGTATACACCATGGATATGTTGCCACACTGCCGTCATATAACTTCGCCCGTACAATCTGTGTTAAATACCACATTATTGCTTTCAGCGGATCTTCAGTAACACCGACATGTTCCTTTGCTTTAGTTTATTACATCATCAATTAAAGACATTTGATGTCTCCGTCCGCTATTTCTATTTTCCTTCCTTTTCAAAGATGTCCTGCCGCTCTTTTTGAAAGCTATTCTTACTAAAGCTTAAGCTCCGCCTTTTATTCTATCGGGAGGCTTGCTCTCATCAAAACCTAAGCTTCCGCCTCTACTCTCAGTTATATTGTAAGAATATCGCATCTGTAAGCGGCTGTCTATCCTCTCGAGACTCGAAATCAAGCTCCGTCTTCTCTTACTCTTATAACTCTCATTTCAAGTCTGTCACCGATTTTGATGTCCTCAAAACTCTCATTTGTGAGTCATACGCCGTTGTACTTGTCGTCTACCGCTTTTAAATATACCCATCTTTTGATTTCAAATACCGTTCCGACAACCTCGTCATCCTTTTTATACGGGCTGTTTCGCATGAAGATGTGAATAAACCTTTTGCACTGGCCGCAAGTCTGTACTCTTATCCATAAAGATATACAAGTATCTCATCATCCCTCTTTCTGCTATTACCGTCTCCTTAAAAAGGCAAGACATCTCTTTCAAGTCCTATATCAAAACGCTCTATTCCTGTGGTGGAATTTACAAAGGTCTTGACTTCTCCAACCAAATTTTTAGGTCTTCTTGTAGTCATGTAGGTCTGTCTTTACTGTCACGATAACCAGTACTTCTATCCCGCTTCCTACTTCCACAGTACCTTCGGCACTTCCTTCACTAAGTAGTGCGTCTTCACCGTTTCCGTATCATAAGATATACACCGAAATCTCTGTCAACTTTCAGGCTCTGTATTTTCCTAATTCCATAAATCATAATATTCAAATCGACGATAGCCTATGTATCTCCCTTTGGATCACTTAGATTTACAATATATGAATTTTCCATTCTTTGTAATTCTAGGTAAAATCACATCATTCAATAGCGGCCCGCCTTCTTGTATTGTACACTTATTTTTCTTTACTGAAATCTTCTTTCCAATAATATTTTGCTTTCCCACATATACGGCATTATTCACTGAGTGATTTGTGTCCAAAATCATTCTTGCTTCCACAATTTCCTTGCCAAGTTCGTACTCTGTCGGTATATCAAATTTTCGATAATCTCAGTCATATCGAGGCGTTTCTCATTCACCTTAAATACTTTTTAGAGCTTCATCTAGCAGGTTTGGTAGGTCTTTTTGTTTATTTGATCCAAATCATAGAACCATATGGAATCCGCTTTTTACCAAAACTCACCGTTTCTCATCTTTTAAAAAGAGAATTTCTATATCAGCTGCTTTTTAAAAGTTGTGAGTAATGTACTCTACTTCCACTTTCTGTGCAAGTCCGGCAATCTGCTTATATCTATCTGCGAGTGTCACGCGGCTTCCCTTGCCGCCTTATATCTATTTTATTCCAAGTCCCAGGTCCTCAGATTGAAATGTTGAACAGTCCACGACAGGAATTCAAAAAGTCTACCAAGAACTGACTCTCCATTCTCAACTCCGCATGTCGAGTTCTTTCATTCAGTGAGATCACATTTGACTACCTTGCCTCACTGTCTCTTATTTTTAAAGAGATTTGAAATACTCAAAAATTTCTCACCTACCACATCAGCATCTCTTCTCTGTTTTATAAGACATTCTCTCAGGATGATGAGCTGTGTAGCTTCTGTCATCAGTGATTCTTCATGTATAACATGACTCACGCCTCCCGTCCTCGGAGCGTAAAAGCGCCTCCTTTCAGTCCTTTCCCCGGTGCGCCTTGATGATGTGGAGGTTTGTATTGAAAGTTTGCCGGCAAAATTTTTCAAACAAATTTCCTTCTACCACTCTTTCTTTACACTGTGTATGCCGTCATTATCATCTTGTATGAATATCTCTTGTTGCAGGTCACTGATGTAAAGCTTCACTCAAAAGCATATATATATAAGCTGCATACCTCTGCAAATGCCTAAGATAGGCTTTTGCCTTCCCAAATGCATCCAAAATATCTCTGTGCTTTGTCAGAAGCTCTCTGTCAGGCTCGTCCGGACTAGTTCATTTTCTTCACGTAGTAAACCGATCCCATCATCCACCACCAGAGAAAGCAGACCGTCACGTGCGCTTCATCCACATCAGATTGCGATAACTTCTGTGTCATTTTCTTTTCTATGCATCGATACTAATTTGCTCGAGCTTGAGGTCCTGCACCAGGGTACTGCCTTCTTCGTCATCCTCACGTCTATATATATACTACTCACAGACATCATTGTTTTGGCAGATGGGAGTTGTAAACGAAAACTGGGCTACTAGGACTTCCGAACCTCGAAATGCTGGAGTCAAGTCCAGTGCTTGCTTACCATTTGGCGATAACAAAAGCCCAGCTTTAATGAGGACTGCGCTCAAATACATTTGTCAGCAGAAAAATGAGACTGTAAAATTTTCAAATAAATAGAGCCTATTATCAGGCCCTATCTTCCTAAAATTTGTCCATCTTCCAAACAAATCTTCAAACTTTCAGGGTATCATCTTTTTCTTTTATAACCTTACTTCTGCGTCGTAATCATAGCTGAAAAGGTCGTCCATAGGTTTCTCTTTCGAATCCTATACAGTTTATCTAAAACATGTACCGCCCTGTGGAACTTCTTTTTCAAAAAGTCGCACAGTTCATCAAGTTTTATATCGACAAAATCATTTATACCCTGTTTTGAAGGTTATGGAACTTATACTCATTGTCGTCTTTATCATAGATCCTTTATATGCTTTATATTTTTGAATTGATTATTTTATTCTCAGCTGTTTCATTTGCCCTCTATAAGAGAAAAACCTCCACCATATAGGCTTTTCTATCTTATAATCCTTTAATGTATCATCTTTTCAGTTTCTCTTTTCGATGTTAACATTTTTGCCGTCATCACTTCACATCATAAATATCGCCTTCAAATCCATATATTTTAAAACGGGAACATGTGGCATTTGCAACCATACATTTTTACACTTGCCTCTTCTGAAATCCCTAAGGCTTGGCTTTGAAAACCTCTTTTTATCCTCTTTAGACTTTTGGAGTATTCATGTCATGTCATCCTCGGAACTCTTAGGCGCTTGATCCTATTCATCATTAGAAGAACCACCGCTATCGCTACCGCACGCCGCTATAATAATTAAAGTTATCCTTACTCTTTCTTGCTTCCACCTCTTCTTCGGCAATAAAGTTGCCACAACTTCTGCCTTCAACAGATATCTCTTTTTGGTCTTGTGTTTAACTTCTTTCTTAAAAAGGGTATTTATATCATCATATTTACCAATATCTTCCAAGAAGCTTCCTCTCTTTATGATGGGAAGCGAAAACTCATATCTGTCCAATGCATATTTAAGATAATATATATCCTGTTTCCTTCTATAAGTATTCCCATCTGCCTGTTATAGTACTTCAAAATCAGTTTCCAAACTGCGTACCGTGAACAGAGGTTTTGGACTTTCCATCGAAATATATCTCTTCTGAATTCGAGCATAAGCACAAAAGTCAGAAAAGTCCCATATTCTACATTTTACAAGCTTCCAGTGAGGCAAAGCTTATGTCATTTGTCCTGACAGTATCATTATTATCCGTTCTTTTGACTGTAGTATCTCACCGCCACTTATGCATGGAGCGCTTGATATCATCAAAAGAATACGCATTCCAAATACATCCTCTTTTTCTTACGGTTAAGTACGATCTTTTTGGTATCACCTCAAATCCGCAGTTCGAGGAAAGTTCATAGCCCTTTGATCCGTCTGCATTGTCTTCACCATTGTCTTCATTATGCTTATAATCATATCTGATATATCAGCAAGTGAAAATCGTTGATATCGCAAATAAAGTTTAAATAATTGCTCTTATCCGCAATCGCATTTTGCAACGAAAAGGACCATTCCCTCATCACCTTTCAGATATTTTTCTCCCTATTGTTCATATAATCATAATCCATAGATGATGTTTTTGCCTTGCCTGTATATCTTATTTGTAAAGATAAATTTGCTGTCAAAAGAAGATAAGGTCTTTTACAATATCCTCGCAGTAATCAACTCCTGTGAGATGAAAACCGTCTATATGGTATTCAATTTTTCCAGTATCTTCAACATCAGCTATATAGCTGACGTTTTCTTGGCAAAGAAAACACTCTATAAACTCGATACACCGCTTCGTGCGGGGCCTTTACCCACTTACTCTTATATTCATTTTCGTTCTGTCTTGTAGAATAACACCTGAGTGCAAAGTTTGATTCGTCTGCATATCCCCAATAGTTTATTCTGATTTTCCTCCTTTTTCTTTCTTCTCCCTTATCACCTTCCATACACTCTTATAAATTCATCAAATTCTGTAGTAGGCATTATATCAACAAAATCACGCCAATGTCTTTTAAATAGTCTATCTTACTTATAAGTCCTTCGGTACCCTTGTCCACAACCTTTGAGGCTGTTTGATTTTGTACAAAAGCCTCTTATATGAAGCCTGTAAAGCAAATGCTTCATCCAAAGTTTTGATTGTCCAAGTTGTTTTCAAAACCATTACCCCAGTCAAATTCACTTATATACACAGGGCTTCTCATGGGTTATCTATAAGACTCGTTTTACTGAAACTATCTCTGCCCTGAAAAGCATTTACCGTATTCATCCGGAAAAAGTCCTTTTCATCTTCAAAAGCATACTCAAAAGTTTTCTTAAGGCGATGTATTTCCTGCACCACACACATCTCCTATTCTTGATTCTTTTGGAAACTCTATTCTTTCTACAGGCGCTTCTTCATTTCTTTCATAAAAGAGTTTAAATAAAAGGTGTTCACATTTTCTTATAGCTATATACAAGAGGGCGTCGCAGTCATACCAAAGCGGATAGAATAACTTCTACTCTCTCTTTCTGAACTACCATAACGCACCTCCTTTAAGTCCATATATCCCATATTTTCAATATCCAGTTCTGACCGGACAATGGTCTGAACCTAAGATATCACTATGTATCTCAGCTTCCTTTATTCTATCTTTTTAATTTTGTCAGATACTATAAAATAGTCAATACCTAACCGACATTCTTTGCTCTGGCACCGCCCATATAGGACCACCATGAGCTAACGTCCATTTTATCAGATGCAGTACTCTGGAAGCTGTCGCAAGCCACAGGTCAAAATAACATCCATCTGCCTCTCCTCATCTGTAAATCCGGCATTTTCCTATTGGTCTTAGGATTTTTCAAATCTATCTCTTGCTAGGCAACGTTCATCATCTGCAGAATATCACCAGCTCTTCAAGCTTTTAAAGATATGAGAGGAAAAGCATCTTCCCAAGTCGTTCTGTGGTCCAAGTCTTGTAAGGAGCTCTTTGAGAGTTTGAGTATAGCAGGTTATCAGATAAAAATCTTCATACTCCGCCATGTGCTCTACCCTCATATCATGTTCCTCTATACCGATGCCGTAGAGTTACATTAGAAAGCTTATCTTTGGTAAAAACAGCTACACCAGGTAACCTGCGCATAGTTCCAATAGTCATAATCATCGCGGAAGATCGAGTTCAGATTTGACCTTCTAGAGCTTTGACTCTGTCATACAGAAAAATATCGGCATCAATTTCTCTAAAAGAGTCTAAAAATCCCTTGGTAACAGCGCTCTAAGTCCGTTGACATTCCATGAAATCATTTTCTTTGTACTTGCCATATCAATCATCACTCTCTTCATCCTGCTGAAACTTTAGTATGTAAATCTCTTTCTTGCCATCTCGTCGAGACTCAAGATATTCATCATATGTAGTAATCTTGTCTACTAAGACTTCCGTTAATGATTTCCATAATTCTGTTAGCTGATCTCTGATACTACCTGATGGTCTCTTGGTGAGAAGATAAGTACACCCTTGAACTTTACAGTCCGGTGTTGAGTGCTGTAATAGACTCCATATCAAGGTGGTCTAGTGAAACAGTCAAGTATAAGTACATTTGCTCCGCTTATCATAAGCTTTGGGAGCATACAACGAACCTTCTCTCCTCCTGAGTACATTCCTTTCTTTACACCGTCTTCACACGCAAAAAGCATTCTTCAAAGGAAGCCTCTTACATATGTAGCATCCTTGATCTCAGAATATCCTGTAAGCCAGTCAACTATTGTCTCATCACCTCAGAAATCCTTGGTACATTGTCCTTCGAAATAGCTCTGTGTGGTGGATGAGACCCATTTACTAGCTTCCGCTGTCAGGCTCCATCTCTCCACCTGCAAGAATCTTGAAAAGCTACGGTCTTTGCCTTTTTCATTGGGTCCTGACAAAGTTGCTACCTTGTCTCTCTATTCAGTACAAAACTGATATTATCAAAAACTTTCTCACCGTCGAGTAGTCTTTTGAAAAGATTCTCAACATGAGAACTTCATTACTATCTCTCTTGCAGGTCTGAAGTCGATGTATGGATATTTTTCTTGAAGAAGGCTTGATATCATCAAGCTCGATCCAATAGCTCTTTTCTGGATGTAGCTCTGCTTTTGACTTTTTGAGCATTAGCGAGAATCTTTGGATAAACTCCTGCAACTCTTGATCTTTCTTCTTTCTTTCTGTTGGCTTCCTTCATCTGGCGAGACCATAAGCTGACTTGACTCATACCAGAAATCATAGTTTCCGGCATAGAGCTGTATCTTGCCGTAGTCGATATCCGCAATCATTGTACAGACTTTATTAAGGAAATATCTGTCATGAGATACAACTATAATTGTGTTTTCAAAGTTTATAAGGAACTCTTCAAGCCAGGCAATAGCATCCAAATCAAAGGTGGTTTGTAGGCTCGTCAATCAGTAAAGTATATCAGGGATTACCGAAGAGCGCCTTTGCAGAAGTACTCCTATGAGGTTTGACGGCATATCACTCATCAATGTATAGTGATGTTCCGTATCTACTCAGAAGTCCGTTTAGAAGTGCCGCAGCATCGGATTCGGCCTCCCAGCCGTTCATATTTGCAAACTCACCTTCAAGGTCAGCCGCCTTTATACCGTCTTCTTCTGTAAAGTCAGGCTTTGCATATATTGCATCCTTTTCCTTCATTATCTCATAGAGTCTTGCATTTCCCATGATTACAGTATCCAAAACAGTGTGTATATCATATTTGAAATGGTCCTGCTCCAAGAATGAAGTCTCTCCCAGTGTTGTACCTATATCACCGTTTGTAGAGTTCTATCTGACCTGAGAGTATCTTAAGGAATGTTGACTTTCCCGCACCGTTTGCACCTATAAGTCCATAACAGTTGCCCGGTGTAAATTTTATATTAACATCTTCAAAAAGGGCTTTCTTCCCCAATCTGAGGGTTATTCCATTTGCACTAATCATTATAATTCTCCTAAGGTTTATCAACTGCCGCCATCTTTGTACATGAGACTTTACAGAAGGTTTGCGGCTATCTCCAAAATCGCTACAGGCGGGAATGAAGGAGCGATACGAATATTCTTATCATCAGGATCTTTTCCGCCCGGGAATGTAGCTCCTGCGCCTGTCATTACAACATCTGCTTTTTTACATTTTGATACAACTTCTTTTGCGCATCCGTCCATAGTATCAAAAGAGATAAAGTATCCGCCCTTCGGCTTTTGTCCAGCTTGCTATACCAAGACCGCCAGTTCTTTTTCAAGAGTATCTATTACCATCTCAAACTTAGGTCTGAGGTGAGTCGGCATGCTTTTTCTATGCTCTACCATACCGTGAATATCTTTGGAAATATCTTACATGTCTAAGTTGATTTACCTTATCATGTCCGATTGTCTGCATCTTCAACTGTTTCTTTATATCCTCAAGATTGTTATGTGATGTTGCAAGTGCCGCAATACCTGATCCCGGGAATGTAACCTTTGATGTGGAAGCAAACTTATATAAAAGATCAGGATTTCCCGCTCTCTTACACTCAGCCAAAATCTCTATAAGATGATCCTGGTCAAGGTCATAGAGATGATGAATTGTATATGCATTATCCCAATAAATTCTGAAATCCTTAGCGGCAGGCTTTAATCTTGCAAATCTTCTTACAACTTCGTCAGAGTATGAGTTTCCTGTAGGATTTGAATACTTCGGTACACACCAGATTCCCTTTGTTAGGTCATCCTTTTGCACAGGTTCTTCTATCATATCCATATCGGGACCGCTCTCAAGCATCGGTACACATACATTCTCAAATCCGAAATACTCCGTTATTGCAAAATGTCTGTCATATCCCGGTACTATACAAAGGAACTTTACTTTGTCAAGCTTACACCATGGTGTTGAACCCATTACTCCATGTGTATATGATCTTGAGATACAGTCATACATTACGTTGAGACTTGAGTTTCCGTAGATAATAAGGTTATCTGCAGGAACCTCCATCATATCACCCATAAGCTCCTTTGCCTCAGGAATACCGTCAAGTACACCGTAGTTTCTGCAGTCTGAACCGTTCTCACTCATAAGATCTTTATCTGATGAAAGTACATCCATAAGTCCCATGGAAATATCAAGCTGCTCCTGTGAGAGGCTTTCCTCTGCTCATATCAAGTTTCAAGTCTTTGGCCTGCATAGCCTATATTCAGCCTTCAAGCTTTTCTTAAAGCTCAAAAGTTCCTCTTTTGTCAATTCTGCGTATGGTTTCATTATCTTCTCCTTATACCTGTTGTTAGTTTTTGCTCATTTCTTCAAGCTTTGCATTCAACTCATCTAATTTCTTTTGGCATTCAAGTATCTTTGATCTCTGATCAAATACCAGCTCATCATCTTTTAAAAGATTGTTGGCCACTCCATACTCTCCATAACCATTTTGTGGGACTTTATAATATCCTCTTCTATTTTTATGTCTCTTTTTGAGCTGTAATATCAGCAGATTTCTCTGCCCTTTATTTAAAGCATTCTGTGCTATTTCTGTCCTTCTTCTTTAGTAATACTTCCCATATATGCTTAACTTCTTGAAAATCTTCCATATAGCCTCCTTTATTCAAATATTAACAGTATAATTACTTTATCAACTTTTAGTCAAGTCCAAGGTTACAGTTGAGACAATAAAATTATTTTAATGCCAAAAATGAAATGCCATATTTCCTCTGATATCTCCCATTATTCTATAGGGAATAAAAGTAAATCCGGATTACAGGCGTACAAATATTTGATGTAAATATGTTCTCAGGCAAAACTCCGCCTCTTTTAATACAGTTTCATTCGCTTTTCCAAAGTGAAAGTCTGAAATGATTCTCTCCGTCTTCTCTGAAAATACTCTCGATATCTTCACTTTTTAAAGTTTTTGAAAAACTCTTCATCACATCTTCACTTACCTGATAGTGGTCTTGACATATTCGGGGCCTATACAGGGCAATTACATCCTTTGCATCCGTGCCAGAATTTTTGCCACCTCATCTATCATTTCACCGCACCCATTCTTGCAGGTACCTCTCCAGCCCAGATGAGCAAAGCCCTATTACCTGTTTTTCTGTCGTAAAAATAAAGCGGAATGCGAGTCTGCAAAAAGCTCTAATGTAATGCCTCTCTCATCAGTTATCAGTCCGTCAATATTTCTGTAGTCTCTTTCAACCGATACTCCCTTACCCATATCGCTTTTATTCACTACTCTTACATTGGTGGAATGCTCCTGATAGTAGGCACAAAACTGTCTTCCTTTACTCCCAGAGCTTTTGCCATTCTTTTTATAATTCTCAACACCCTCTTTTATTATCAGGCTCTCTGCTGAGCTTAAATTCATAGAGGCATAGGGCCTTCGCTTACCCCTCCTATCGCTGTGGAAAATCCCTGAACAAGCTCCTCATATTTTTCCAATGCTTCAAACGAAAAATATTCCACTCCGTTTTTCCGCCTTTTTCCAGTTTCAAAATGTTTTTATCATTCTTTTTAATATCTTTATACTCAATAAAATGCTCCTTTTTATCCAGTCTATCTTCTCACCCATTATTCCTATACAGTCCAAATCTTATACTGTGCAGTGAAATAATGCTTTTCATTAAGATAATACCTTGCCAGTTTTCGTATTTTCTGCTGCTTAAAATATCCTACAGACTCAAGCGGATATCCGAAGCTTTCATCTTTCCTGTATTTTACTTCTATAAATAATAATACATTGCCTTCTCTGGCGATAATATCTATCTCGCCGAATCTGTTTCGGTAGTTTCTTTCAAAGTATTATAATCCCGTTATTTTCAAAGAAAAAGAGCGGCAATTGCCTCCCCCTTGTTCCGACTTCTCTTTTGATTCACTTACCAAAATTTCCTATAAATGATTTTTCTGTGTATGGCACATGGCCCTATTTCCTTTAAAGCCGCTATATGTGTCTTCGTACACGTAGCCTTATGTTGATGCAAATCCGTACTCGGGTAGATTTTATCATACTCTACCATAAGCCTGTCTCTGGTGACCTTTACAGTATACCCTACTGCAGCTATATTACACTCTTGGCATCTCCTTTTACTATACCCACACGCTTTATATTTATATCAGGTATATGTACAGCATCCACCAGTAAAACATCAGAGTGTTTTTCATGTGCATTACGAGCCTCTCTCATTGCCTCGATAAGTAGCCTGTAATATATTTATCTCATCTATCAAAGTATTTGAAGCAATACCTATACCGTAAGCTATGGCGTTTTGCTTTATTTCATCAAATAAAACATCTCTTCTTTTTTCCGTCACCCTTTTTGGAATCATTTTAAAAAGGAAGAAGATGTCCTTCAGCAAAAATTACCGCCGCCGCTCACCACAGGACCTGCAAGCGGCCTCTGCCGCCTCGTCTATACCGGCAGCATATGCCAAATCGCTGTATTTGATTTTCAAATTCTCAGCGCCCTCAAGTCTTACTCTCTCAAGGGCAAGTTTTTCTTCACTTATTTTCCTCATCCTGTTTTTCCTACGGCATTTTGTAATGTGACTCTTCCAGGTTTCCCGCGACCTGAACTCATTTACAAAGATGCCGCGGCCTTATCTGAGTCAAGCTCACTTTGCCCTTCTGTTGCAGCCTCTTGAGTTTGCTATTTTTATTAAAACGGCATTTTCATCATCACCGTCTTCCATCTCAAATCTTTCTGATAAGTATCTCAGGGTCTATTTTTAATAAACCATTTGATAAGTTCAAGCCCCAGCTCTCTTATATCTATAATCCTATCGTTTATAGAGCCGTGATACAATCATCTCATCCCGATGTTTTCAGTCTTCAAACTTTGGCCAAAAGTATTCCCGGGAGTATCTAAAAGTTCTATCCTGACCTTTAAGTTTTATCCACTGATTTCCCTTGAGTCACTCCCGGCTTTTATTTCGGTCTTTGCCATTGCTCTTTCCTGAAACCGAGTTTATAAGTGTGGACTGACCGACATTCGGAATACACCACCATTGCTCTTACAGGTCTGTTTTTAATTCCTCTTTTTGGCGTCTCTTTCTCTCTTTTCCTTTTAGAAACATTCTCTATAGCCTTTATCAGTGCATTCACTCCGTTTTTCTTTCTGGAGTCCATAAACATACACTCATAACCACTCATCCTCATAATGGCTTGCCCATCTATTGTTACACTCTCATCGGAGATCGATTGTATTATATAATAATTCTGGACTTATTGGAGCCCAGTTCCATGATTTCCGGATTTCTTGTGTAGCCTCAGGTGCTCTGGCATCCGTCATCTCTATAATAATATCCCACAAGCTTTTATAGCATCTGACATGGCTCTTTTTGCCTTGGTCATGTATGCCGGTACCGTGTATCTTCATAAACTATCCTTTCATCAGGCTCTATTTTTACTAAAACCTATCCTTTTTACAGGCAACACTCTGATCCATGCATTACCTATAATCCATATCTTCGTTACATTTCCTATTGTTGAGATTCTTGAGTCTTCACTTCCGACTCTGTTATCACCCAATACAAAAATATTCATTGCTTGCCAGCTTAATCTCGTCCGCCACTAAACCGCCTGATGAAACCTCAAAAACTTTATCAATAGCTTCACCGTCTATATAAACCAAACCTTCTCTTATATTACACTTTCACCCGGAAGCCCTATTACTCTTCTGATACATACTCTTCCGTCTGTGTTTTGAAATGCTATCAAATCATATCTTTTAGGTTTTAAAAAGTATATGCAGCTTTATTTATAAGTACAGCCTCTCCCTGCTCTATCTGCGGTGACATGGACTGACCGACCATCAAAGTGTTTTTGCTCGAATATACACCACAAAACCATGACAGAGAGAGTATCACTGCCAATTGCATCAATATGTCAGTATTATTAAAATCTTGACTCTTGTTTTTATTTTCATTTATTGACCTGTTTTATTTTGTTTTTTGTTAAACTGATTATAGCATAAATGATGTTAGGGAGAAAACTATGGAATATCGTATAGAGCATGACTCTATGGGCAGTATTAAGTACCTGTGGACAAATATTACGGCGCTCAAACAGCAGAAGTCTTTCAAACTAAAATCGGTACCGAAAAATTCCGATGGAGGTGATGAGAGCATTTGCATATCTGAAATCAGCCTGTGCCGCTACAAATCTTGAGACTTGGAAAGATTGACTGAGGAAAAGTCAGACATTATAAGTACAGGTTTGCAATGAAATACTTGAAGGTAAACTTGACGAGCACTTCCGCTCTCCGTGTGGCGGACCGCAGCGGTACTCAGAGCAATATGAATGTAAATAGAGGTAATTACCAATGAGGCAATGAGATCTTTGGGTAAAAAGCTTTTTGCATCCCGAATGATGATGTAAATATGTCACAAAGTTCAAACGATACCTTCCCCGCCGCAATGCACTATGGCCTGCAGTCTTGGAAGTTCAGGATAAACTCTACCCCTCTTACTGAAAAGCTTATACTTGCATTTACTTGAAGAGGAAAATGAAGGAATTGTAAAATCCGGAAGAACACATTTACAGGATGCCCTCCTATCGCCTTGTCACAGGAGATAAGCGGATGGAGGCCTCACTTGAAAATGATTATAAAGCAAATGAAAGTACGCTTCCTTTATAAAAACTTGCTCTCAGTGCCACTGCAGGTAGGTACAGGACTGAATGCTCTAGAGGGTTGACACTCTGGTTGCAAAGAATATATCAAAACTTTACCAGTACAGATTTTTGTCTCGACAGCAATAAATTCCATGCTTTAACTTCAAAAGTCCGAACTTGCCTTTGTACATGGAGCACTTTTCATCTCTTTCGAGGCGATTTGATGAAAACAGCAAATGATATAAGATGGCTTTCAAGCGGTCCCAAGATGCGGTTTCGGGTGAAATATTTATCCTGAAAACGAACCCGGAAGCTCAATAATGCCCGGAAAAAGTAAAATCCCACTCAGTGTGAGTCATGACTATGGTATGCGTGACAGGTAATGTCAAATAATACGGCTGTAAATGTGGCATCAAGCCAGGGAAATTTTGAGCTGAATATAGTTTATGCCTGTGCTTATCCATAACTTTCTTCAGTCTGTCAGAATTTTTATCTGAAGGTATGGACTCATTCAGAGTTCACTGTGTGTGCGGTATCAAGGCAAACAAACAAAAATGCGTGAAAAATCTGCACAATTCACTGATGCTTGTAACGCAATCGGTCCATATATCGGATATGAGAACGCTGCAAAAGTTGCCAAGCTGGCACATAGAAAAATATTTCTCTAAAAGGGCGACTCTTGTCATGAATCTTATGACAGAGGAAAAATTTGATGAGGTATTTAAACCTGGAAAGAAAATGATATAAAAAGAAAGGATGTTTATGCAACAAACCAAAGCGGGATATGACCAAGGGAATATTACCTTCGGGCTTTTATTATTCTTCTTCCCCATACTCCTTGGAACTTTCTTCCAACAGCTGTATAACACTGCAGATGCCGTTATCGTAGGTCAAAATGTCGGAAAGCTCGGACTTGCAGGCCGTAGGTGGAACCACAAGCACAATAATCAAATCTTTTTATAGGCGTATTTTTGTAGGATTATCCTCCGGCTAGTGTAATCGTCTCCACAACACTATGGCGCCAAAAACGATAAACTTGTAAGTATGTGTTCATACGCTTCAGATGCATTTTCACTTATAGTGGGAATCATAGTCAGTATATTGGGCATAGTATTTTCAGAGACAATGCTTTGCAAATATGAATATTCGGATGATATGATGTCTATGGCATTGCCCTATTTACAAATATATTTTCTGGGACTTACCTAATCTTATCTACAATATGGGGCCGGACTCCCTCTTCGTGCATGTGATTCAAAACTCCGCTTATATTCCTTAGTTATAAAGCTGTTTTGTGAATATAGTTTTAGATATTATATTGATACGCTATATGAATATGGGCGTAACAGGTGCAACCATTACCAACCGTTACATCGCAAATAATCGATTGCCGTATTGGTCATCATAGTGCTCTATCACAGAAATGATGCATTAAAATTGAGGTTAAAGAGTTTACAAATAAATTTTTCGGAGCTAAGGAAAATGATAAGTATAGGTACTGCCGCATGAGATGCAGTCTGCCATGTACACCATTGCAAATATACTTATTCGAGCCTCTATAAACAGTCTCGGTACCGATACAATTGCCGCCTTTACCGCCTACGGTAAAATAGACACTCTCTTTCTGGATGACTATGCAGTCTCTCAGGAATCTCATTACCACCTTCACCGGACAAAACTTCGGCTACGGTAATGAAAAAGAGTAAAAAGGAATAATTACGGAATGAGTTTTATCTGTCGTAGTTACCGGATAAGTAATGATAATGTTAAAAGCTCTTTGGAAGAAATATTTATCACCATGTTTACCAAGGACGAGGAATGTGTTAAAGATAGGTACGGATATGCTGAATTTTATGGTTGTCGCCTTCCGCATACATCATTATTGAGGATCTTCTCAGGGTCTCTCAGGAATAGGTGACAGCTGGATACCCTATGATAATGACCGCCGGAGGTGTGACGTACTCGAGATAGTCTGGATAATTGTAATGGTACCGAAATTCCCGAATTTCTATACAATACTCTGGGCTTATCCGCTTTCATGGATCGTCCACCAGTACACTGTTTTTGATATCATGTTCGGCTTCCACAAGATGAAGCTCTGGTTAAAATCGAATATATATACTATTGATTAACAAAAAGGCTGTAACTAATTTTTCATAAGTTACAGCCCCGCACTTTATCTCGGTTTTCTTACTTCTATACCTCTTGACTCTATGCTTTGTCTTATATTAGCATTTGCTGGTCCGTATTTGCTATCACATCGGCACATTCCTTAAGCTGTCTTTCAACATCGTCGGAATCAATAAAAATCTTTTTGTATTTGGCAGCTGATGGTCGAGGCTCTGCTCAAAAATCCAGCAATAGTCCTTATCTGTACCTCAACCCTCATAGGCTGCTTTTCTCCGAGAAAAATACCGGTATCTCGATAATAAGATGGTAAGAGCGATATCCGTTTTTCCTTAGGCTTTTTATATAATCCTTTACTGCAATCAGATTTACATCGTCCTGTCTTGTAAGCATATTCAGCACTTCATAAATATCATCAAGGAAATGAGACAGATAACTCTTATACACGCCACATCATCCAGATTATTGACTATTGAATCAAGTGTAGCGGAAGTCCGCGCCTTTTTAACTTTTTCCAATGCTTTTCAGCTTTTTACTCTTGATTTTATCACCTCTATAGGGTTTCTTCTGTTTTAACCAAACAGTTCATCATTTAAAACTTCCAACTTTGTCTTTACTTCCCTGATTGCTGAGTATACATCATCATGGCCTCCTGAAATTTCTGTGCCATTTCATGTATTTCTTCAGGTATCTGTACCAGATCAGGAACTTATGCAATGGACTGCTCAATTCGTTATTCAGGTTTATTTGATGATACACATAAGCTCTCCACTTCTTTTTGCATACTCTTTCCGGTATATTCCCCGGTCAAAATAATTATTTTAAAATATAATCTGCCGCCTCATCAAACCAGGTGCTAACATATTCTAGACACTGCATCAACCTGTCTCGCCACTTCAGGATCATAAGGCTTTGCAGTACCTTCAATCCTTCTTTTTGCTATCTCATCAATATGACTCTTTCCGAATATCTCATGCTTGCTTCCCACAATCAGGACACTCAAAATAGCTCATATTCTCAACAAGACCGAGTATCGGAACATTCATCTTTTTAGCCATGTTGCAGCTTTGCAACTATCATTGAAACAAGCTCCTGAGGACTGGTAACTATTATAATTCCGTCAACAGGTATTGACTGGAAAAACTGTAAGCGGAACATCTCCTGTGCCCGGAGGCATATCAACAAACATATAGTCGATATTATTCCATACGGTATCCTTCCAAAACTGCTTTACAACACCCTGCTATTACAGGTCCTCTCCATATAACCGGATCATCTCATTCTCTAAGATAGATTTAGCGCCACCATTGATTCCGTATTTGTAACAGCCGGAACCATGAGCTGATCGTATGTAACTCTAAACTACGCTTCTAAGCCCGAGATGCCTTTAGGGTATGGAAGGTCCTGTGATATCGGCATCTATAATACCGACTCTAAAGCCCTTTGGCATTGCCTTTACCGCCATAAGAGATGTTACAAGGCTCTTACCGACGCCTCACTTTCCTGAAAACAATACCACATTACTTTATTTACACTGCTTTGAGGGGTCAAGCTCTTCCCTGAGATTCATTATTTGCCATATTAAAACCGTATAGACTGATGTCTATAACTTCCTTTCTTACTGAGTATAATACTCTATCGAGGCACAAAGTAATTATACTAAAAATAATCAATATTTTTCTATGCGTTTTTGTTACATATCTGACTTTTTATATTTTAAATCTTCTCCACTACCTTTACATTGTCGCTCAAGTCTTTCTGCCAAGTATTCCCAACCAGCCTCATCTGCAGGCCTCCCCACTCACCTCAAGGTCCTGCTCTTTCTTTTTTCAGATATATGATAACGCTGTCATTTCCGCTCATCATGCCTATATCTGTAAGGAGGTTTCAAGATCACTCTTCATAACTTTCCTTATCGGCATACTGTATCCAAAGTTCTTTTTACTCTTCGAACTCACTTACAGTATCACTATTAGTTTGCCTTCCTCTTCTCCCAGGTATCAACTCTTCCCTTAACAAATACTTTTCCACCCTCTACCAGCTCATTTGCCGTAGTTTTCAAATGCCTTCAGGAATACCACAAGTTCTATTCTTCCATACAGATCTTCAAGAAGTACACATGTAGCCATCATGTCGCCTTTTTGGTGAAATCTTTTATTTACCTCCACCAGTAATCCGCCAATGGTCAACAATTCCCGACTCCAAAGAATCTCTCCGTTTTTCATCCGGATAAAAGTCAATGCTTCTCGCATCGGAGTGCTTTTTCCAAAAGTGAAATATATTCTTCCAAAGGATGTCCGCTGACGTCCATTCCCATAACTTCATCTCATATTTTTAGAAGTTCTTCTTTAGGATACTCCTCTATGTGAATAGGTTCAGACACAAAGCTATCCTTATCCTCTTCACTTACCACATCAAAAAATGACATCTGACCGGGGATCACAGCCTTACTCTCCTTGGACTTCTTATCTATGAAAAGTTCCGCATTAAGGATCTTTTCATGTCTGTTTCCTTCCATACCGTCAAGTGCTCCCGACTTTTACAAAACCTTCAGTAACTTCTCTTATTCAAGTCCTTTTGCGGAAGTCTGTTTATAAAGTTTTCAAGCGAAAGAAATTTTCCGTTCAAAGTCCTCTCTCTTACAATAGCATCGGATACCGCTTTTCCGACACCCTTTATGGTGGAAAGGCCGAATCTTATGCCGTCCTCATCCACTAGATGCTCCCTCACCAGTTTACATCCGGAGGCAATATCTTTATACCCATATCGGAAAGGCCGCCCTTATATTCAATAAAGCTTTGGTCGGATTATCGCTTACTGAGTGATGAAGCCGCCATCAAACTCTTTCGGATAATAATATTTCAGATATGCGGTCTGATATGAAACCACCAGCATAACATGCCGCATGTGATTTATTGAAGGCATAGCTTGCAAAGTCAATCATTTCATCAAAGATTCTGTTTGCTATTTCTTCTTTTTATACCGTTATTTGATACAACCCTTGATACCCTTTTTTCTTCATTTCCGTATACGAAGTTCTTTCGCTCCATCTCCATAATATGTAGCTTTTTTCTTACTCATGGCACAGCGAACCTCATCACTTCCACCATGGTATATCACCGCCAGACTCGCACAATCTGCATTACTGCTCCTGATATACTATACAGCCATAGGTCGGCTCAAGTATGGAAATAAGTTGTGGCGTATCATAACTTACTTTATCTTTGTTGTTCTTACACTGCAATATATTTCGGTATAAAATCCATAGGACCCGGACGATAAAGTGAAATCACGGCAATTATATCCTCAAGATTTTCAGGTTTTAATCGCTTCGCATAAAGCTTTGCATTCCGCCGCTCTCCAACTGGAATACCGCATCTGTCCTTCCTGTGGATATGAAATTCATATACCTTTTTTATCATCATAGTCGATATTTTTAAGTCGATGTCTATACCGTGATTTTTCTTTATCATTGCCAGAGCATTTTTGAAGTACTGTAGTGTGCGCAGTCCCAAAAAGTCCATCTTTAAAAGACCGAGGCTCCTTCAAGGTCGTCATGGTAAACTGCGTTGTAACCGCATTATCCACTCAAGTGCAAAGCGGTACATATTCTTCAACAGCTTTTTGAGATTACAACGCACCCTGCATGAATACTTGCATGTCTTGGCAGTCCCCTCAAGCTTCAAGCTGTAATTTATAAGTTCATGAACCACTTCATCACTGTCATACAGCTCTTTAAGTTCCTTATTTCTCTCAAGTGCAAGTCCCAAAGTAATATCCTTATCCATTGGTATCATCTTTTGCAATACTGTCACATCTTGCATATGGAATCTCCATAGCTCTTCCGACATCCCTGATAACACCTCTTGCCGCAAGGTACCGAAGGTTATTATCTGGCATACTCTTTCACTGCCGTATGTTGTTTACCACATATTCAATAACTTCACCACGTCTTTCATCCGCAAAAGTCCACGTCTATATCGGGCATGGAAACTCTCTCGGATTTAAAAATCTCTCAAAAGATAAGATTATATTTTATCGGATCGATATCTGTGATTCAAGACAGTATGATACTACACTTCCTGCTGCAGAACCTCTTCCCGGTCCTACCGAGATACCGCTTGCTTCTTGCATAATTTATATAGTCCCAAACTATCAAAAATAGTCTATATAGCCCTATTTTTCTATTACGCCAAGCTCATAGTACATTCTGCTCTTTATTTCTTCTCTGTTTGGATAATCGTTCAGGGTAATTTCTTTCAAAAGCCGCTTTGACACAGACTTTCCAAATATTCCTTTGCCGACATTTGATTCGGCTACAGGATATTCAGGCAATTGGTCTCACCGAATTTTGTTTCCACATCACACATATCCGCTATCTTACCGGTATTTTCAGCAGCATCTATTGCATATGGAAATAGTGCCTTCATCTCATCTTCGGACTTTAAGAAAAATTGTCCGCCCTCATATCTCATTCTGTCGGGATCGGACACTGTCTTACCGGTCTGTATACATAAGCAGTATATCATGTGCCTTAGCGTCCTCGGCATTTATATAGTGTATATCATTGGTTTGCCACAAGCGGAATATCTAACTCTTTTCCGATTTTTACGAGAACCCTGATTTACATACTTTTTGCTCAGGGAATTCCATGGTTTTGAAGCTCCAAATAAAGAAGCATCATAAACAAATCCTTATATTTTTGTGCGGCCTTTCTTGCATCATCCTCTCTTCCTCTTGATATAAGCTTTTGGGATTTCACCTGCCAAACATGCCGAAAGCGCTATTATACCCTCATGATATTCCTGTAACAGTTCAAAGTCTATTCTCGGTTTTATAATAAAAACCTTCGGTAAAACCTTTTTGAAACTATCTTTGTCAGATTCTCATAGCCCTTATTATTTTTTTGCCAGTAAAATAAGGTGATAGTATCTATCTCCTGCTTTTGCACGCTTTTCAAATCTTGATGAAGGGCTTATACACTTCACAACCAAGTATCGGTTTGATACCCTGTGCCTTTGCCTCTTTATAAAAATCTATGACTCCATACATCACTCCATGATCTGTAATGGCAAGTGATGTCATATTGAGTTCTTTTTGCTCTACTTATTATCTCTTTTTATCTTAGGGATCCGTCCAATAATGAATATCCTGTATGTACATGTAGATGTGTAAAGACATATTTCTCCTCTTTTTTCATTCAATACTTATTATATTATATCATATTTTGGGAAATGGGTATCTGTAAAAATCAATATTGATTATATTATGTAAATATATTTTATATAACTTTTCTTGTATTTTTCTTTACAAATGCTATAATAAATTCATCAATATAAGAAAGGAGAAGTTTTATGGCTGAGACCGTTAATGTAAACTTTCGTCTGGATGAGGCGGATAAAAGAGAATGGAAAATGTTTTGTAATGAGCTTGGACTTTCTATGAGTGCAGCCTTTACTATATTTGCCAAGAAAGTTGGCAGAGAGCATCGTATACCTTTTGAAGTCTCTATGGATCCCGTTTATTCGGAGAATAATGTAGCTCATTTACGCCGAGGGTGACTGCCCTTAATACCGGACTTGGTGTAGAGCATGATATTATAGAGGATAAAACTTATGCATAAAATATGGTTTGATGAGCATGGGAAGACTACCTTTATTGGCAAAGTCAGGGACAATTCTATCCTGTCGTGGACATTATAATTAATATAATGGGAGATATCACAAAATATAAAAATTTTTGTGATATCTCCCTTTTTAAACAATGGATCGACTTATAGATAATCTATTTACAACAGTCATGCTTTCCATTAAGATTCCTGTACGCATATAAAAAGTACATCATTATCTACACTGTTAAATTCTATAAAAGCATATATCTCCTACATTAATTTTTATTTTTATCATAAACTTTTTGCATTTGATATATCTACACATTCCATGAGCTACAGATACAGCATCTAATTCTGAAATAAAACCTGTATACATATCATCATCCGAATCTATCATAATAGTTGCTATGTTCGTTTACTCGAAATTATATATTCGAGGATATTTCTGATAGATATTTCACCGTCCAAGTCATTCATAGATAGCGTTTTTGTCTCTATCCTTCCAGTAATCTATATATAATTTCATTTTTAGCTAAATATTCCGTACCCTCAAGACAGAGACTTATTATTTTTCTTTTAAAAAGCATAAATTCCTGCTTCTCTCCCTGATCGTCATACAGCTTTAAATATACAGATATCATCATTTTGATATAGCAGATATCCTACGCTAAAAGCTCTCATCATCGGTTGAGTATATTTCATATAGCTTTCCTATTTCCATACTCGCCACTATATTCTCGCTCCAAATCTTCAATCAAATATTCATCACTCATACAATGCATATCAAATCCCTTTACTCATCAATTCATATGTAAATGAGTGATAAAAATCTAAAAGATTCCTCAATTGAAATGCTTTTCGTGCAAAAGTTTTTCTATAATACGTGCATATTTCTTTTTTGTAATAACACAGGATTTGCATTCATACCGGCAGACCTCTTTTCTTCATCACATCCAGAATATCTTCAATAATATAATCCTTGCCCTGTGTATGTAATACATCATATGACGGTACTATATAACTGTTTAATATATCGCTGTCCTCTGTCAATATTTGATATACTTCTCTTCCGTCTTTTCCCAGCTTTTTGCAATACCTTCTATACAAAAATAACACATATTCAAAACAGAAATATCATATATATTTCTCTCTCCATAAATACCCTAGTACCTGTTCATTTCTCCCTTATTCATCACATATCCAAGCAGGGCACCTACTATACCTCCGAGGATATGAGTAAGATTTGAAATATTGTCCTAGTACAAAGAATCCTTGATATATCTGCTCTCCGATATATAAAAAGTGCTACAGAATAAATGTAAAAGAATTTTTCCTTCTTTAAATCCTGCAAATGATGAAAGCAGTATAAATGCAAACACTACACCGCTTGCTCCAAGCAATCCTGAAGACAGGAATACAAAAAAATGTACCAATCCTGTTACAAGTGCAGTTGCAAAGAATAACAAAGTATATTTCGCCGAACCGTACTTTTCTTCAAACATCGGTCCGATTACAAGTATCAGCATTATATTACCAAAGGAAATGATCAAGATTTGCATGGCCAAGTACATGTCCGAAAAAAATCTGATATATGTAGAAGGATTTATAAAAGACGATCTGTATACACTGAAGAAAAGTCTTGTGGAAAGTCCTCCCGTAATAACATCCATTACAAATACTATAAAGCTCAAAATAACAAATCCCAATATAACCGGTGAATTGAATGAAATTTTTAATTTATTGTCCATATTTTCCTCCTTGACTTAGGTTTAACTAACCTGTTCTAAAAAAGGGTGGATCAACCACCCTTTTTATCTACTCTATCAACAGCTTCAACTATGTGAATGCGCATCTTTGAATTTGATGCCCTATCTCCCTCTATGTAGAGTATATATTCAACATAGACATTTATCTCTTCTTCGTTCATATCTATGAGCAGAAGCTTTGTCTCTGTTTCCATATCCAATCTTCCAAAGGGAGTGTCATATATTGTTTTGTACCTACTGTTATTGGCAAATACCATCTTGGAATTTACCACACCCTCTTTGATAATTTCAACCCTGTTCTTCTTTTACTATTATTGTATTAAGGATAATTTCATCAAAACCTTGGGCTTCTTCCACGTAAGTTATTTTGTGTATATCACCATCAATATAGTGATTTCACGAAATATTCACGGCAATAGGATCGTTCTCATCATACCTCAAATGAGGCCGCTAATCTCAATATCTACAAATTCTTTTCATAATCTTCTACCTTAAAACCATAGTAGAAGCCGCAATGCGGTCTCTACCCAACCCTAAGCTACCACTGGTTGTTATGCAAATATCAAGTTTAAAATAAAAGAATGATAGTTTACTAGAAAAATGTATCTCCCCACTATTCTATATAAAATAACTTAAATAAAAAAACTGATAACTATGCTCAACAAAGAATGCCTGTCTGCTTTATGTACACTCTTGTCTAGCTAATCCAATTTGTATGCATTCTGCAAAGCTTTAAATGTTTTTTAATCGTAACAATATTTTATTGTCACTAAAATTCCTCTATATTGACTATACCGGCCTTCTTTACTATGCCGGGCATAATAGAAGATGCAAAATCACTAAATCTTTCCGCCATATCACTGACATAAAAGTCATGAAAAACTTCGCCGTCATCCACGGCACAAAGATTCTCACGCTCCAACAAAGATTTCAATTCCTTCGCGGTCTCATATGCAGGATTTACAAGGGAAACTTCCTCTCCCATAATCCTTCCAAAAGTCTTATACAGTAAAGGATAATGGGTACATCCCAATACCAGACTGTCAATATGTCTGCTCTTTAATTCACTAACATACCTTGAAATAATCTCATCTGTAACTCTGTCATTTATAAGGCCCTCTTCTACCAAAGGAACCAAAAAGCGGACAGGCCTTTTGTATTACTTCAAGTTCATTATTTATCTGATGAATAGTTTTCTCATATATACCGCTTGATATGGTTCACTGTACCCTACAACTCAATCCTTCCCACCTTTGTGGTTTTCGGCGGCATTATGGCACTGCATGAATAACACCCATAATCGGTATATCAATCTCTGTCTTTAATATGTCAAGCGCAAAAGCACTGGCGGTAGTGCACGCAATCACAATAGCTTTTTACATTTTTGTCTGTAAAAATTTTACAATCTGTCAGGTATTTAATAATAGTATCTCTTGACTTGGAGCCGTATGGAACTCTTGCCGTATCTCCAAAATAAACAGTACTTTCATTTGGCATCTGCGACACTATTTCCCTTGCTACCGTAAGTCCCTCCGACACCGAATCAAATATTCCTATAGGTAAATTCAGAAAAAAATCACCTTCTCTCAAAAGCCAAATCAATAGGTTTGTCAATCAGCTCTTTCTTTCCGATACCTGCAGCCTCAAATAACATAGGATACATACTTATTGCGGTAAATCCGGGCATTGTATTTATCTCGTTAAATACAATCTCTCCGTCTTCCTTTGCAAAGAAGTCCACTCTTGAAAGTCCGAATCCGTCCAAAGCTGTAAAAATCTTTTTTGCGCACTCAGGAAGTTTTTCTCTTACTCCGTCAGGAAGCTTTGAGTCAAGCAATGTAAGTGAATCCAGCTTATATTTTGCATCATAATCATAGAATGTTGCCGCCGATTTTATCTCACCGACTCCGCTTGCCATTACATCTCCCGGTTTGCCAAGCACTCCACATTCCACCTCATGTCCCACTATAGTTTCTTCCACAAGAACTTTTCTGTCATGATTTAGAGCTTCTTTTATACCTTTTTCCAGTTCCTCTCTGTTTGAGGCTTTTGATACACCTCTTGAAGAACCGGCGTTTGAAGGCTTTACAAATACCGGATAGTCAAATCTGTTTTCAATCCTCTTTATTACTCCTTCAAAATCCTCCCTCGCTTCATAGTCAAGTACCGGCTCATATGCGGCCTGTCTTATACCGAGCTTGTCAACAACAAGTTTTGTATAGAGCTTGTCCATACCTACGGCACTGGCTAAAACTCCACACCCTACATAGGGAATCTTTGCAAGTTCCAACAGTCCTTGAACAGTACCGTCTTCACCATAGAGTCCATGCAGTACTGGGAATACCACATCCACATGAATTTCTTTATATTCCCCATCTGTCTCTACTATTATACACTTTTTTGTTGCATCAGGCAAAATAAATGCACAATTCTTTGAATTAATCCAACTTCCGTCTTCCATTGAAGATATATTCTCAACCTTGAGCCATTTACCTTCCTTAGTGATACCGATTAAAATGAGCTCATATTTATCAGTATCCACCTGTTTTGATATATTGGTTGCAGATATTACAGATATCTCATGTTCAGAGGACTGTCCTCCGAATATTATCACTAATTTCCTCATTATTTTGTAGGTGTCTCCTTGATCTTCTTGGAAACATTCACCTCCTGATTATTTATATGCTCGGCAATGATTCTCTTAGCCTCCGACTTGTCTCTGCACTTTAGCGCCTTTAATATCATCTCATGCTCTTCCATAAGCTGATTTCTTGTCGCTTCAGCCTTTACATATTCAAGTCTGTAACGATACATCTGCTCACGTAGATTATTTATCATCTGTACCAGCTTATCATTGCCTGTGCTTGTAAATATTATATCATGAAAATTTCTCATCTGCACGTGCAATATCAATAATATCTTTATTTTCTATTGAATCAACAAATTCCTCTTCAGCCTGCTCAAGCTCATTTAACTCCTCATCCGTAATCTTTGTACATGAAAGTTCTATTGCAAAGCTCCTCCAAGGCTCTTCTCACTTCCAGAGTATCTCTAAGATTCTTTTCAGTAATCCCTGCAACCTCTGCACCCTTTCTCCGGAATCATAAGCACAAGGCCTTCAAGTTCAAGCATTCTTATAGCTTCTCTTATAGGTGTTCTTGACACTCCAAGCTTCTTTGAGAGAGCTATCTCCATAAGTCTCTCACCCAGCTGCAACTCTCCTCTTAGAATTGCCTGTCTTAAAGTTTTTAAAAACCACATCTCTCAGTGGCATATATTCATCTCCATCTGCATGCGAAAAAAAGCTGTCATTGTATCCTCCATATATCTTTCTATAGTGTATTTGTAATCTGTATATAATTTATTCTATCGTCTCTTTTCCAATATCTCTTTGGTCTTTATGCATATCCTCATCATTTTCATAGATACCGAATATTGCGGTTCCGCTTCCGCTCATAAGAGCTCCAAGACAATTGTTATCAAGCATCTTTTGCTTGATATCCGCTAATAAAGGCAAAAGTCTTATAGAAGGCACCTCCAAAATATTGTTGAGTCTCACGGCAATTTTTCTATCTTTGTCTTATCGGCTTCATCACTCTCTAACCGAAACCATTTTCACCTACATCTTTATGTATAAATCCGCCTTATTAAGGCCGTCTATATCAAGGCTCTCATATACCTTTTTTGTAGAAAGCCCCGCTTTCGGTTTTACTATTAAAAGTTTCATTTTCGGTAAGGGGCTTAATCGCCTAAGCTTTTCTCCGATTCCGCTCTGCCAGTACCGTTCCTCCCATTATACAAAAAGGTATATCCGCACCGAGGCTTGCTCCAAGCTCCAAAGTCTCATCACTTACACCGAGTGCAAAAAGCTCATTTACCGCTTTTAATGTAGCCGCCGCATCTGCACTTCCCCCTGCCATACCTGCTTCCATGGGGATATTCTTTTCCAGCAAAACCTCCACTCCGAATGTCTTTCCGGTTTCCTTTTGCAAAAGCGCTATGGCCTTGTATATAAGATTGGTCTCATCCATTGCCAAATCCGTATTGTATGATTTAAGTAATATTTTTTTCTTCAAGTTCTTTAATTTCAAGTACGTCAAATATATCAACATTTGTCATAACCATTTCTACTTCATGGTAACCGTTTTCTTTTCTTCTCAGTACATCCAAGCATAAATTAATTTTTACAAATGCCTTCACTTTCATTCAATAAACCTCTGTATTTTACTGCCCTAAAAATATTGTTCCTAAAATTATACATTAAAATTTGTATAAAAACAACAGTTAGGTTTTTCTAACCCACATATGCAATTAAACATCACTATATTAAAAATCAACAAATGATTTAATACAAATATCCCTTTTGCTGACATTCATATTATCACACCAAGTTTTTAGCAAAAATTAATCGATGCTATATTTGATTTGTCTATTTGTGCATATACTCAATTATTTTTACAGACTCTCTTAAGTAATCAAGTAAATACCTGCATACTTTAAATGTATATCCGCACCTTCGGTATCTTTCTTTCAGTCATATATGAAATATAACATTTTCCCGTCTTTGTGCAAAATCCTGCCAGACCCATGAACTCAGTTATCGTTTTCAAATACATATAATCCATAGCTAGTAAAAATCGTAGTGAAAGAAATATATTCCTGTAAGTCATTTTTGTTTTAAAAGAAATTCTCTAAATTGAGATAAAATTTCAAAGTCGTCGGGTCTCATCTCACGAATATTTATACCTTCCACCTTGTCTATATTAAAAAGGCATACCCAGAATTCTGCAAAGCAACCTTCTTTATATATTCCTCATCAATGTCTTCAAGACTTTCCACCATATTTTGAAACCGATATATCTATATCTTCTTTTACCAGTACAGCAATTGTGGCCTTGTGAGAGTTAAATGCCTCACAAAAGCCCACATTTTTCATCAGATATCAATATATCACAATGCTGTCCTGAAACATTAACACTTTTCAGGAGCTTCATAAGTCTCGCCGAATGTATCCACTGTCATAGTTGCAATCTTCTGCTCTGTATTCGGTCTGTCATTATAATCTGTATCTACAGCCGCAATTTTATCTACTACATCCATTCCCTCGATTACCATTCCGAATGCGGCATATGCTCCGTCTAAATAGAGGTGCATCCTGATGCATTATAAAGACTGATGAACCTGCCGAATTTGGGACTCACTAGCTCTTGCCATTGAAATAACTCCTCTGCTGTGTGCCAAATCATTCTGGAATCCGTTCTGGTTAAACTCTCCCTTGATTTGATAGTCAGGACCGCCCATTCCGTTTCCCTGTGGGCATCCGCCCTGTATCATAAATCCTGAAAATTACTCTGTGGAATGTAAGTCCGTCATAGAACTTCTCATGGATCGGGGCTGATAAAGTTTCTTACAGTGTTTTGGAGCTCACCTCAGGGATAAAGTTCAGATTTTGATTACTGAGCCGTCTGTCATTATTAATGTTACTATTGGGTTTTTCTATGCTTTTCTCTCCTTTATAATCCAATAAGTCACCCAATGTATACATCCTTGTGACTTTGTTATAGACTTTACGGTCATTCATTTATCTGTATTTTACCATATTTCTGCTATATTTTTGTATAAAAGAGTGGTAATTTATTAATTATTTTACTATCTGACTGCCATTGTATTTGTATATTTTGCGTCTCTCTCAATTTTTATCAGGTATGATGCCTGTCCAATTACTAAAGGTCGATCTTAATGTACTTTCCTGATTTTAATATCTCAACAGATGATATAAGCTCATCGTAGTATCCAGCTCTCTTTGCCCATCAGAACTACACGTGAAAAGTCTGCATCTGACGAACTGTTGAAATGCTTGGACTCATTCTGTAAACAGGTATGCTTGATCTCCACTTTGAAAGCATTCTGTGGTAAAATCCTGTAATTAGAAGGCGCTATCATTGCCTTTTTGCATCAATATGGTCTGCTAGTATACTGCTGCAGCTAACCTGATTTGAAATATTCTTCCTGTCCATCTTGTTTACTTTTCTGCCTCTGTAAAGTGCGTGATCGAGATGTATCTCCGTCTCTTTTTGCTATCTTTCACTCATCATCTTGAGTGCTTCAAGAGGGCATTTACACCATTGCGGACTCACCCACAGCATTACGCATCTGTACCGTCATATGGCATTTGCAACATCTGAAACCTCGGCTCTTGAGGCCTTTGGATTTCTTATCGAATCAAGCATCTGGGTAGCTGTAATAGAGCTTTCTCTGCTACAGAACATTTTTCAATAATCTTTTTCTGTATAAAAGGTAATTTTTGCGGCATCGATCTCAACACCCATATCGCTCTTTGCAAACCATGATACCGTCACTTGCTTCGATGATATCGTCCATGTTGTCGATACCTCTGGTTCAATCTTTGGAAATAATCTGGATAGTTGAAACCTTCTCCTAATATTTCTCTAATCTGACGAACCGCATCTCCGTTTCTTATAAAAGAGGCCGCAATAAAAGTCAAAACCGTTGTCACAGGCAATTTTACATCTTCGATATCCTTCTGCTGTAAGTGCAGGCAGCTTTATAGAAAACTCGGTACATTCACCCTTTTTCTCTCCAAGCTCACCGCCGTTTAAATTTTTCGTATGTATATCGGCTCCTTCAACAGATATTACCTCAAGCTCGATAAGACCGTCATCTATAAGTATCCTGTCTCGCCCTTTACATCATCATTAAGACCGCCTTTATTGATAAAAGCCTTTTCTTATCATTTCCCACATTCGTTTTATTGTAGTGTATATTCATTTCCCGCTACTAAAGTGACCTTCTGACCGCCTCAAGTAAACCTGTTCTTACTTTTCAGGACCCTTTTGTATCAAGTAGCAGCCACCATGCTTTCCTGTTTCTTCTAACTTCTCTCAGTATATTCAGTCTGCAAGATGCTCCTCATAATCACCATGTGAAAATTGAATCTGGCAACATCCATCCCCAATCGCCATATCTTTCATGAGCTTTTTATCATTTGTGTTTGAATCCATGGTACAGATAATCTTTATTCTCTTCATTTTCTTTTCTCTCTCTATAAGCGTATACTACTGCTCATTTTTAAATGTATCAAGATATATTTAAAATAAAGAGCAAACCAATAATAGCAAAAATACGGATGTAAGCTCTATTCCACATGAATATGTGTATATAAATGGTCTGAGCAATCTCCAAATTTCCCTTACATTTAAGAACAGAATCTAAACTCTGAGTGTATCGTCATCTTTTTCGGTTCTTTACAAATCCGCACATTTGTGTATCGACTCACTGCCGGTCTTATCTTAGCGCCCTTTTAAATTTCGCCCCTTCCGGCTATACTCTTCGGTGATATTCTATACCAATTTCTTGTGCAGTAAATAGAATATTACAAAGTTGAACAAAACTCAAAGCTATTGATACCTTTTGTAATGACGCCACCCATTACAAAACTATATGCTTCAATAAGTAAATATACAATGCCAAATATTTGCCTTTATCAGTAATACAAAGTACTCATAAAAAGCTCATCTCGGGATAAGTTACTGCAAAAGCTAAAAATATTATGATTTCATACTGTCAGGTTAGGATAATAACTGACGATCTCCGTATATTGCATCACAGCACAAATGCTCTACAATAGGAAGAAATATCCCATAAACATATGAGATTAAATCTGAAACTTCCCCAAAACCCTTTTCAAGATTGCTTCCGAGATTATAACTACAAATACAGCATTATAGCTTTGAAAATATGCTGATCCGCATACATAGTCCATGTAATAAGTCTCACACCCTGACCCCGAGAAAGTATTTTAGGTACATCCAGTGATAAATAATTATAATATATTTCAATATTTATCAAGGATATATGAAAAACCTATACTATATATACAGTCAGATACATCATCAAATTTTCTGATTGCATATCTGCCGAATTTTCTTTCCAATTTTTTCTAAAGCCCATCGCACTCCTTTCTTACATCTATTTTTGATGGACTTTGTGTATT
>BNJU01003976.1_pt1 | contig 60891 bp, 88 predicted proteins | sample 8539281 | NCBI WGS metagenome assembly BNJU01 (sample SAMD00202456, study PRJDB9452) | human saliva metagenome | isolation source: human saliva | place: Japan
AAATCGCTCAACACATAAACAAGGACCACGACGTATATGGGGCGTCCAATATGGTGGAGAGGTAGCATACTCGGACGGATGAGGAATAGGTGATGTCCGTCAGTAGCATCTTTTGCCATCCATGCAAAGTGAATTTTCGATTCAGAGATTGTCGGCGACGCGGCTTTTCCGCATCGCCTTCGCCGATTCTTCGATAAGGATCTGCTTTCCTTATGGGCAGGAAAATCCGTGTTTGTTCATTGGCCTCGAATTTTCTTGAGTTCATGATGTTCGGCAGATTCCAGTGCAACATGCACTGTAGATGCTCCATGCTCTTTGCCATAGCCTCGTTGTCAGTATGTGGTCAGGATGTTCACGAAATCTCTTTCATCTGTTGTTCTCGTGCCGCACAAGCTGCATAGGCTACTTCCGGGATAGTAGCACGGGCGAGACGCCGGAGCTTTCATAGAACAGTACCAACTTGCAACAGGTTTCCATTAGGCTCGCGGGTTTCTCGATGGCGGAGCTTTTTCGCTCATTGTCATGATGGACGTTTTCTCTCTCGCGTTGTCATCTTTGACGATTTTTAAAGTCCATCTGCCCCTGTCGCAGATATTTGAGTGCATGCCACACTTATTCTGCCGACATGATGCTTTCTCGCACCAGTTTCGATGCGCGACATTCGCGATTCTGCCCCTCCTTGAACCCCGTCGAAGAGACGACTTCTTTTTAATGCGTTGGACGATGCTATCGATTTGCTTTTGTCCGAACATACTTGGGGCGTTTTCTGCTTCATAGCTTGTTTGGAATGCTTCCTTGAAGTGGATTGTGAAGTAGAGTTTGTGCCTGGTCACTCACAGCGTGTAAGGCGTCGCTCGCAAAAGCTCCATTTCTTTGACACTGTATTCTCTCATAGGCAGCTCCCTTGATTTTCCACCACTGAACCAGCTGGAACAGAATTATTCGAGGTGTTCGGCATTCCAGCACTCCTCCGGCTGATGTGTTTTATCCAGTTTAAAGGATTCCTCCTTTAACCCATGTCCTACTCAAAATTTTTCTCACCCCTTGTTACTGCGTCCATTCTCTAGGGCATATCCTCTCCATACAGTCCATACACAGGGAGTTCTCCGCTGACCGTGAAAAAGGACCTCCTCAACTAGGGCATGTCCATCAAAAAGGATTCCTACGCATAAGGCACATTCACCTCAAGCGATGTTCCGATAGTTTTCTTCGCTATCCCTTATTCTTACGTGTCTACACCCTCGGCACAGTATGTATAATTGATTATACCACAATTTCTTTCGAAAAAGTTATCAACTTATTAATATCTTGCAAATAGAAACATCAGTCCTTCACTATAAATAAACTTCTAAACTAATAATTCTATAAACCGACTTCATTTCCTGCATAGACCATACCGCTCCGTCACCCTACCCATCAATAATCTTATCCTCCGCATCAATATCCTCGCCCGTCTGGATCTCCATCACCTTCAAAAGCGTTTCCGCGCGTATCGTATGAAAAGCCCCTTTTGGAATACGCACCGTCTGCCCTCAGCAACAGCGAACTCATTGCCGTCGAGCTTCACCCAGCCGCGCCCTCAATCACTGTCCGCGTTTCATCACGCCGCTCGTGCAAATGATAGGTGAGTGCGCGTCCCGGACTTCTGCGTAAACTCTTCCCCATTTCCATCTGATGCCTATAGAGATGAACTCATTCCATAGCTTCCCGTGATTCATTGTATGCGTGAAGCTGGACCGTCGATAGAGTGCTGCATGCTGTTTTCTGCATCCAGAAAACAGAGACCTTCACAAGGAAGGTGTCTACGAATCACACTTATTCTAACACAAACGAGGAAACCCGTAATCTGACACGCTGTAACACCTTACTCCCCGTGCGACTACTGCTGCTCCACTCTTAGAGTTCGTGATGCCCCTCTGCGCTGTATCAACTCCTCGCAGCTGCCCCCTCTATGATGCCCCTTCTCCATGAACAGTATCGCATCTGTATGCCTGTACCGTGTGCGATCTGTGCGCAATCGCGGGCAGCGTCCTTCCCTTGGCAATTCCAGCATCTGCTGCATCACCTGTGCTTCCGTCCGGGCATCGAGGAGCTCGTCGCCTCATCGAAAATCAAGATGCTCGGATCTGTCAGCAAAGCGCGCGCTATGGCGATTCTCTGCCTCTGACCGCCGGAAAGAAGCTTCCCATCCTCTCCCACATCCGAGTTGTACCCATCGGGCATCTGTGCGATGAACTCATCTGCCCCATAGCTCCGCCGCACGAACGACGCTTTCGCGAGTCAGCATCGGGCGCAGAAATCTTGATATTCTCTTCGAGTCGATCCGCCGAAACAGATGGTTCGCCTGAAGCACGACTCCGATCTGTCGCCGAAGCCATGCAGGCTCCAAGGCGGGTGGCATCCATACCGTCGAGCAGCACGTCCGCTCCCGGTACGCCGAGCACTGAATCAGCTTCGCCAATGTGCTTTTTCCCGAACCGGATCTTCCGACAATTCCCACGCTCAATCCTGGCTGGATTCCGAAACTCAAGTCGCGGATGATTGGCACACCATCCTCTCGATAGGCAAAAGAAACCTCCTCGAACTGAATCCGCCGCGAGCCTGGGCAGTTTCCTTTGTCAAAATCAAGCTTTTTTCATATCTCCATCCATCAAATCGCCCACGCTGCATGCGACACGCGCTGTGAGAAAAACTGCCACTGCTCGGACAAGCGTATGACGGGTTGAATCAACTGCGCAGCAATCATCTGAAACCGATAAGCTCGCCAATGCTAAGCGTTCCTTCCATCCCATAGAGCACGCAACCCAGGGAAGTTGCCAAAAGAATACAGGTTCTGCAAAAGGAAATTGATGCTCCCTGCAACGTATTCGCCGTCTGTGCCGAAAACATGAAGCCACATGGCGAGCGATCAGATCTCATATCGCTCGATGAAGGAACGCTCTGTCGCCGCAAATCGACTTCACCGTCCCAGCCACCGCGGATGGTCTCTCAATCACGAACGCGGTTTCTGCTGCCCGCTGGAACTGCCGGTTCATCTGCCTGTGAAAAATCGCCGCGATCAGATTCACCAAGATGAGGGAAAGCACGCAGACTGCAGCTACTGCCAATCGCACAGCAAAAGGGCTGTAGACGCTGCGTGCAATCAAGTAGATGAACACAGCCAGATCCAAGACACCGTAAGAGTGCGCTCCCCGTCATGAACGCACATGATTCTCCATCTCCCCATGCGTGCAACAATATCCCCAACCGTCCATCGAGTCAGAAGAAGCACTGGATTGAATGCCATGTTTGAAACAGTCGGCACTGTACCGTATCCATCTGATTGACGAGGCGTTACAGCAAATATGTGCCGGACTCCGCCCATGGCTTGTTGGAAGATTAAAGAGAAGCACCGCGCAAACCAGCGGCGTCAGCGTGTCAAGGCGATGCGAGAACGCGATCGATGATGACCTGCATGAAGATTGGGGCTGGTTAACAGATTCAGCAAAAGGCGAGCCATACATTCCCATTCCTTTTCTATATCTCTGCAAAATCTCCCAAACGAGATTCGAATTTCTTCGGCTGCTCTGCATCTTTACGCTTGGCCAGAAGATTCCTTCCCCTGACATGATTTCCTACACCCTCGACACCTTGACCTGACTGCTGTCCATCATGCTGCGGATCTGCACGAGACACCATTGTCCGACTAGCCATAATATTCTGAAAGCCCATCCGACGGGCGAAGCAATATGGAAAGGTGCCGCTTCTCCACGTTCGCCCGTAAGACCACCCCACGCTGCGCGTCTTCAATCCCAACTCCTGCGCCGCCCGCAAGCAATGCCGATCGTCAAGGGCATCCGTAACGCTATAGAACGCTTCATCTGCCCAATTTCAGCAGAAATCCCCGATACCGCGCCGCACGCCAGCAGACTGTACAATCGCTCAATACTGCTCCGTGCGCTCTACAGGTTATTGAATGTTTTGGAAGGATCAAAAGAAATCCGATCCTCTCCTTGATCTTCCTTCCGCCTGAACGCCGCCACCGGGCAAAGGTTTTCATCGCCTGAATACCGTAAACGGATGACTCGCGGTCTCAACGGCACGCGATAACGATCGTCTCAGATCCTTCTCATCCAGTGCAGCATCGGACTGATCACCTCCACGACGGCACGAACGACGTAAACTGAAAATCAAACGTGACCTTGACCTCGCTTCCTGCCTTCTTAATAAACCGATATCCTTGTTATCTGCCCAAACCTCGAATTCATTTCGGAATCTGCAGAACGGTATCATGGCTGTGCATCGTGACAATCCTCCGATGGTATGAATCTTGGTTATGAACCCTGTCCATCGCACGGCGCTGTTATGGTCCATAGTCTCGCATGTCCATCCGCTTTCTTGGCTCCTCCACCCGAGCCACGGCTGCTTTCGCGCTTCCACGAAGTTCCGTCATCCGCCCTTGCGGTAATCAGCATCAACCGAACGCCCTCTCTCTCCTCCGCCTCTGTCAATTCTCCCTCAGCCTGCCCACCAGAGACTCTGCCCGCCTGCATATTCTTTTCCAGTTCGATACGCTGCACGCTGTTCCAACAACTGCATCACCGAGCATCCTGCTCCAGAAGCATCGCGAATCGCTGCTCATATCAATCGCTTCTGTATTAGCTCCAGTAACTGATAATTCGTCCTGCTGCATCTACGGCTTCCCGCTGACGCACGGCAGACTGTGCCGCCTCGATATCCGCACGATACGCTGACTTCGACGACATGATACAGCGTCATTTTCCGTACTGTAATCCCGAGCGTCGAGGTCTCCTCCCGCTCCGGCGAGGCGGCCTTCCCTTCGCCTCCAGCCTCAAGCCGCGCCGCATCAAGCGATATTACGGCGTTTCATAATTCTCCACATCTGCATTTGTCCTCGTCGGATCGAGAACGATCAGCGGATCTCTCCCTCTTTTGAAATCTCCCTCTTTCCTGGGATCTTCTGCACAATTCCTTGTCGCCGGCGCGGACGATCTTGACCTGTCTGCCGGAATCACCTTCCCTACAGCAACAGCCGTCTCATCAATATGCCCGAGCACGGACCATGCAAGGAAAGCAATCCTTAATGCCAACACCATATAGAGAACCGCGCGCCCCGGGAGACGGCGGTGTCTCGTCACTTCAAAATAGCCGGAGGAACTCCCGTGTCGCGCCGGGATTTCCGCAGAACTTCTGCCAAATCCGCTGCAAAGAACACCTTCATCCTCATCTTCTGTAACGCATATCATGATAGTCCGGGCACGGAACACAGATTCTCCGGCGAATCATCCTCCACGATTCTTCCCGCTTCCGCGGCGACGACTCGATCGCAACGGCCCGGCAGACAACGATGTGCGATCATCACGATGGTAGATTCCTGCCAAGCCGCAGCAAATTCTGCAGCACAATGCGCTCAGACGACCAGTAAAGCACTGGTTGCCTCATCAATGCCAAGATGCTGGGGCGCTTAACAATGCCGCGCAGGCATGATGCGCTGACCTTGCCCGCCCGATAAGGTCGTCCTGCTCATACCAACGTATCATATCCATCGGCAGATCCGCTGATGAAGGAATGTGCATCCACAGCTTCCGCTGCAGCAACAATCTCCTCCATCGAGACCATAGGATTCATCAAGGCGACACCGAACTCCGATGAACAGATCATGTCCTGCGGAAACCACTACGATGTCTTCCGCAGTACGGGCGGAAATCGCTCCGACGGCGCCGTCAGTACGGTGTATGAACCACTCTCAGGAAAATACAGATGCTGCAGAAGCTTCGCTACCGTGCTTTTCCCCGAACCGGATGTACCATGATTCCAGTTCTCTCCCCCGCGCTGTGTCAATGAGAAGTCTTCCAATACACGAACGTCTTGCTCGTGCGATAACGAAAACTCACATTTTGAAATATGTTTCCTGCAAATGCAGCCTTCCTCCTCTGCACCAGAACCGGCTCGCGAGGCACGGAAGAATCATGATACGATTTCCAGCGCCATGACCAGCTTATATGAATGGGAAGACTCCCAAAAGCCGCATAAAAGGCTGCCGTCGCCTGTCCAAAATCATCTGAAAGCGATCAGCTGCTGAAATTAATTCCGCATCACCATGTCCACCATGCAAAAGCAAGATCAGGAAACCATTCCTGGATCATATTGCCACCCTGCTCCAATACGATGTACGGTCTTGTTGGCGAACACCTTGCATATCGCGCCAGCAACTCCATCGATGGCGAACTGCGGCTCATCACCAAAGTTTGACCATCCATATTGGGCTTGACCTCGACAAGGAACAGATGGTTCGCCGCCCCCGCGACCAGACATCCGTCATCCTCCTCTGGATAATAAGGAATGCCCTGAGTTCAATACAAAGCACAGAATCAGCGTCAAGGCGATCAAGGCAAGCGGCACTGTAATAAAACATGAACGCAATGAAGAACACGCACAAACAAACATCAGTAAGGACGTAAGTCCCGACCCGTAAAAACTCGCGAACACTGCAGGCCTGCACACGGACAAAGGTATCGCCATCTGGCAGCTTTCACGTAATAGGACAGCGGCAAAACTGCCGAAATTGCCGGAACAACTCCGTTCCCAAGATTGCATCCGCTCATTCGTATGGTTAATCAAATATGCGAAGTCCTGAAGAAGGGTGCAGACGAAGAAGAGCACCATAGCACCCAGGACAGTCGTATCATTCCGCGATTGCCGATGACCTTGTTGTCGATGATGACCTGCGTGATGAGAGAGCCTATAACATCGCACGGAGCGGCCGCCACGCACTCCACAAATAGCGTTTATAATGCCTATGACACGGAAAAACCAAGAAGATGATATTTCTCCCACAATCTCTTCCATCTTGTCTCGGAGAAAAGACATAGCTCCCCGTCAAAACGAAACTCCTCCCAGCGTTAGATGGATCGGACAAGAATCATCCCCACCAGAAGCCGTACCTCCTCCTCCTGCGCCCGTGAACAGGTTTCTCCATTCTTCAAGCGTACAAGCGAAGGAGCAGGAAGAAGCTCGATCAGGCAATTCTGCCGCCAAGAATACAGCCGCGCTACCAGTCCATACCGCTGTTGACTGATGAACTCGCCAGCCTCGATCACTCTTTCCAAACCACGCCGAAACTCCTTCTCGTCCAGCGGGTACCGCCAGTGATATTGGCTTTGAACAATGCTCGCCTCGCCATAGCTTCTGTCAAAACACTCCATATATGCTAAGCCCCAAAACGGGCGATCAGCAGAAAGAAAATGCAGAACCGCATCGAGGTCTCTGCAAAATAACAGATAAAGCTCAGACCAGGTCATTCGCCCATTATTCGCACGTTAAATGATATTCACGTCCATTCGCCAGCGTAACCAGGACGTACAGACTGTTCGCCGACATACTCGGAAACCATGTCGTCCGTTCCCAGATATTCGGCGAGACTCCGTTCGCCGCCGAACACGGCAAAGCAATAACATCAATGATGTCGAACAAATGACAGATCATGTGTCGATCCAACGACTGATCTTTTCCGTACTATACCAAGCGGAACACATCGCTTTTGAACTTCCAGTCAGTATCGCTTCATGCCGCCTCGAGAATGCTCTCCGAAGACGCCGCCGCCGAAATCGTATCATTCCCTCGTCCTCCTCAAGAAGATCGTGCGCCTGTAGATGTACAGCTTCATTGGACGAACGTGCATATTAACATCAATATCCCGGAAATGACTTCCCTGGAAATTAATTGAAGCCGTTTTGTGCAATATCCCGTCTCTGAGACGAGCCCAACATCGTCGTTTGTGTCTCCATACTCATATGTATTATCACCGGTCATCAGAGCCAAACCAATGCTTCTGCCTGTCCCTTGCCGTTTTTCGATCAGCAGCTTCTTGCCTGCTCTCCATTTCTGAACGTCACTGTCCTACCATTGCAGGACAAACTCCGCCAAATCTTGTTCTTCTCCAACCCATTGTCATAGAAGGTAAGGACATCACTTGTTCGCCTCAAACCCATAGACGCTGTCGTACCCATCTCCCGAGCAAAGTACTTAAGTCGACTCCGTTCCCAGATAGATGCGATCATTCCCGCGTCCGCCGTTCAGCACACTTCCTTCCTTCGCAATCAGCGTATCGTCGCCTGTCACCTGACGGAACGCATACGAGACGCCGCCGCCGTTGTACGGGCCACATTGCTAACGTCGTGTCTCTGGGTTCGCGCGCTCATCGATACTGACACCGTTCTGCCGCTGGCGATCGTATCCGACTTCTGCTGGAAGCCGATATAGTTACGTCTGCCTCGTAATCAAACGTATTATTCGTCGTCCCGCCAAGCAATACTTCTGCACCTGTCGCCGTTTCGATCAGCAGCTTCTTACCTGCTCATTTCTGAGCGTCACTGTCCCTGCCCATTACGCAGGATAGCTCCACCTTCGTCGCGCGGACCTTCTCCACCTTCCATTAACCATGAAGGTAAGGACATCATGTTCGCCTCAAACCCCGCAGACGCTGTCATTTACCCATCTCCCGAGCCGTGTATCGCGGTCATTCCGTTCCAGATAGATGCGATCATTCCCGCGTCCGCCGTTCCAACACTTCCCGTAGCATCCTTCGCAAATCAACGTATCATTGCCTGCTTACCACCCATGACGGAACGCATACGAGATACTGTAACCCCCTTACGCGCAGGTCGCATGACAACGTCGATATCTGAGTTTCACGCGCTCCATCGATACTGACACCGTTCTGCCGCGCACGATAATCTCGTATCCGGCTTTACTGCACAGGCCGATATGAATTGCCGTCTGCCTCGTAATCAAATATTATTGTTCCTGATCGTCCATGACCAATGCTGCACCTGTCCCTTGCCGTTTCGATCAGCAGCTTCTTGCCTGCTCCATTTCTGAGCATCACTGTCCCTGCCCATTGCGCAGGACAAGCTCCGCCTTCGTCGCACACCGGACCTTCTCCCACCTTCCATTGTCTATAGAAAGTGAGACGTCCTTGTTCGCTCAAACCCATAGACCTTTGTCATTGCCATCTCCCGAGGCAAAGCTGCGCAGTCGACTCCCGTTCCCGAGATGGGTGCGATCATTCCCGTTTCCGCCGTTCAACTCTGCTTCGCATGGCAGCCGTCATAATCAAAGTATCGTCTGCCTGCTTACGCACATGGCGGAGACGTCGAGATGCTTACCGCCGTTGTACGGGTCGCATTGACAACGTCGATATGTCTGAGTTTCTGCACTTGCTCCATCGTACTGCCAGCGTCGTTCTGCCTGCGCAACGATCCCAGTATCTATCTTTTTGTGGAGCCGACCTAGCTACGCTCCGGATCCATGCCTCCTGCGTGTGTCCGGTCATCCGATCGATATATACAGTCGACGATATCTTCTCACTGTATTGAATATGTATCTTTTGGTACGGCGTCACTAATGTAATCTTGCCCTCCTCCGTACATGCGCCAAAAGTTACATCGCCATGCGCCTCCCACTTTTCCTCCAATAGAAATCTGTATCAAAGTAAAGAATATCCTTCCCCGATTTCAGAAATTATGAGTAGTATCCTCCTCCATCTGTTTCCCACTGAGGATCTATCATTATCTACCCAGCCTCCATAGAAGACATCCATTCTTGTCACTGTTGAACGACGTCCCTTGGTACCTGCAAAAAGAAAGTCTTGCCGTCATGATTCGCTGTTCAAATGCTGCAGTATATGCTGTTACCGCATACGGCGCATCCACCCGTTTGACATTTCGTCGATAGCCTGCGAAATCGCATCTTCCACGTACAGAAAGAAATCCAATACACGCATCGCTCAGCATCGCAAGAGCTTCCCGGCTTTTACACGGTCGCATCTGCCGACTGCTGGCATGAAATAGCGCATCAGAGCACTATCCACGGGATGGCATTCAGATTATATTCATCTTAGGTAAGCGCAAATGCCTGCTGCTGCGACCAGGCTGCCATTATCACTTATCGACGATTTTGAGAATACTCCCGCTTCTGGTATCATCTGCGCCGTGAACATAAGTTCGCAAGTCCTTCTTTGAGAGAAAATGCGGCCAGGGTTTCGAGTCACTGGCAATGTTCGCAGGTCGCGGCAGCATGGACAGGTTCATGTGCTGAAAGACGATCACTTTATGTTTTCCGTATCGGGCTCCATCCCGTCCTCTCCCGAAGCGTTGAGATAATACCGCAGATTAATCGTAACATCGATGGAGCGTGCTCTCCTATCAACATTGCCACCGCGTATACACGTGTGAGTTAAAATCGCACGGTGAAATTAAAAATTGATCCGAGTCACCAACGAACCGGCCTCTGTCGGCGAGATTCCATAAGATTTCCTCAGTCCAACTCTACGCATTCGCGCCCAATGAAAATGTATTCCACCTGCGATTTGCTGCATACTGTCTGATCATTTGATCTATTATGTCCACGCATATGGCTGCTTTCCAGAATCTATCGATATGCACGATACGCGATGATATCTTCCGAATACCACGATACGTCAGGTGATCCGCATGGATCGTATGCAGACAATTTCCCATCATTCGTATCCGGCTCTCTGCGCGCATTTTTCTCTCGTCAGCACTTCCCTCATAGCATCAAAGCCTGTAATCGCCCGCGTGTCCCTCCATTGCGCAGATTGGTTCACGATTATTCTTGCGAAAATCAGCCTTTCAGAGTTATTGGCAGAATAATCGTCTCGTTGCGCTACTGCTCCTGCAATCATTGATTAGACCAAGCAATAAAGATCCGCCGTATTCTTAGAAAGCGCTTTGCGATGCACATCGTGAACGTCCTCATCAAGCGCCCATCCGCACCAATAATGAACTGTCATCGAGGACTTTCGTCAATCTTTTTGTTACCGGACTGCTGTGGCGGTGCACCTTCTAACACTGTCAAACGCTCCTTCTCCTGATGACGATTCTAAGCCTGCCAGGTAGAGAGATGTCATCGACCTGCCACTCAACGCAATGACGAGGTACTCATTGTCGGTGGCTATCCGCATCCATCCGGACAGCAACTCTCATCGAAGCAGACCTTCTTTATAACACTGTCTGCATGCGCCAAAGATAATCCTGAGGTATGCCTATATCAATAAAGAACCCCCTCGGACGAGACGTGACGATATTCAGATGCCCAACTTCGCTTTTCTAAATGTTTTCAGAAATTTCCTTTGGCTCCATTTAGAAAGGTCTCGTCTAGTGCAATATATACCGCCGTTAATCCACCCAGATCAGCTGTTACTTTTTCTTCAAAATCAAGCCCTCGACCATTTTCTATCGCTGACCGGCTATCCGCCGATCCGAAATTTTCATCTCTTTGCAGCCATCGATATCGGCATTCCTAGCGCGATTACATTCTGCCGCCATCCACAAATCCACTTCAAAATGTGTCTCCCATTCAGAGTGAATACTGCTCCTCCTCACAGGGCTCGAAGCGCTTGACGGTTGCGTAACTTGCCAGCATGCGTCAAAATGTCCTCCTCAGCACGCCAGAGATCTCCATTCCACGATTACCGTGCGCAAAATATGCTCCAATCTTCTCAACTTCGCCTATATCCCGTTGATGAAAACAACACGCGAAAAATGTGCGCTATATAATCGATCTAATAAAAAGCGATTCAGAAGAGCGTACCCACTGTTCATTCATCAGACCGTCGGCTTGGGCAAAATCGGACATTATATGCTGCAGCCGGATTCCCGAAGCGCGGCAAGATAATTTGCCATCCGGCTAACTCCTTTCAATCGATTTCACGTAAAGCGAAATTTCATTGCTTTGGAAGTTCATGAGTCGCCTCTGCGCACAGGCGACCAACCTACGTTCCATCATTTTCGAGAAAAGACATCTCGCCAAGTCCTGTAATTCCTGCGAGACATTTTCCCTTGTCCAGCTCAACATAAAAGGCAAGAATCCTCACTTCACCTGCGCGAAGACTTTCCGCGAGCGCTCCCACGCGCGGATTGCACGGCAGTAGATCGCGTCAATCAAATCCGTCGAGACAGCATCAGAAATTCACGTTTCCAGCTTCCACGCGCGGTCCGAGTCTGCACCCAAATTCGTGAGACTCCCTTTAGATACGAGAATATCTTGTACCCACATCAACAAAGGTTTCATCTCCGCAGCTCTTGTCTTGTCACCCTGCAACTAAGCTGTCTGAATCTCTGGATATTCTGGAAAATCAGTATAATAGTGTAGACTATCATTAAATTCTTTTCGTTGATTAGAAAGAATGACATGGGTGAAACGGTGTATGCATTGCGATCCATATCAGCCCGTTTCAATCCTCCCGGTGTGCAGCACTGCAGTCTGGTCTTGGAATCCCACCTGCCTCATTAGCTGCGCTCGCTCGCCATGAGTCTGTCGTCCAGCCTTGAAATAAAGCGACCGGCGGCGTCACTTTCCGGTTCACGTAAAAACGCGTCCAACGCTGGCAACGGCAAAGGAGGATGATGTGCCCGGGGTCGGTGCGCGCCGGAAGATCGGCCTGGGAGGCTGAGTCTCGTGCATGCCGCCCTCATAGCTTCGCGAGATTTGAGATAGAGGTGCCAATGTCATCCACCGATCTGACACGCTCAATATTCCGCATGGGAGAACTCGCTGGGTATAATCAGGAGAAGATGACGGAGCGTGACGCAGCAGTATTTGCTCAAAGAGTCGTGAGAGAACCGCGCCTCCATACGTATCACCAAAACTCACGTATCTGTCCCGCCGCCGAAAAGCGACATGCGAGAACGGGTTTTGTAATGATCATCTTGCACCCTCACCAGACGCGATCGTCACATCTCCGATCGATTTATACGTAATCCGACGCGCCAGAATGGCGGTTCACGCTAATATCCCGTTCTCTGTGCATTCGTCCCTGCATGAAACGCATAACGCCGGCATAAAGAGCGTATGCGGAATCACATGAGCATGTCTCGGCTCCGCATCTGATCCTCAGCACATTGCTTGGCCCCATGCGAGCAGCATACACAGAAGCGCTGCGGGGAGAGTCTGGCCATGCTACGAAAAAGAAAAAGACGTGAGGTTGTCCTGACTGCTGCGCAATACGAGTGTCCATGAAAATTCACCGCTGAGACGGTATGTTACGCACGTTCACTGCAGAAACAAGTGCGTGTTCCTTCGTCGGCGGAATACAACGGATCAGCCTGCAATGGCACTCGCTAGATGTACCAGGTCAAACACACGATGCTTGTCGCGGGCGCGCAACACCTCAACGGCGAAAGCTGGCACATGTTGGGCAACAGAGGGCGTCATCAGCTTGCAATGTCACGATATAAAGCGTCTTGATGAGCCTCACCTGCCCACAGGACCAGTGAAACGGCGCCCAAAAGGCCGGAAGCCGAGCCATTATAAAATAGACGACACTAAAACTGGTACCGCCCAACACTAGCCACTCCGTAGCTCCCACCGTCGCATTCTCGGGCATGGTTGAGTATATCCTGGGAACGACGACCCCGAAAAAGCTACGCCAAAGCCCGATCGGCAAGAGAGTCTGGCGCACCGATACTGTAAACGGCAATCGCTGTACTGTCCCGCCAAGTCGAGGTGGCTCGCGATACCGTGAAACTGAGTCCTCGTCACTTGCAGAAGAGCAAGATCGAAAACGAGAAAAGCATGCCCGCTGCTTAGCAAGGAGCACGTAAGTTTCTAAAGCAGACCGGACAATTCATCTCAAAGAACAATGCCACATACTTGCTACCAGACGATTTCCCGTTAAAGCAGCACGCGCATGCTCCTTCCGATAGGAACCACAACGAAAGTAAAGTGCGGCAAAGGTAAGCGCAGGTATAAGAAGAAGTGCCTAGAAGTACATCCAGGAGACTTAATAGACGAACCGCTCCTGCAAGAGGCGAGTAGACGTGAAGAATACCTGCGTCTTGGGCACTGAGCAGAGCCATATGTTGATCGCCATGATAATAAACAGTATACGTGCGTCGTATTCATGCGACTTGTCAATGACATTTGCCCAAAACAGGTTGAAGATTCGCGGACAAGAGAATCCCTAAGATAAAAGGCACAACATCCTAATGCTGAAAAGGACGATAACAACCCATTCAGTCGTGCAACGGACTCTTGATCATGTGATAAATGAACAGACCGTAGCGCAAATAGGTGCTGGTACGCCCGGCATCAAAATGCACACGGTAGCCAGATCACCGAGCTGCTCAGACTATGAGCGCCCATAATGACTCACGACAGGGCGAGAAGCTTATGGGCAGGGTGTATATCAGGTCGAGCGAAAATGGTTTGCCGGGTATTTGGATATAAGAAAGAAATAACACCTCTCACCGGCTCCATACAGTCTTCCAATAGCTGGTTCTGAATGTGCGCCATGCTTTTAGCACTGGCGTCGCGAACACTGCGCCTTCTGGGTATCTAGAGTCACGCCATTTTGGTACAGTCGAGTGATCGCTGAAATGGTCATCTACCGTGCGCCATAATCCGAAAATCAGCGCATCGAGCACCAGCTTCCGCGAGTGGATGGGCACGAGACTGCATCACAATTCAGACAGAGACCTTTCGATGGTACCACGCAGGGATTGAAGTCCTAAGCTGAGATAAATTCCTGTACTCCGGTGCTCATCCAGCATGCGACGCAACAATGCACCATATTTTGGGGGAGTGCTGCTTGTAAGTGCGAGGGTGGTCACGATGCTGCAAATCAGCAAAGCGAGACTCTCTTTTCCATCCTGTAATACGCATGCATCAGATGCCCTCTCCATTATACGCCAAAGAAAGTGTCTGGCTCAACAAACGGCTCTCCCACGATGGTGGAGCTACAGCGAGATCACGTACGCCAGTTTTCCGAGAATCCAGTGTTAAATGTCGATAGCCGACCGACTCACGCCGCATGTATGGCGAGGGCTGCGGTTTCATGATATTAACGTCGTCTGATTTGGCGCGCTGGGATGCTCGAGAAACACAAAAGGTCGGCGGGTACAAGAGGCGATTCCCTCCTTTTACCGCCGACTGGTGTTTCCAAGGAACGCTCATCCGCAAGAGACTGTGCTCAGATGCTGCCAGACTGAATCCTGCAACGTTGACGGTTGTCAGTCAGCATTTGCAAAGTACGCCTCGTTACTCTGTGTTCAGCAGTATCCAAGATTATCGGAAGACCATGCTTGTCTTTGATGGGACGGACTCGGTTTTGGGCGTATTACGGTGTGTCGAGATGTAGATGGCATTCGGCGCTCAAAAGCACTTCGCTCCTACTAGGAACCGGCCTCTCAAGAAGTGCATTACAGATTTCTACCCTCTATCAAAACCTGTCGAGCTCCAGTCACCGCTCAGATGACCAGTTTGCCAGCTACGCCCTGCATATATAAGTTTCGTCCTTGTGGGTACTCTAGCGCACATGCCTGTCGTCGAGGCGAGTACGTACCGCTCATCGCCGTCTGCGCACTCGTCTCGATACTGCGTGCATCGATGTTTGGTAAAAGGGCTCGATCTCCATCCTTATTCCCGGAGACAGCGCATTGATCGTTGTGCGCTTTCTCTGCATATTCACTAGCTGCTGCGCTGCTGGGTCAAAGCAAACGCCACTTCCTTCGTGACATAATCACGCTATGCTGGCGAGTGCCAATCGTATGTGACTTGGTCAGCATCGCTGCAATCCGTCCATAACGACGCCTATCGCCTCTTTGGCGATTAGCTCTTGTAAAAGAAGCAAAGGATCGTGCCGCAGTGTCCAAATCGCCCGCGGCATGTCTTTCAATTCGCTCTCTTTCAATCGCGTATGGGAAAATCATGCTGGCGCAGCAAGATGCCAAAATATGGGTAGGCGTGACATTTTGCTCTCTGCCGGATGCAATCCATGCTTGAAGGTCATCAGTGTTGGAAAGATCCACGCCGATGTACGGTCAGCGATTACATGCTCTGACCACGGTCCAGAGCGGCTGCGCACAACTGTTCGTCGAGAGGTTCGATATTGACGCAAACACGCGACATTTCTCACTTGTCTGCACCGACTTTTGAACCAGGCGTTTAAAGACGTGAACACCGTATCAGAGGATGCGCCTGTATATGACATATAACATGCCGGAACTTTCATCCGCATCCGCTCGATTCCAACCGTCAATTTGGCTCTGGACGCTGACGGCTGAGTTCCGCATTTCCGCCCGCCGGTGACAATGCGGTCGAAACTGCCGGATCGCTTGCTTCACCGATCCCTGTAACGGTCAGTGCGTCATAATATGGTGCAGGCCGGTGCCGACCGTACTCACACCGATGAAAGAGGCATTTTCCTCAGGCGATATAGCGCCCCACCAGGTCAGGGCCGAACGATAGCGTGCACATCCCATACCGAGGCACGGTGCAGCGCGTCTATCAAACATTCGTCCTTGGCTAAATCGTCATAGGATTAGCTGTCACCAGCTCATGACCGGTATTGAGGATCGCTTGCATCTGCTCAGCAATTTCAGCCGTGAAGGATTCCCTTCGATCTCAGCGTACTCGATACTTTCAAAGCCAGCCGATTCGCATGATCCACCTCACGAAAGTTTACGTTTCGATCTGTCGATAAACTCGCAACATTGCTGAAGAAGTCTCTACGGTGGTAAACAGATATTGCGGCTTGACCCTGCACTCAATCTCAGCGAATCAACGTGATGCTGAAAGAAGTCCCAATCCTCCACATCGTTCGCAGTCATCTCTGTCCGTACTCAAGTTCTACTGGACTCATCATCAGATCGTCCACGGATTTCCTGCAGTTGCTCTTGCTGCCATTTCCTTGTCCATGTCACTCGATTTCCTTTCCCTATCGTGTACTGCGATCAGATACATGCATCCTTGTTGAGGGCTGACGATCGTATCTGTACCGTTTGACTTCCATCACTGCCGAGCACAGATCAAATCCAAGCTCATAAAAGAATCTTTCCCTGCATTCCATTTTGGGGGTTCGGATGTATTCCACCACAGGTCCTGCAGCAGCAACGTGCCTCACTCTCCGCTATAATCTGACGGAACGCCTGTGCTCCACACCACGTTTTAGGTCACGTACGGCTCTTGACCCACGAGTCATGACACACTTCACTCAGTCTTTTCAGAACCGCACAGGAGATGATCCCTTTGACAGACTAAATTTATCGAAGAGGTCTCTCGCACAGACAGCATGCATTTTATCAACTTCACCATCGTACAGATCTCGTCTTCTAGCTATCGCTGTGTGTGCATGCGGTTGAACTTCAGATTCGACTTATCAAAGCTTGTGTGCGAATCTGGGATTTCCTTGTCTCAACGTGATGAACCAGATCCGCTCGTTTCAAAAGAGCCATAGCAAATAAAGCATTGTAGTCCTAGGTGACGCTTCATGTTCTCTCACGCTGCTGTGCGCCCTTAGCTGTCACTGCGCAGAAAGATCTTACTGGTCAGCTGAAGCCACTCAAAGGGTGTCTCGATCGAGCCATATGCCACCCGCATAAAAGCGCAGGGTCTTCGGGAACATCACCACATGAGCTGTGGAAGACGAGACGAGACGTCTCTCGCGCTCTGCCGGTTATCGTCCACGCAAACTGCCTCAACACCAATGTTTGGTTACGAGGCTATCATCTGCAAGTTTGACGCCTGTCGCTCCCAATTTTGTCGACTTAGCGGAAATAATATCCTCCGTCAGGCAGCGTAACAAGTGTGTGTCAAATAGCTCTCGCTATATCCTCGTCATTTCTTGCTGCATACGCTAAATCACGCCACGTTGTTTCAGCGCAATATATTGTGTGGAAGTAGCGATACTCGCCTGCCCTCGTTCGGATCCGGGTGGATGCCGTGCCACTATCATCTGCAACGACACCGCGGATAGTATTGTCAGATCCAGACCAGACATTTCCGGCGATGCCTTTCATTGCCAGCAATCCTGCAAACAGACTGCGCCAACTCTCGGCAACGCCATCCATCCTGCTGCATCTTGTTCCAAAAGGTACGAGGGATAGTCTATGTACTGATGTTTGCCCGACATGTGGGCAGAAATGGTTCACATCTCTACAATAGTGACATTCTCCAGTGCGACACGATAAAGGTCTTCGTTCAGTTACTGCACCTACGGTGTAGATGACCAAAATCCCACCGCTCCAGCCAACTTTCCAAGCACATGCTCTGGAAGAATAACCAAAAGTCGCTTGGAGACTACGACTAATCACATTTTGAGCCGATGGTTTTCACGCATTTGTATCAAAGATCATATTCACTGCATAAAGCTCAGCTGGTTTCCTTGCTCACCATCCATCGGTGCCGGATGTCACTGGACATATCAACCTGGTGCTCGGAAGGATAATGACAATCTCAGGATAAAACGAGTAGAGCGCGGGTCCGAATCAAAGAACTTGTCCATCGCAATACCGTTTGTATTCGCCTTCGCCACTTCCGCCTCTACACCTTCACTCATGTGGCAGATGGCAGAAGAATCATTGCATAGTGCTGAATGGATTGCCGAGACCAAGTTGACAGCTCAGGAGCACTGTCGAGATGCTCTTCTTTGTTTCCATGACGATTTTCTGGCGACGTGCCATTTTGACCGTCGCAGATCTCTCATCGAGGCCCTCTCCTTTGATCATCGCTCTGATACGATGCAGAGATCGAGAATCCGGATAGAATGCATTGATCTTATGTCTGGGTAGCGACTATAGCGCAGTGCTTTGTATACGCAAACTGCTTCCTTCGTGCAGTTCTTAGAGCGCAAAAACTGTTTGCGTCACTACTCCTGCAGAGTGCAGGATGGCAGGATTTTCCTTGCAGTGCCTCTCGGGGTTCTCTGCTCAACAAACGCGCCGCAGGGCGGCTGATGTCTGAGCAGCCAATCTCGCTACGCTGTTGGAATATCTCAACGAAAGCGCCTTGACTGTCGCCTTCCTGTGTAAGTTCAGCCGATATCGATCGACACCTCGCTGACACGCGGAGAGTGAGATGCACACTGAAAACGCTGCCGGGTCGCGCCTGGGTTCCCACCAGTGACATGGTTCACCACACGGATCGTTATCTGCCGATTTCGATAGTGTTCGCTTCCCGTTCTGAAGAGAAAGATGCGCGCGCAGATTCGTCCGGCCACGGCTTTTGTCAGTCAAATCGTATGCTGGCTTTGCAAAGCTCCGTACTTATGCTGCTTTCAGCTCGTCCGCCTGGCTGCTTTTGCATGAGGCGAGTTGATTCCGCGACAGACGAAATCCGTTTATGCGTGGTCGTATCTTTTTGCTCAGCGAACTTAGACATGCAATGCGGCAGATTGGCACGGGGCTCCTGAGCGAAACAGTACCTTCTCCTGCGCAGGGGATCGCGTACGACTTTATAGATACCTCAGTGATATCACTCTGAAGAAAGTATTTCGAGGCGCATAACACGCTGAAGCCGCGCATGATCGTAACTGCAACATGCTGCGCACGCTCCGATTGCAGTGCATACTGAGACCAACTAGCACCCGCACGCGTTCCAGAAAAGCCTCTGCCGCAGCATAGTACGTCCTCGATGTACTGTTACCAGCGTGCAGGGTCTATGCCACATCTTGGCAGACCAATGGCGCACTGCTGTTGTATCTGTGCGATTCTCCGGATGGTTCTTAACAGGACAGACCATTTCACAACGATGACAGTCATGCATTTCTCCTCATCGATCGTCATCTGCCAAGTACTTCTTCATCCACAGGAAAGGAGATCGCACTGACAGGGCAAATATCACCGCACTGCCCATCCTTACACTCGTCATGCGGGTTCATACCATCAGCTCATCCTTTCCAAAGAATCTCCGCATAGGAACGCGAGGATTTCCCGACGCCATCATGCCCGCTTTGATTTTTCCTCACGAGAGAGTTGGCAGCGATCACAGCCCCATCGCCGATTTTCGATCACGCAGGAGCAACGACTGCAGACTATCAAACATGATTCCACAATGACAGGGACGAGGAGGATTGATAACCTTGCCATCTGCATTCACAATATCGCGATGATCAGCATCGCATATATGTACCATGCGTGAAATTAGCATTTCATAACCGATGCGAATGCTCTCCGCTGCCAATACTCGCTTTCCGTCGGAGTTGATATGGCAGAACCGATATCTATTTCAGCATTCTCGCGAACCTCTATAGTCGCCCGATAATTCAATTGTGTCATTCCATGAATAAGAAGTCTGGCATTTTTCGGAGAGTTACATAGGCTTCCTATGCGTCCCCGATGTTTTGTTTGCGATTGATCAGAAGTTCCATTCTCTATGATAATTTTAGCACCCGGTGCCAAATTTATGCAGCATTTCTATAAGGTATGATCACGCACGCCCTCGTCGCTCCACCTGCTTGCTGATAAAGATTATAATAGCAAATTTACCACGAAATCTGGGAAAGCAACTTTATCTTGTTGTGAGGTCACCTCAGCACCGCTCTTTCACAGATTATAGATATATTCGGATCATCAATCCCATTTCCCAACATCACTTATCCTCATTCTGTGCTTCAATCATCTGCATCTCTTCCTCACTCAGCTGAAAGTCAAATATATCGAGGTTTTCGCGCATGAACAGGATTTTGGATACAATGATAGAGACATGGTTTTGATAATGCCATCGTGTGATGATCTGCGCTGTGTCTGTCCATGTAGTGCAATTCCTGCAGGACTTTGTTCTGACGAATCTTCCACATTCGCTCCTGTCAGGGGTATGCGCCGCAACCACCGCGCCATGTTCCTGCAATATTCACGAGATCTCTTTAGTGGATTAGTGATGCGTTCAAGCTGACAGATCATCGGCTGATACGCATGTTTCTCCAACTGCACAAAGTGAGCTACAGTAAGTTGCCCAGATACCGATTGCATGTGCAACCCTCCTACCATGTCTTCCTTGCCGATAAATGTCAATCCATCCGCCAGCACGTAATGCAAACATGATGCATCCAGCTGGTTCCCCAAATAGCGAGAGATGCATCAGGTTCTCACGCATCATTTCGGACTATTGGGACGCATGATATCCATATCGAAATTTTGGTCACTGGGAAGAGTCGTCCGCACTATCGTCGATCTGCTTAGCCCGACCAGCCATGACTTGAATATCCAGTAGATGCGTCCGCAGTCAAAGAGACGATAATCCATTTGAATCGCCTGCTTAACGTACGATCCATACAGAAAATCAGATCGTACCCAGCATCGAACGTCTGTGCTTGATACTACTAAGAACGGCACGCATACGTGAGCGCAGAAAAAGTGATGGATTTCGGCTATATCGCAGAACTACATGCCTGTACGAAGCCAATAGCAGGAATTGTCCTTCCATTTCGAGCGTACATTTTTCCATATTCATAATTCTTCGCTCTTCTTCTTTCTATGAGAGATTCATCGCCTCCCTGAGATACACATCTGCCGCGCGTTTTTCTTGTAGAAATACCGATTCAATATTAGATACACCAGCTCGAGGGATGTTGAGATGGTATTTATTCTCCACCAGCAGCACGTCGATGTTCCAAGCCGAAAAGCGCAAGCAATGTATCAATGCGTGACGACATCTTGTCTCAGCATTGTCATGCATGTGCCGCCCTGCGATCTGAACAGACAAAAGCGCGGCGAAAAACGAGATAGAAAACACGGTTCCATGGAATGAATCGGTAGTAAATGAGACAGGCATGTTCAATCAGTCAGAGGAACTCATCGACCCCGTAACATAATGCTCGTATACGAAGAATCTGAGAAGATTGACCACAGCAGCCCTATCTCTTGCGGCTGTAGACAGCATCCGGCATTGACCCAGAAAATATGAGGATATAGTCGTCCTGCCATGATACCATGCTGGCGGTCCGGCTCACGGAACGTCATTCATCAGGCGTCAAAAGCAAAAGTGGATCAACATGGAACAACCACTCACGTCCTGCAATGTCGTGCAATATCTGCCTTCCTTTTTCTACGCGCAAATCAACTGCCACCTGATCCATCGTATAAAATCGCTCGTATCAGATGGAATCTCTGGCGCAGCAATATCGCCGCATAGGATGAACGTTTTTCCATCGGAGCAGATACAAAATTCTGCTGATCAAAATAGGCAAGTTCCACACTGATCGCTGCCAACGGCGAAATAATCGTAGTCATCCGCGATTGTATACCGATCCTCACATCGGTACGTATATCGGGAATACTGGTCTGCCCAATCTTTAAGCTGCTGGCGCACCATTTCAGCTCCAACATCACCTTGAAGGATTTGCAGCACGAGACCCTTCGAATTCAGGATAAACTTCGCTGCTAGATTTATAATTCAGCGCCACCAAATTCTTGGCAAAAATTATCAGGACTGTGCCCGATCAGATCCACGACCTCAGCATATCTCGACAGAACTTGCTGGGGCATAGCTGTAACAGGTTGCCATAATTTACATAGCCATCAATGTCAATTTTGCAATCTAATACCTCCCCACCTCCCTGACTCCTATCACAACTTTCTCCCAAAGAAAGTGGAACACTGGCTGAATCATACCATGCGGCAAATGTAAAATCATATACATCAAAATACGATTGCGCAATGAAATTTTATATGAATGATGCCGAAGGATTCTCTGTCTCCTTAATCTCGTTGACAATTTCATATCGTTCCAGTATAACGTCCATCGTGATGCCGTAAGCTCGCATAGTACGCGCCAACAGAGTATTCTGTATGACGAGCAAATGCAGCCTGTCGACATCCGGTTCGCCGAGCGTCAACAATCACGCAGATGCGCTGCTGCTCTCAACATCCCCCAACTGTTTTAATGAGTAATTCGCCATAGTCGCACTGTCAGAACGCCACACGATATGATAGTTCACAGACTCATTGATATATACCCTGCTCGTTTTGCAGATCGCCTGCCAGAAATAGGCATATCCTCGCCCATCGCCAGAGATTCATCAAACCGATTCCTTGGTTCTCTCTCGAATATATATTTCGAGACAAGCAGAGGCACGCCATTCGCCTGAACAATCTCCAACAACAAACTTTTTGTCTCACGCTTGATCAATCGTGAAATCTCTTTTCCAACTCTTGCCATCCATGCCCGCCATAAACCAAAATCACAGTCATTTCTGCTCACATGCCTTGAATGATACAGGAAAAGGCGTCCGTATCAATCCGATCATCCGCATCCACAAGGTCATATAATGGCGATCACCACATCAATACCAGCATTTCGCGCACTGGATACACGCACCGCTTTGTCTGTACCAGTACGCGCCTCGCAGTCATTTCTCAACCTGCTTCTGCTATATCTCGATTCATCTGATGATCCATCATCTACAGAGATACTTCTAAATTCTGATATGTCTGATGCAACAAAGCTTCCAAGCAGGCAGATATCACGCAGCCTGATAAGCGGGGAACGATCACGCTAAGTCGTCTGGATTGATTCACTCGGTTCATCTCAGACCCTCAGCCGTCGGCGTAGAATGCTCCATATGCGCCCGGGAAAAATCGACAAATACTGCCATGAAGCATCTCAGATATACCGCACCTTCATGAGACTTTTCCTACGGATAACCTAACTCTTTCTTGAAGAACCAATGGTGTTTCTCAATCAAGCGCATCGTATTGGACTAAATCGTATTTGCGTACGCCACATGGATGACAAGGTTCTCGCGTCCGATGCGCGAAAAAGGCAGATTGATTTGTGCCGGGATGCTCGAAGCTGCGAACAAATCTGGCTCCTGCTCGCTGCCAGCTGCGAGAAACAGTCCGTCTCTTCTCGATACGCATTTTGCTATTCTGTACTCACAGCTTGTGTTGTCCACCCACTCTCGTTTCGCGAGTACACAAGCATTCGTAAATGGTACACGAATCGGATCTGACATACGAAGAAAGAGGCAGATCGCTCAAATGCTCAAAATCGATATATTCCTGATGTCGCGAATCGGCGTGGCGCGGGCAAACAAGACAACAAATCATCCATATCCGCATCACAATCCGAATAAATAGGGAATGGCAGATACCACTCTGCATCAATTCCCTCATCTTCTCGAGTAAATAAAAGTCGTTCCGGGCAGCAGACGGAATCATCATACCAAAATAAAATGTACGGTTGCAAAACCTCTTTGACGCCTCTGTTTTCGCTCTGTCTGCAGGAGTTACGCTCATTTCGAAAATAGCGGATCTGAGTACTGTCTGCATCTCGAGACAACTTCCTGCGTGTATCGATGAACAATCATCACTAGGATAATTTCAGACACACTTTTCTGTATGAAGATGGAATGGTTTCCTTGAAAGATATGCGCGATTATAGCAGGGGTGACCACACTGACCCGAGCTGTCATCCGGATTGTAGCTGACCTTCATTCACAAGCCTCAAAATTTTACTGGAAAAGAACACGCCAATCAAGCTTTCTTTCGAGGGAATTATATACGTCCGTCTTATATCGTCATAGTCTTCATAGTGCAGGACTACCTTTTCCCATGATATCATACGGTGCCTCGGCGTATCATCGAAAGTCGTCAATCCATGCGCCGTCCGCCAGTTGCTCCGCCAAACCCTCCCGGTATTCGTTTAGACAATGGAACTGTGATTCTGCGTGGCGATATTTCACCACACCAGACTGCGTCGCGTCCAGATAAAGGCAAGACGGTGACAGCATTCTTTCCGCACCGTCTGCTTCATCATCGCCTACCCAGCGATTCACAAGTCGCGCTTGATGCAATGTATTGAGAAGCATCTCGTACGGTGCAAATCACCTTTCCCACAATGGTCAGCGACACGCGATCAAGGTGATTGCGTTCGAGACGTCGATAAGCATCCACCGGACGCAACCCCTTTATAGTGTTCTAATCCTCCCAAAAACAGAAATTTATTCTATCGGGATTGTACATACCTTCGGTATCATAGCTGCTTTCTTATATGCAGAAAAACTCCATGCGGAATGACAAGCACATCTTTCAGGTCTTCCGATACCGCTTTTCCATGATTCGCTGAATTGCCTGATAAAATCACGACCTTATGCGCCTTTTGCAATATCAAACCCAACAAAACCATTACGTGTCTTGTTCACCAGCATCGATGAGCCGCTATGCGGAATCGGATCATGAATCGTCACAATCGTTTTGCTGTCCTGAACATTCGGTTGATTCGATGCGTCAACCACTCTTATACATCGGGCAATAGACAATATCAAACGACTCCTTACCTATTTCCTCTAGAATCTTCTTCCTCCCGTGAAAGGAAAACAGCGCTATGACACCCTTATAAAAGAATATTGACTATAAGTGCTCCAAAACTACCAACTTTTTCAAAGGGAGCTGTTCATGCTTCCAGATTCTGCACATATCTCGATACGACAGCAGAAACTTCTGCCCCGTTTTCCAGCAAAACCCTTCATGTTTCCCACATACATAGGGCGCTCCACCCAGACGCGCCCTGTATAATTTACGAGTATCTTTTTCATTTTCTTTCCACTGAAACAACCTGAAATTAAACTCATACTGATAATTTCCGGCAGACGGTGACGGAAGCAATCGACGATCGGACTCATTCGCCTGCCGCAACTGGTATATCATCAGAAAGCGTGAACACGGCGAGAAAAGAAAGCGATCGTCGAGCAGCAAAGAAGTGGTCAGCCAATTCCGTCTGATTCGCGGCTTCTGCTTCTAGATAAGCCGAAAATCAGATAAAAAGAGAGGAGATATATCTCAAAACGATGAATGATCAACGTAATTTGGCTGGATTCGCTCAGCGGTATCGACAAGAGGAATTCGGATTACCATATAGGAAAATACGCACATTGTCATTACGCTTATCAACAACCGTATTTTCGAATACTGACCTTTCAAACATACGCAGCAGAAGATAAAGCCCGGTGTCGTCATGAATGAAGTCCTGATGTTCCTGCGGATACATCAAGAGCTGCGAAAGATATTTCTATACGTTTCTGTCCAATGCCGGGATATTACCACAATAAACAACTTGAGACTCGACCAGAAATTGTAACGCCCAACGCGCGAGGAACGTTCCTTTCTTCTGCATGGCGCGCGCAGAAAAGTTTTTATTTTGTCAGTAACCAATAAAATGGCAGAAAGATGATTGCCGAACAATGAAAGCCCATGGTCAGACGGGAGGACTCCAATAAAATTTCAGAGATGAGATTTTTCACGATGTGAGCGAGAGACGCAGCTAAATACGATCGACATCAACCGCTGCTGCCTGCCGTACAGGTTGAGCAGACCAACCCACCCCCTGCTGTGAAAGAATGTCGGCTAAAGGTCAAGGAACCAGCAATATGCCACTCACTCGAGGAGAGATGTGCCCGCAAACCATATATAATATATAAAAATATGGTAGTGCGCTGACATGACAACAAAAGCTGTCTGTGCCGAGATCGAAAGTTCTGCAGAAGCAGAATCAGTAAATCAGCGGCCTATGCAAACTCAAACAATTCGTCAATTCTGTTGATACTCGTCGCATCTATCTCAGTATAAGCATCGTAATCTGTATACCAATCATGTAACGAAAAGGCTCTGACAGATCATGAAAGGCATATAAGCCGTGACACACTTCAGCTGGCTCTCTTTAACATAAAACGCGAAAGACATACAGCGATAATCAATCGAGAGACTATAGAATCCTATCCCAAAAGAACATCCATACTCTCCGCATTCTCAGAACTGTACAAGTTTTCTTTATACCAATTGACTGTTCGACTCGTATCTCTACTGGGAAAAATCATATTCAGGATTTCATAGCCGAGCGTGCTCTTCGCGCTCTTGATATATCCGCACTACGCGCATGTCTATCGCCTTTTTCTTGCAGTCCATGATGTGCTGCGACGTCTTTACGCAACAATTTGGCATAGAAGTATCAAAAAGATCGTTTCGAGATGTCCCTTCCGCAAAAGCAATATGTATACACATCTCAGCAGCAAATTCACATTTCGAAGCTTATGCATGCAAGCGGAATTTGCACGTATGACAACGTATCAATATTATAGGTAAAATCGCGCAGTGACTGTGCTACCATCGCTTCGCTTGTGAACGGAATCTCGTGACACAGGAGTGACTTTTATAAATCTGCGAACAACTGCCGCGTAGTGGGCACGCATCAGGAATTTTGTCTACACAGCATACATGGTGAAATATCGCAAGACCATATCGTGTCAAACCATAATGCTTTGTAGTATTGTTCAGCATATTCTTCCGTGCATCGCAAACTTGTTACGGCATACGGCGACAATCTCTTCCTCTAACTCCCCTTCTGTGCAAACTCGGTTCCTCACCGTGTGCGAGGAACTGGATGCATAAACAAACTGCTCATCGATCGAGGCGCTTCCAAACTATATTCCGCCGTGCCGATAATGTTACTTTCAGCATAAAACCGGCAAATCTATACTCTACTCGGGACGCTTCAAGCCGCTTGATGAAGGACGAAATCAACATTTTGCACAGGCTTCATCGTTAACACTGAAAATGTTTTGACATCGCGAGTGAACTGAAAGCAGCCTTTTCATGAAAAGGTTCTATATTCTGGATCGTTGACAAATCATCCAGACGCTTCACCCGGTATCCCGTCGCAAAAGCGCTTCACAAAGGGTCTGAGCACATTAATCCAGCTCCTCGTAACTAAATTCACCGTCACTCTGGAAATACAATATCACGATAATCCAAGTCATAGCCTCTCAATATAGATATCCTGCTTATATGCATTTTTATCCAGTATCCCCTTCACATCAATAATCACCTTCATCTTTTGGGGTATACAAAGATTCAACATCTTCCATCGAGATGTTTGAGATCGTCATGAGCGACTGTGATAATGACAGCATCTCATCTCGTGATCGTCTCTGCAAGTCACTTTATATCGACAATATCACCATATAATCTTTTGCCTCTCTTCATCTGCCAGCAACCGGATCTGCTACAACAGGTTCCTATTCCATAACTCCTCAGTTCTTCTATGATAGTCGAACACCTTTCGTATTCCGCGTATCCTGACAATTCTCTAAAGGTGAAACCCCAGAATCGCCACCTTCGCCTGTTTTGACTGCATCTATCTGTTTGAATCGGACTTTTGACCGTGTATTTTCTGCAATATACTTCGCATGCCATCGTTGATTCGCTCGGCCCGAAAAGTGTAATCTGGGCTTGCGATATCCAGTTGTTCAGCCTTATACGTCAAATAGTGGATCCACGCCAGCACAACGTCCGCCATCAGACTGGATAAAATTCTAGTGTCCGACTTTTGTACTGGCTGCTTCGAGAACAGCCTTTGTATCAATTCCAATTTTATGGAAAATAATGGACAATTCATTCATGAAAGCGATATTGATATCCCGTTGACTGTTCTCAATCACCTTTGCCGCTTTTCTGCCACTTTTATGCTCTCTGCTTGCGTGCAACTCCGCTTCCACAACCAACGCATATACTTTTGTAATAGTATCCACTGACTCTTCATCCATACCGGACACAATCTTTGTGACATTTTTCCAAAGTACTGCTTCTTATCGCCGGATTGATTCTTTTCGGGAGAATATCCGACCTTGAAGTCAACACCACATACCTATGCCTGACTCCTTTTCCAGAATCGGCACGCAGACTTCTTCCGTCACCGGATAAACGGTAGATTCATAACGACAATACTCTTGACAAGATTTCGTCCAACAACCCGACCTATCACTGCAAAAGGGGAGATAAATCCGGCGTATGATCTGACTTCACGGGTGTCGGAACTGCAACAACGTGAACTTCGCATCACGAAGACGTCTTTTCATCTACGGTAAACTCAATATCAGATTCCTTGATTGTGCATTTCGACCTCTTTTGTAGGATCAATCCTTTTCTATAAAGATCGATCGCTATTGCTATCGTATCCTATGACATTGATTTTGCAGAAAAAGCAACTGCTATAGGTATGCTGACATAACCAGGAGACCGATCAAAGACAGTTTCTCGGTACCATCTAGCAATTTCTAACAGTAATCATTTTTCATAGCCTCCAAACATTCAAGTTCATCCATGTAGGCGTTGATGCACAAATTTTCGATCAAATTCTCTCTCAACCTTCTTCCGGCTTTTTCTCCCCATCCGTTTTCTTTCCGCAGAGGATACGGATATATGTTTCAATAGCTTCACCAAAGGCGCTCACGTTGCGCGAGCTCAAATCCTATACCGCTGATTCCTCATCAAAAATCTCCCCTACAGCGTGGATGTTCGATGCCAAGATTGGCCGAGCGGTGGCAGCTTCAGGGGCAAACATTCGACATACCCTCGCTGATAAGAAGGATGGATTTAGCTAATCGCACTGTTTCATAAAAAGGCCGCGTATCCTTTTGAGCACCATGATATATAATATCTTTTTCGCCCACTCTTCCATTCGAGGAGCATAGTCATCTTCGCAAGCGCCAAGAATATGAAATTCTATGTTGCCATACTTTCTTCCCTAAATCCTCCTGCATTTACAACCTTCATGAGATCCCTTATGTCCTTCATAATTCGTGAAATGAATAAAGCCGGAATACGCCATCATCCGTTGGATACTCTTGTTTTTATAAAACGACAGATTGACACCTGATCACGGGAAGAACGACCGAGTGTCGAAATGGAATTTTCAGGCGAATAAAGGTTTGCCGATTGCTTTTACTTTTGAAAGAACACGCACTTTTGCATGCTTCAAAAACGCGTCGATACATATGTATGATCACACTGGTCATAAAAACTATATTCGAGCAATTCCCAGCCCCGTAATATTGAGTCAGATAGGAACACGAAGCATTCGTGCTACTAACCAGCATAGAGATTCGGTTTAATTGTATAGGTAGAGAATACAAAATGGTTTCCATTCCCGAATTAACTGAAAATATTTCATCATAAGCGTCATATCCTCGATAACATTTCGTCCATGCCGGTTTACGACCTGTAGCCACAACTTTGCATCCCATCTGCTCAGCCATTTTGCAGTGCAGTTCGAGAAGGTGAAACTATAACAACGCCGTATCCTCGATCAATCAATGCCAGTATAAGCTCATGCCTAAAGTTCAGCAAATTTGATACGCATTAACAACAATCACACACGGCTTCCGTTTCTCCATCATCCCCCACTCCCTTCATGAGACTTTTGCCCAAAACCAATGCATTCTCAGAAGATAATCTAGTCACATACGAATAGCTCAATGTCTGCAAACCAAAAGACCATACCCAAAGCTAAGCAAGCATCCCGAGTGCAAAACCAACGAGTACAAAAAAGCTTTCGCTCGGAAATACAGATATCAGGAGATCAGCTCTGTCGACAATTTGAATATCCATGCTGTCCATCGCTTTCCCTGCACTTTGCTCTCGCTCGTTCTGCTTGACGAGATTCAGATAAACCTCGCTTTTTGATCTTTGCATCGCGGTCCAAGACGCATGTACTTCCAGCAGATCATCAGGGCACACTCCCAACATCGCCTGCTTTTTGCTTCGCAATTCCCTGAGGCTTTCCGCTCAGCTTTTTGGTGACAGAGAAATTCACAGCCGCCAAAGCATGACCCCTTGAGGAGTTCTGACTGCGTCGGATTTAGGTTGCGGCATTCAGTCCCACGCTTGCCACGACCTCAGAATCGAGGCTCGCAGTTGCTGCAGCTCACTTCGCCTTCTGCACACTCGGATGTTTTGTCCGTGTAACGCTGTTCCAATCCTACGAGTTCCACCTGCTTCGCCACAATCTGATCGCGAATCTTTTGTACGACAACATTATCAGAAATCTGGTACGCCTTGCTTTTTAGCTTCTGCTGCTGCAAGTCTCTGCCTCAGCAGCATCAAGCTTTATGCTTGCGAGACTTCTGCCGAACCTCGGCTTCGCTGATGACCTTGTCGAAAGCAGCGAGCTGTCTCAACCACAGCCTTGACCTGCTCATCAGGGCTGTAGATCTTGTGCTCTTTACTAAAATTCGTCAGTTTCTGCTCCGCCTCTTCGACTCGTTTACTTTCCGCAATGCGCTTGTCAAGAAAGCTTCACGAGCAGGACTGCGTCTCTTGATTCACATCCGTCTGCATAACAAGGAAGTTGTCAACGACAGATTGCGATATCATCTGCCTCTTCTGGGTGTCCTGCCGCGTGCAGCCAACCTCGATAAGATTCGTTCCTTGGCATTATTAATGGCAAGATATTTTTCGCAAATGCTCTTGCATCAGGCTTCTTCTCACCATCAAAATCTATGCGTCCATAATCGGCTCAGCTACTGTACGTGTCTTCATCAATTCAACATAGTTCATCGTTGGCGTCGATACGGAACCCCCTCCCCTATTCCCAACATGCGCCATGGCAGCGGCGGCCCTGAAATATCCACAACTTTTCCAGCGTTGCGTCGTGCACGCAACGTAGTGGACTCGTATTGCTTCGGCAGTACAAAAGCAAGTACTAACCTATCACTGTGCATGAGCACAAGTGTAACTACGCCCCTGCCACCGCGATCGCAGCGACGCGAAAAGTTTTGAGAGGTCAATCGTGCCCTCGTTCTGTTTCCATTGCGGTATCTCTCCTATTCACGCGATCACTCGTCAACGATCTATACAAAGCCCAAGCATTGACGTATGGCGGAATATCTTCCGCAATCTTGATGCCGTTCGATGCTGGCACATGACGATGTCGCGTCTTCACACGACGTTCTGCGTGAGGTCGTGCTTCTTCATATAGTCTTTCATATGCGTACGATAGATCATCACATTGTCGCGCACGCAGAATGATTTGAATGCGCGTGCGCGCCTCGGTTCGTCCAGCCGCCGGCACTCGCGAGAGCGCATAGGCGTTCATGCGGTCGATGCTCAAGTCATGGATGCGGAGGCAACGTTGCCGCATGACATAGACTTTACGCGGTCCATAGCGCGTATGAGAAGCGACATGTCGAGGATGCGCAGGTACTGTCCGAGCGATTCATGAGAACTTCCTTTGCTTCGTCGAGGCGTCGTCCTTCCATCTGATGCTGCCGTAGGAAGCTGCACATAGCCATCAAGATCGACCGTGATGGTGTCAGGCCCCGTACTGTTGTGAAAACCGAGACCGTCCGGAAAGCCAATCGCAGAGACGATCGTATCGCCCTTTGAAGAGACGGTAACTCGGCGTTGTCTCCGCGCGACGCAGGGAAGCGATCTCGAATTCTTCCGGCGCCCTTCGACATGGTTTTGTGCAGAGACCTGTCTCTTTGCCGCCTTTTTCCGCGCTCCTTCTGAGCATGTGGCTGAACCGCAGATTCCCCGGCGACAGGCGCGAGCCGAAGCCGCTTCTGCTGCAGCGTCTCGCCGACGGTGTGGCGAACGCAGCGCTGCTGATCGATCGAGGGGCTGCGGCCGCGGCAAGCAGGTTGCGTTTCTTCATAAACCGACACTCCTTCATTGCGATTGCATTTGTTTCTACGTAGCATATCATACCTCAATCGCAGTGTCAAAAAGCCAATCCTCCCTTGTACCAGCTGGACTTTTTGACCATCATGATAGAACCTCTCGCGCATGTCTAACCCTTTCTCTTCACTCTTTCCATGCACGCGCGGCAGACCTTGCTCGCACCAATCGGCTGAAACGGAGCGCCGCAAACTGTCGCAGCGCGGCAGTGGGATGCGCCAGCGCTTGGCGGCGGGAGGCGGCGAGGCGCAGAGCGCTCTTCGGGCAGCGTGCGGTGCAGAGTCCGCAGGCGGTGCAGAGCTGCGGCGTAGAGCTATCGAAGTCTCGCCTCACACATGCCTGCAGCGCCCTGTGCGGACACAGGCGCACGCAGAAGCTGCGGCATTGCAGCCGCTGTAGAGCGCGAGGTCGGCGTGCACGGCGGCTGTGCGCGCATGAGCGAATGCCCGAGCAGGGAGCGGAGAATGCAGTGAGTGCAGGGGCATGGAGTCTTGCCCCATTCCCGCCGCATCCGGCAGCAGACCCTCATCCGCCTCTGCCGATGCCGCGCCACACGCTCCCCAGCGACAGCACCGCACGCCATACGATCGGCAGGCCCAACGTCGCGCCCCTGCCGCCGCACTCCCCCGCACCGCCTGCTGCCTCTCCCTGCCCGAACTTCCTTCGCCACATCGCGAAAAGCGGCGGAAAAATCGCGCGGCTGTACTCGCGTGCGGCAGGCTCAGTATCGAGCAAGCGCAGAGGCTCTCGCCCGCCGCCGCGAGCCGCATCAGCGGCGGCAGCCTCGCGTGCGAGGTGCGCGGGACGGCAGGGAAGACACGCGGCAAGAGAGCCGATGTCAATCTGCACTTCCTTCTGCGAGGCGATCGCCCAGAGAATGCCGCGCGTGAGAAAGCCAAGGCATGGAAGAGCAGAATCCGGCGCACTTTTCGCGCATGCGAGGCGCACGCTTGGCGCATCAGCAGCCACGACAGCTGTCAGATTCGCCGCATAGTCAAGCCGCGTCTCGACGGCGGCGGCCGGACAGACGGCTGTGCAGAGCGCATTCGATACAGAGATCGGGATGCGGCACGCCCCCAGCGAAACGCGCCGACGGGACAGACATCCTCACATCGCGCGGCACGGCGGCTGCAGGCGCTCTGATGCACTCCTGCCGCCGCCAAGCGGATCTTTTCCAATCGACGCCACCTTTCCAGAAATTTTCTATTCTATTATAACAGGATGCAGAGGATTTTTCGAGGAGTCCTGCACGCATCGCAAAGATTGACGGCATGATATAGACGCAATATAATATAGGAAGAGGGAGGAAAATGCTGCAGATTATAGCGTGCTATTGGTATTTGAAACGTACAAAACATATGGCTTTTTGATGTCCTAACGTCTCTCATATTAGTTAGCAGTTTGCTTTATTTTAGCCGTCCTGAAAGTTTTTGATGAATATTAAATCTTTAACAAAAGGTTTGCCTTCCAGTGTTGACATTCCAAGCTACATTGAATGCATCGAGTCTTATTTATTTTGCAAATTCACTCTGTACTTATTAAATTTCTTTGAAGAGTAGGCGGATAATGAAGTCTCGCACGTACAAACTAGATATCGTCAAATGGATCAGATATATGCACATTTTGCATGGGCAGTCCTGATACAATTTATATTTTTGCTTTATGCCTTGTTTTTGTTGTTTATTCAAGAATGGACACCGATACTTGCTGTTATTTCTATTTGGCTTATATGTTTATCTATCATTTTAGCTTTTGGCATGTTTTATTCGAGTATTTTGTGTATTCGAAATATCGGCATTTTATTTACCTTTCTTATTTGGAAAGATGAAAGCGAAAGTGTTTAGAGACAGGTCTATGAGAATGCAATAAAATAAGAGAGCATCGCCAGAGTGTGTGAGTAAGATATACTTATTGGGCTGCTCTATATTCTCATGCGAAGATGAACATCATTAGTAGGACGCTGAAACATGATCGTATCAATCAGATTGTCGATATTTCTGAACTTTATGTGCTACGTACAACTCTCGCTTGCGCATGGTTTGATGACGACCATTATGTGAATTTATCTCCTTCCTTACAGCTGATCTCCTCAGCGTCGATGCGCGAAAGGTTCCTCGAAACGTACAGGCGGCTTTTGAATCCAGTTCTGCCTCGCATCCTGCGTTGACGAGAACGGTGTTCCATGAAATTTGGAGTAGCGTACAACGGTGCTTTTATCACTGTGCGTTTGCCGTTGAGTATCTTTGCTGCCATGCTGCTTTCTTTTAGCGTATAGTGCTTGGTTGCTGCATTGCATGACATTGCACCTCACTGTATAATTATTAGGAAACGGAGGCGATGACAGTGGCGAAGAGCAATAGTGAGGAGGTTCTACGAGGGGTGTCAGCGGTTTTTGACACAGTCGGACATGAGCGGCCGACGGATGACGGAGATGAATGTGCTGCAGGAGTATGTGAAACTGATGAATGAAGGATCGCCACTTTCGCATCGATGACGGAGGAGGAGTCGGCGGATGGTTTTGGATCGTGCGCAGGAGGCGAAGAGTCGGAGGGAGCGTCTGAAGTGGATCCGAAAGGCGCGCGAGATTGAGACCCGATCATGTGGATGCGGCATTGGCGGAAATCGAGATGACAACCAAGAATCCGTATGAGGAGGAGATGCTTCTTGAATTGCACAAAGGTGGGCTAAAGCAACTGCGTGAACAAGGAGATTTTGGCAAGGAGGCCATCGGCGACTTCTGGCTCCCTGTAGAAACGCGCCCGTATATGCGGGTTTTGTCGCGCGTATATGGAGACTTTGTTGGTGAATCGCAAGTGCGCTTTCGCCGCTAAGTGAGTGCGAGTCGATGCTTCGCCTTTGTTCGAGGACAGTCTCGGTATTCGCTATACGCTCATTCATATTTATGCGTATCTTGAGGAGGAAAAAGCGGCGCAGAAGATCTTCAAAAAGTATCATGGGGCGAAGGAGACGCGCCCATTGGCCATGGCGCTTCTTTCTTACAAACTGGGAAGGAGGCGCGGCATGAAGAGGACGGTGGCAAACGGGGTGAGATCCTCTGCGTTGCTATATCTGCACGAACAGTAGAACTGCCGCACAGGATGGATGTGTGGCGGGCCTGCTCATGCCTCTCCTAGGACAGGCCGTGCGTGCATAAACTACACGCCCACACCGACGACATGGTAAAAACGCATCGGGCAGATGGACGACCTCGTCAAGCGATACACAGACGGATATGGAGGCGATAAAAACGCTAGATGAAATTCGCTTTCGCCCGCCGCAAAACTGCATCAGAGATTTATCTCAATACAACTTTTTCTATATGTCGCGAAGAGTTGGATGCGGCATCCACCTTATATGCTTACAGCAGACTTTGCGATGTTCCTCATAGATGAGTTGCCCTCGCATCAGCGAAATATTCACGGTTGTTTGGTGAGATCGGAGTTCATCTGCTCTACTGTACCTGTTTAAACTCCTCATAGAGGGTAGAACGGACGATGCCGACCTTTTGGGCGATTCGCATCTTCGGCATCCCCTCTTTCAAAAGCGCCTGTATTTCACCTCTTTGATAAGCGATTAGATGTTTGAAGTTTCGAGTGGTGTGGTAGAATGTTTCCGGACATACAGGATCTCTCTCGGGTGTAGGTTTCTGTCAAAACATTCTACCACAGCTGCTCCCGCCTGTCCTTTTTAGGTCTCCGATTTCATTTTACAACTAAACCTTCGCTAAAGACGTTTGCAATTTGAACGCATCTATCCAGCCGATTTCCGAAAGGTTCGAGAGAAGCGTTGTGCTCTTCCTCGATCAAGCGACTTTGTCCAAGCGCAGACGAGTGTCGCGTCAATCGTTGCAGAGCAAGACATCAACACGGAAGGAGGCTCTGTTTTAAAAGTTTTTATGTAGGCAAGGAAAGTTGTCTCGCCTTATAACTATTCTACTGAGGAGGAAAACCGATGTATGGTTGATTATAAGAAGACAAAAATCTGGAATTTTTATGTATACTATGCATGAGCTGGTTTTAGGAGAATGCCGATAGGAGGAGAACACCAATTGGTCAGACAAACGATGTAAAAGATGTGCAAATGCTTATTTCAGCTTATAGAGAGTTGGATATAAAAACGTACCAAACGTGGTGACGAAAATAATCCTGGACAATGGCTTTAGAAAATATGCAAAATGATATATAATTTCAAACTTTTTAGTGTTACTTTTATCAGTACAGAAAATGGAATTACATATTTGGCTTTGATCGTGAATCTCTCGAAAGATTGTCAAATCCTGTGAGTTAACACAAATGAAATCTATGCAGACAGCTTTTTCTCTCCGCTTTAAAGACGGTATGTTTATCCTTGGTGAGTATCAGGGTAATATTGCAAGCGCAAGAAGGATTGCTGAATATTTTTAATTATATATATATCTCAAGGAAAACAACAGAATGCTTGTAACGGATATTGCGGAAATTGCCTCATCATAAAATAGATCAAGGATTTATAGGATGTACTAACGGGTCTGAAACTGTTAACTCTGCAGAGATTGGCTTGGAAATGCTTATACCGAACCAGCGCAACAAGATGCTTTTCTTTCAACACTTGCAAACGAAGTGTCTGACGCAAATATTGGACGCATTGTTCTAACTCTGATGAAAAGGATAAGAACGGAATCTGCTCTGCTAAAATCAAAGATTGGCTTATAAATGTTGTGATAATTGTCTGTTAATCGATATGTTGAAGGAAAGCTTGTCCGTGATATCAGTCGTAGTTAGTCTTACTGATTAATGTCAGAAAAGTGCGTCTGTTGGAACGTCCGATGAAGTATTTTAGCCCTTATATGCGGAGGAAGTTGCGGAAAAATGAACGAAGATAGAACTATTGGTGTTTTTAGCGGGAGGGAGCGATCGTGAAAGAAAGAAGAGCGACAGCCCGATGCGCATGAACAGCTTTCAGATGCTGGGTATCAGATGATTGATCGACTGGCAAAAATGAGTGATTGTTCATGCCGAACTTGTTCGCCGCTTCATCTTTCAGAGACTGGAAGATGAATTCGCTATAAAAAGTAGAAAGGCCACGGACGAAGGGATGGGGTATCATGGGTAAAGTTTTGAACCTGCATTTTACCGACGGAGAACTACCTCGAAGCCATCTCCCGCTCTATGCGGCGTGGGGCTGTCATCGGCAACATTGAAAAATCTCATATATGACAGGCTGAGAGATGGTACGACATGGAAATCATACGCGAGTATGAAAAGGATCTCAAAACGCACGCTGAGACGACGCCTCAGCGAAGTCTTAGAGGGCTGAAAAGTGTATAGACTGATAACGACCAGAAGTTTGACAAGACGCTTCAAAAACTGGACAGCACGCGCAATCCCGCATAATCCAGTGGATGAAAAAGCAATCTGGTCGATTGCGAAAATCCTCGCATCTACGGGAAGGCTCTCACGGAAACCTCGGAAAGTGACTGGAGGTATCGCGTCGCGGACTTCCGATTGATTGCAGAAATCCGTGACAACGAGCTGATCGTCATCACAGTCGAAATCGGTCAGAAGCAAGATATACAGGATACGAAGGCACTGGAAGCACAGTGCCTTTTTGTCGCCATTCAGAAGGCGGAACAGGTGCAAATCCGTTCCGTGGATATTACGACAAGAAGAGCATCAGGGAAACTTGTGCTATAATCTAGGAAGCAATACAGACAGAGAGTATTGCCATGAAAGAAAGAAACATCGGCGCGGGCTATTGCGCGCGCTGGGCATCGAGCAAAGCAGGCGGAGGCGACGATCGCGCTCCTCGACGAGGGAAACACCGTGCCCTTTCATCTCGCGCTACCGCAGGAGGCGACGGGCGAACTCGACGAAGAGCAGGTGCGCTCGCGTCGAGAGCGAGCTGCGCCTCAGAAATTCGTGAAGCGCCAGCCAGGAGATCGAAAAGAGCGTCGAGGGAGCAGGGAAGCTCACGTCCGAGATCGAGGAAGCGCTCGACCCGGGCGCTGAAGATGCAGGAGCTGGAAGCATCTACCTGCCCTTCAAACAGAAACGGCGCACGCGCGCAGGGCGTCGCGCGAGAAAAAGGACTGGAGCCGCTGGCGCTCGCGATTCTCGCACAGGACGAGAAAAAGCGGCACGGCGGAAAAATCACGCCACCTGATTCATCGATGCGGAGAAAGGGCGTAGAGACAGCGGAGGACGCACTCTCGGCGCGATGGACACGTCGCCGACCGTTCGAGGCGCGCTGCGCCAGAAGATGCGCAAAGGGCTGCAGCGGGCAGAGCTGGACTGTCGACGAAGAGGCTGAGGAGGCGCAGACCTTCCTCATGTATCAGGACTCAAAGGACCGCTTCGCGCGCTGCCCTCGCATCGCATCCTCCGCCGTCAACCGCGCGGCGAGAAGAAGGCCGCCTCAAGGTCACACTCAATGCGACCACGAAGCTTGCAGCAGAAATCTTCGAAGGGCTGGCAAAGGGCGATTCCATCTTCCGCGAATCGCTCGAAGCGCGGCGATCGAGGGACGGCTATAAGCGTCTGCTCTTCCCCGCCATGGAGCGCGAGCTTCGCGCTCTTCTGACAGAAACGCCGAAAAACAGGCGATCCATGTCTTCGGCGCAGAACCTCAAGCAGCTCCTCTCGGAAGCGCCGCTCGCCGGCCACACGGTCATGGGACTCGATCCGGCTACCCGCACGGGCTGCAAGATGGCCGTCGTCAGCCCGAGGGCAAGTCGTCGACCACGGCGTTCTCTACCTCACGATGAGCGAAAGAGCGCCGCGCCGAAGCGGCAAAAAGGTGCTCGCGCTCATCAGAAGCACGGCGTGACCTCATCTCCATCGGCAACGGCACGGCTTCCCACGAAACAGAAGAATTCACGGCGAGCCTCATTCGCGAGAAACTAGTTGCCCGTTCACTACCTGATGCGCGAACGGGCGCGTCCGTCTACTCGGCCTCGAAGCTCGCGAGGAGGAGCTTCCGAATACGACGTGGACGATTCGCGGCGCCGTCTCCATCGCGCGGCGCGTGCGGGATCCCTCGCCGAGCTCGGTGAAGATCGACCCGCAGGCCATCGGCGTCGGCCAGTACCAGCACGATGTGAATCAAAAAGGAGGCTTGCCGCCGCGACTCGACGCCGTCGTGGAATCCGCTCAACCATGTCGGCGTGAACCTCAACACGGCTTCGGCGGCGCTTCTCTCGCACATCGCGGGCGTCACGAAGGCGATCGCGAAGAATATCGTCGACTGGCGACGACGAAAACGGCGTCTTTCGCCGGCGCCGCCAGCTCCTCAAGGTGCCGCGCCTGGCCCTGCCGCCTTCACGCAGTGCGCAGGCTTTGCGCATCGCAGGCGGCAAAAGCTCGACAACACGCCCGTCCATCCTGAATCTTACGCGCTCGCCGAAAAGCTGCTCGACCGCGCGGGCTTCTCGCTTGACGACCTCGGCGACAAGAAGCGTCTCGATACGCTCGGCGCAAAGCTCCGCCTCGCCGATGCCGAAACGCTTTGCCGGAACTCGCGGCAGGTGCCCGACCATCGCGACATCATCGACGCGCTCAAGAGGCCCGGGGCGCGACGCGCGAGGATTCCGCCCGCACCCCCTGACGCGCCAGTCCATCGTCGCTCTCCGATATCAAGCGAGGGCGCGTCATGCGCGGCACGGTGCGCAACATCACGGACTTCGGGCGTATTCGTCGACATCGGCATCAAGACGGCGGGGCTCATCCACATCTCAGAACTCAGCAAGAAGCGCGTCACATCCGCTCGACGTCGTATCCGTCGGCGACATCGTAACCGTCATGGTCATCAAGGTCAACGAAGAGCGCGGGCGCATCGGTCTCTCCTCGCAAACAGGGTACCGGGAGGCAGCGATATGAAGCGAACTGCCGCTAGGAGGCGATCTGCGCTGACGGACGACGCCGGGCCCGTGCACGATACCATTCGCGCCATCGAGCCGCCCGACGATAAACGGGCGAGAATATGCAGTGCACCCTGCAAGAAAAAGCCGCCGCGAGGCGTCGCGTCTGGCGCCTGCAGCCCGTCCTCGACCGCTATATGTGCGCGACGAAGAGCAAGATAGAGCATCTCGGTGCCGAAGAAATGCACGCTGATGCGTTGCGCCGATCACGGCGTCGCTGAAATGCAGGTCAGCGCCTATCCGCCCGAGACGACGGCGCAGATGACGGCGAACTACCTGCTCGCCAAGGGCGCGGTCGCCGAGGACTGCAAACTTCGCCCGAAGCGATCTTCATGTCGCCGACCCGGCATCAAGGCGCTTCGCCGCCCCTACCTTCGCTCATCGACCGCAAGATCAAAAGTACGGCACTGAAAAACTCCCGCCGCCGAGCCGCCATGACGTGCGAGGAAGCGTTTCGCCTGCTCGCCGTCGGCACCGCCTGCCGAGGACTTCATCGCCGAAGGCCGCCGCCGTTTCCCTGCCGGGTGAAAACAAGGTCGAACACGACGGTGAGCGCGGCGATCGCCGCCTGCCTGTGCCGTCTTACGCCCGAGCAGGCGACAGGCGGCACGAATATCTCCGGACGAACGCCTGAAAAGAAGATCGATACGCGCCAAACCTCGCTGTCATCCCCGCCCCTGACGCGAGCGACGGCATCGACGTGTTGCAGAAGGTCGGCGGCTTGAGCTTGGCTGCATCGCAGGACTGATCCTGCGCGGCGAGAAGAAGAGCGTCGTCATCCCTCGACGGTTTCCAACACGGGCGTGGCATGCTCGTAGTCGAGGGCGCTCGCGCTCGCAGTCGCGGGCTATCTTTCTGCCTCGCACCTCGCGGCAGAACTCGCGCACGCTGCCATTTCGGCAGGCCTGGCTCACACCTTATATGGACATGCGCTGGCTCGGCGAAGACGGATCATCCATCGTCGCCGATTTCGATGCCGCGATCGAAGCTGCAAAAAGCCCTTCGCAGAGGATGTGGCGGCGCGACGGCAAGGCAGCGCACGTCTGGAAGCGAAAACTGCGGCGGAGGCGGGCACGCAGATGATGCGCAGGACGAGATGAAGGCATGTGTCGTATCGCTTCCCGTCGAAAATGCATGTCCGATGACGTGGATGATGCACCTGACGACCTCGCTTTGCCTTCTGCCCCTGCGCTCGACACTATCGCCATGGCCGCCTGCCAGCGCACGACAGCCTCGCCAGCGCCCATCTAGCCCTCGACGGCTCGAAGAACTGGGCGTGCGCCTCGCAGGCGTCACGGGCGAGGGGCGCGCCGCTGCTCGGCGCGCGGCGAGCGCCGCTTTCATTCGCAGCAAAAGAACCTTCGCGCGGCAAAAGCGGCTCATCTCCGCCTTCATCTCGCACGCCGAGCGCTCGCGACACTCGCGCTGCTCGACTCGGGACAGGCAGCCTGCTGAAGCCTTCGCCTCGGTCAGAAGATCGCGCGAGAGCTTGCCGCAGACAGTTCACCTCGGGCTCGCGCTTTACCGCAGAGACGGATGAGATGGCACGCGCAGTAGCTGCACGTTATGACGAAGCATCTGTCCGGGCAAAGGAGGGCCAGAGAGCCTCAACCTGCTGCAGAATCTTTCACCCGCACTCCAAAGAGAAGCGGTTGCCATCCTCGGCGCCCTCTCGCGCCGCTGCCGTGCCGCTGCCTCGTCCTCCTCGATGATCCCGCGACGGAAAGCGTCGCGCACTCGCCGAAACCTCGCGCCCACGCTCAAGTCTTACCTCCTGCACGTTCAACTCGACTATCTCGCGCTCGTCTCTTCTCGCAAGCTGCTGGCGTCGAGGCTCCTCGCCGGCATGCGCTCGTCGATGCCGCGCCCACATGAAAACGACATGAAGACTTTCTCCGAAACTGCCGTCGCCGTCGCTCGTGACGGTCCCGGGAAAGGAAGGCAAGCTGACTTTGACAAGTACTTGCACAGAGACAACCGAATATGCTATACCACAGACGGCAAACGTTATTATGGTCAAATTAGTAGACGAAAAAGCCCCTCGTTACGGTCTTTGGGGGCTTTTTCTATTGCCTTATTTTAAAGTATAGCATACTCAGCAGATTGTTCCACAACGCCTTATGGAGATGAATCGACCTTTTTCTAAAACAAATGAAGATGGCGCAGGAGAAACCGTGATGAAGCAGAGGACGGCGAGGAAGAACATGAAGTACTCGACGCACTTCACGGATATGTGCGTAATGCAGCGGAATCTCCGACGACCTTCGACGTTCTCCGCAAGAAGCGAGATGGCGACGGAAGCATAGAGGGATCGTGTTCGCCATGCGCGTTGTCTTGTACGTCGACAGCGCCATGAGGATGAGGCAGACGGCAACAGGCGATGAGAAAGTACGCAATCTTGTCGCCATGATGACGCATGACACCACCTCCTTCACTTCAATCCAGCTTGTTTCATGATGGCTTACAGCGTTCCTCTTTCTTGATTTTCCCTGTCCATCATGACGCGCGGGGAACGTTTCAACTCCGAATTTCTTATTCTGCTTTCCGCTCAAGCCGTAAATTCACGACTTAAATATATACTCATGCACTCCATTTGTAAATGCAGAAAACATGAGTACACAGCGAGGATTTTCGACAGAATACCTTCCGAATTCGTCTCGCATACAGCTGATCAATAGAGAATCGTTCTATTTTGTATGAAACATAAAAATAAAATTTCGTCTATTTTGCATAGATTTGTTAAAATAAATTTGTCTATTTTTGATGTAGTAGCAAAAATCGGCTGTAGGCAGAACAATCACTTGTTCAGTCCGGACGGACGAGCACTGGAAAAGGAGCATCCTTATGTTTTCAGCGCAAGATCTATGAAAAAGATCAAAAATGGAAAACGGAGCAGGATGGTCGTACTGCTCTGCTTGTCGAGGGCAACGGCGTGCCGGCAAAAGGTCAACGGTTGTCGAGGAATTCTGGCAAACAGGAATACGAAAGCTATATCCTCCTGACTTTCTTTCGACTTGCTCACAAGAGATCCGCGATCTGTTTCGGGATACTTCGACCTCGATTACTTCTTCCCGCAGTTGCAGCTCTAACTGGCGTTCACCTTGTCGAACGCAGTTCCGATCATCTTTGATGAGGTGCAGCTCTTTCCCCTTGCCAGACAAGCAATCAAATCTCTTGTTAAAGACCACCGTTATGACTATATAGAAACAGGCCCTTGATCTCCATTCGAAAAATGTCAAGGATATCCTGATTCCGAGTGAAGAGCAGCGTCCTCATGCATCCGATGGACTGAAGAATTCCTCTGACATTGGGCGATCAGGCGACACCCCTCGCTTAAAAATTTTACTGCAGAAACAGCGCTCGCAGGGGATGGCGCACATCGACGGCTTATGCGCCTCCTTCGCCTGTACATGTTGATCGGCGGAATGCCGCAGGCGTCGTCGCCTACTTTGAAAGTGGGGCAACGATCTCGAAACCGTCGATCAAGCCGGGCGCGATATTTTGCGCCTTTATGAGGACGACCTTTTATAAAATCGATGCGACGGGCGTTTGTCTCAGTTGTTCGACGCAATTCCGCACAGCTGAACAAGAACAGTTCGCGCTTTATGTAGTCTCAAATATCCTTCCCCATATGCGCCCGGAAATTCCCTGAACCTGATCGCAGAACTGATCGATTTCGAGCGGTTTTCGGCAGCATATCATACGAGCCTGCCTTCCGCTGAAATGGCTTTCATAAAGAGTTTTGCCCGTTTCAAGCTTTTTCCTTTCCGATACGGGCTTTTTCACGCTGATGTTCAAAAGCAAAAACTTCACCGAGAATGAGCTTTTACCGAAAATTGCTCAGCGACAACCTTCAGCGAATCTCGGATACCTATATGAGAATATGGCAGCTCAAATGCCGACGGCCAACGGCTATGGATTATACTATCATACCTTTCCAACCCATCGCGAACAGCGGAATTACGAGGTCGATTTTTCATCGCACAAGGCAATAAAATCTGCCCGGTCGAGGTGAAATCCTCCGGCTATAAGAGCCATGCTTCGTTGGATGCGTTCTGCCAAAAATATTCCGCGCAAATCGCCGAGAAGTATCTGATTTATACGAAAGATCTGCAGAAAGATCACGATGTCTTCTCCCGCCCCATGATATGACGCTCGCCCTCTAGGGAAGCAGCGATGGACATGTACGACAGGACGCAGCTCAATATCCACAGGGATTACGACCTGCGTGGTATAGAAAGCTACACGCACAAAAAGTCCACTTCATGGATATTATGCTGCTGCTCTATATGAAAAACTAATCGCCTCTTCCCTTTGAGCTTGACCTCTTGGATTCTCACAGAAAACCATCGGAATTATCGAAAAAGTCGCACTTTTCCATGACAACATACGAAAAATGTGCGATACTTAGATTATAGGAGGTTTATCTCCTATAGTTTTTATCTGCTGATTCAATCACCATCAGTGAAAGAGGTGCACACTAAATGGAAAAAGCAGCAGCTGGTAGAAGAAATGACGAAAATCGTCGGCGCGGATAATGTCTCAGTCGAAAGAAGAGGAACTTTACTCTACGCCTACGATGCTACGCCAGGCCACATCTACATGCCAGACGTCGTCGTCAGCCCCGGCACGACGGAGGAAGTCTCAGAAGGTCTCTGAAGGTCGCGAACGAGCACGAAAGATCCCTCGTCTACACGCGCGCGGTTCCGGCACGAACTCTCGGCGGGCACGGCGCCTCTGAAGGGCGGCATCGTCCTCTCGATGCTCCGCTCAATAAGATCATCGACGTCGATCTCGAAAACCCTCATCGCCGAGGTCGAGGCGGGCGTCGTCGTGCAGGACATCAACGACCATATCGCGCAGTTCGGCCTCATCTACCTCCGATCCGGGCACGGTCAAGACGGCGAGCCTCGGCGGCACGATCGCAGAAAACTCAGGCGGCCTGCGCGGCCTCAAATACGGCATCACGAAGAACTATGTGCAGGGATCTCGAAGTCGTCCTCGCGAACGGCGATGTGCTGCATACGGGCGGCAAGAACGTCAAGGACGTCTCGGGCTACGACATGACGAAGCTCTTCACGGGTTCGAAGGCACGCTCGGCGTCGTCACGAAGGCTCTCTTGAAGCTCGTTCCTGCGCGCGGAGAAGACGAAGAGCATGGTCGCGATCTTCGATACGATCGAGGATGCGGACGCGCTGTCTCGGGCATCATCGCCGCGAAGATCATCCCTGCGACGCCTCGAAATCCTTGACAACGCGACGATCCGCACGGTCGAGGACTTCTATGCACGTCGGCCTGCCGACGGACGCTGGGACGCTGATCCTCCTCATCGAGGTCGACGGTCATCCCGTCGTCGTCGAGGACGAGGCGGACAAGGTCATGAAGGTTCTGAAGGAAAAACAACGCAGCGCGAGGTCACGCTTGCCCGCGACGCGAAACACAAGGAACAGCTCTGGACGGCTCGCCGCATGGCGCTTCCGTGCCTTGCGAAGCTGCGTCCGACGACGTTCGTCGAAGATGCGACCGTGCCGAGAAGCAAGATTCCGGCATTCCTCGCCATCGTCAAGAAGGCGGCGAAGGATCACAACGTCACGATCGGCACGTTCGGTCATGCAGGCGACGGCAACATGCACCCGACGATCGTCTGCGACCTGCGCGACGAGGAGGAGACGAAGCGCGTCCACGAGGCGATGGACGACATCTTCCGCGGTGCGGTCGAGCTCGGCGGCACGCTCTCGGGCGAGCACGGCATCGGCCTCGGCAAGCTGCCGGATGGAGCTGCAGCACGGCAAGGAAGGCATGGAGGCCATGCGCCAGATCAAGCGCGCACTCGACCCGAACCTCATTCTGAACCCCGGGCAAATTGATTGGAGAGTGCGAGCCCATGGCTGAAGAAACGAAAGTTTACGGCGGCAGACCTGAACAAGCAGGACACATCGCTCCTCGCGGACATCGAGGACGCGCTGGCGAACTGCATGAAATGCGGCAACTGCCAGCCGTCTGTCCGATCTACCGCGAGACGAGAGCAGATGGTCGCGCGCGGCAAGATCTCTCTGATGCAGGGGATATCTTTTCGGGCAGATTCCATCTCGGCGGAATTGACCACATCATGGCGATGTGCCTGAACTGCAAGAGCTGCGCGGCGAACTGTCCGTGCGGCGTCGCGGCTGACGAGCTGATCCTGCGCGGCAGGAACGCCGCTGTCAAGGCGCGCGGCCTGCACCCGATCAAGAAGAATCGCCTGTCTCGCCCGCTGCAGAACCGCCCACTCTTCGATGCAGCGCTGAAGCTCGGCGGCATGTTCCGGCTGGATGTCCTTCACGAAGTGCCGGGCAAGAATGCTGTGAAGTCGCGTCTGCCCATGCCGGGCATGGATCCGAACCGCGCGACCCCGCCCTGGCCTCGCGCCCACTGCGCAGCCAGTATCCCGAGGTCGTCAAGGTGGCGAACCCGAAGTTCCGCGTCGCCTTCTTCACGGGCTGCACGATCAACCACATGTACACGGACATGGGCGACGCCGTCATCGACGTCCTCAAGGCAAACGACATCGAGGTCGTTCTGCCGTCCGGGCTAGCACTCGCTGCGGCACGCCGATCTCATGTATCGGGCGCCTCGACCTCGCGAACCAGCTCGCACGCAACACGATCCGCGTCTCGAAGGCCTCGACGTCGACTACACTCGTCGGCGCCATGCGGTTCTTGCGTAGAGGCTCTGAAGTACCACATCCCGAATGGCTGAAAGACGATCCTGAATGGCGTCCCTCGCGCCGAGAAGATGGCGGCGAAGGTACGAGAGATCAGCGAACTGCTCATCGAGAAAGGGCTTCCGCACCGACAACCTCTCGCCGGTCAACAAGAAGGTCACGATGCACGATCCGTGCCATGGTCTCGCGGCCTTGGCATCACGGAACAGCCGCGCGAAGTCTTGAAGGCCATTCCTGTGCTTTGGAAATCTGCTGAGATGAAGAGCACGACCGCTGCCGCTCCGGCGGCTCTTCTGCATGGCGCACTACGAGATGAGCCGTGAGATCAACGACCGCAAGCGCAACAACATCAAGGCGACGGGCGCAGACTCCGTGGCGACGAGCCGCCCGAGCTGCCGCATGCACATCACGGACGGCGTTGTCCAAAACAACATGCCGCAGGTCGTCTACCACCCGATCCAGATCCTCGCCGAATCGTATCGCGGCGCAAAAACGCACGGAAATTGGATAAGCTACACCTACTTACCGAGTGAAGAATCCTTCGCCGAAACGGCGAGGGGGATTTTCTTTATGTTATCCTTTATTTGGCTGTTTCGACCTTTATCAAGATCCAAATAATATCCCATCACATCACCCACGTCAGTAATACGACCATATACCGTATACAGCCTGTTCCTTTTTGCAGCTTGAGGACGGCATCCTGCAGCTCTTTATTCTTTGACGGATGGAGCAAACGTACATGGAGGAAGGAATAATTCCGATCTCGTTCCATTTATCGTATATATTTTAAATCAGAGTCAATATTTTCCCAGAATGACCCAACGATCTTTACATCTTTCCCCTTATAGTTCTTGTTGCGCTGCTGCTGCATTCGTCTTCGCTTCCTGAATAAGCATTGATGTCAGCATCCGCATAAGTCTCGCCTGTTCCTCGCTTCGCACTCGATGACGAAGAAGGCGCCGATTTTACCACCTTGATCTTTTCGAACCCCCGGCACACGAGGCAATCATCACACCGATAATGACGATCGCGATCAGACCCAAAACTGCTCCTAAACAACCTTTTGCAACCGTACCATGATACAACATCTCCTTTGTTGAGTAATGTATATTCTATGAGTATATAATTCGACGGATTTTTCCTGCTTGATTCTCATATTTCCTATGCAATTTTTATTTATTTTTACGCCTCTTTCAGCATCTTCTCTTTTGTGTAGGGATATGCTATACTTTGTCCGTTGCCTCCTCCAGACTGGCAAAGGAAGGAGGTGTATATGCTATGGAAGATATTGTTCTTTTCATTCCTTCTCTCCGTCTTGGCTGGCATAATCGCCAATTATGTCAGCAAATGGCTTGACGAGCGAGAAAAAGGCAACAAGCCTGAGCTGTAATCCCAGCTCGCAAGGGATGAAACTCCCCGGCGTGGTGACTTGGGGATTTTTCGCGCATGCTGCGGAAGCTGTTTCTTCATTCCCGCCATGTTCAGTATAGCATACTCATTATATGTGTGCAAGCGATTCGAGGTGGCTGAATCTCTCAACCCCGATGAGTTTCAGTACGATGCGAACAAACGCATCGCCTATCCAATCACTTCGATCTCGGCTCTTTTCCTTCTTCCAGACATTCCTTCGTGATCGTCACGCGGCGCTTTTCGTCGGACTTCGGGATCTCGAACATCACGTCGAGCATCGTGTCCTCGATGATGCCCTTGAGGCTTCTCGCGCCCGTCTTGCGCTCGATCGCCTTCTTGGCGACGGCGCGAAGCGCCTCTTCTTCAAAGAGCAGCTCGACATTGTCCATCGCGAGCAGCTTTTCGTACTGCTTGACGGGCGCATCCTTCGGCTCGGTCAGAATGCGCAGGAGGTCGTCCCGGAGAGCGTTTCAGCGTGCAGATGACGGGCAGACGTCCGATGATCTCAGGAATAATGCCGTACTGCATGAGGTCTTCGGGCGCACCTTGTGAATGAGCTCGTCGAAGCGTTTCGCCGCATCCTTCTCCTTGCCCTCGACTTCCGCACCGAAGCCGATGCCCGCCGCGTCCTTCTTAAGACGCTTGGCTATGACGTCCTCGATGCCGAGGACGCGCCGCCGACGATGAAGAGGATATTCTTCGTATCGACCTTGATCGTCGGCGCCTCGGGTGCTTCCTCTGACCGCGCGCCGTGAACTCGACGACGGAGCCTTCGAGCATCTTGAGGAGCGCCTGCTGCACGCCCTCGTGCCCGGGATCGGCGGTGATCGAGTTGTTCGCTCCCGACTTTCGCGCAATCTTGTCGAACTCGTCGAGATAGATGATGCCGTGCTCCGCCTTCTCGATATCCTTTTTCCGCCGCATAGTAGAGGTTGCGAACGGCGACCTCGACATCCGCGCTGACGAAGCCCTGCTTCCGTGAGGCTCGACGCGTCCGTCACGGCAAACGGATGTCGAGGAGGCGCGACAGGTGCGAGAGGAGCGCCGTCTTGCCGCAGCCCGAGGGCCGAGCATGATGACGTTCGACTCTCGATGTCCGTGCCGTCCTCGTTCATGTAGCCGTACTTCATGCGTTTGTACTGGTTGTAGACGGCGACGGAGAGGATCTTCTTCGCGCGGTCCTGATTGATGATGACTCGTCGAGATACGCCTGATGATATGCGAGCTTGTTCTTCTTCAAGATCTCGTCGAGCTGACCGGCAAAAGTCGAGCTTCTCCTTCTCGACGCTCGCCGCCTCGTGCTCCTCGATGAAAATTGTATATGTCCTTGACGCAGTCCTTGCAGATAGCAAACCTGTGTTCGGGTCAAAGATCGGCATATCGTACTGATCGTGCACCGTGACTTTGCGCTTGCAGAAGCTGCAGGTATGTTTGATCGGTTCTTGTCCAGACATCATGATTCTCCCTTCACGTAAAAGAAGCGCGGACAGATTCAGCAGCTTCCCAAAAGTGTCTTCCCTCATTATCAACGATATGAAGATCAAGGGAAAACTTTGCGTCAATTTATTTTTGACAACTTCCCGATTCGTGCCGTTCAAATGATGCTGCTGTTTTGTTGCTCGCTGTCTGTGGTATAATAAGAAAAAGAGAAGTACGCGAAGAAAGGAGCGGCAAAATGGAGCAGCGAATCAAATACAATCCGAAGGATTACGTCGACTATCTGAAGAAAGCATGACGCTTTTTCGCCGAAGCGATGGTGCGGGAGATGCTTTTTTCATGCGAAGTAGTCTGGCGGCGTATGTACGCTGACACAAAGCGCAGTAAAGGAGCATTTTTCGTCCTCAAAAGAACGGGAGGAAATCCTCGACTATTATGAGGAGTTGACACCAGATGTTTGATCTACTCATGCCACATGGCGTCCGAATCGTTATGGTGGTTCAGAGAAAAAGAGGACACTTTTGATGGGAAAATCTATATGGTAAAAATTTCCGAACCGCCTCGTTCCAAGAAGGTTTTTGTCAGCTACACTGGCAATCAGTTTTCCGAACATATCGGTTGCCAAATCTTTTCAAATTTTGTACAGATTCCGGCACAAAATACATTCTAGCAAAATATTGCGAACCCATCGATTAACAAAGAAAAATCGTCGTTGCTATGAAGATTTTTGTCAGACGGCAGTCGTCTTTTTGAGTTCAGTAAGATTGGGCATCACTGATACGGGGAAGCGACAAAGACATATACTACAACGATTTGAGGATGTTTACGAAATTATTGAGCGTTTCGATTTTCCCGTAACATACTCGCCATAAAAACGTTTTTGGACATGTTTGTCGTTGATGCCTTAATCGGGAATCGTTGATCGCCATCTGACAACTGGGACTACTGAAGATTCAACAGGCAGAATAAAGCCTGCATCGGTATATGACTGCGGATCCTCGTTACGCCGTTGACATCAGACGAGCGAAAAGCTCATTTGCTTAAGAACGATAGCTTGCTCAAATCTAACGAGTATAACTTTTGCTCTATTTATCGCCAGAATGGGAAGCGAGTATTCACCATGAAATCTTGAAAACGCCTCCGGCTGACCCTGCATCGATCAATTTTGGAGATCGTTCCAAGAATCAGTTCGCGGCACCGCGCATCGACGCGCTGATTGATGCGGACGGAGGGAATGACCGACATTTCCAAAACCTATATGAAGAAATCCCTCGCCATGCGCCTGAATCAGATACTGCTTCCGGCATTGAAGAAAGCGCAGGAGCGTCAGGCTCGCGAGGATGGGGGAAAGCCGCGGCTTCAGCCGCTGACACAAAATGGCGGGATCGGAAAGGAACAGTCCGATGAGCAGCATATACACCTGCTAACGACTATCTGCGCGATCTCTTGCAGGATGTGCCCTGCATCCTCGCCTCACGATACGGCTGCGGATTATCTGGGGCTTGCGCAGCATGGAGCAGCTTTCACGAGCGTCATATCTATGTGCTGTCGCCCTTGCATTACAGATGGAACACGAGAGCATCTCGCACCTTCCTTTTGATACAGTGGAACATGAATGCGCAACGGACTTCTTTCTGTACGACCGTCAATCAGACCATCAACGATCTCCTGCGTGCTGACGGCGATAATCAGGTCATACAGGAAAGCTTGGCTACGGTTTGACTTTTCCAATGGAGAATCTTTTGATTCTCTTACGATTGAGGAAGAGCTTTCTCCGCTTTTGAGAAGTATCAAGATTTGGGGCAATGAATACTATGATGAGGCATGAAGCATGAATGAAAGATGAAAGCCTTGCTGATCGGTCATGGCAGAACTTGCATCGCCAAACGCGCCTATTATCTTCAAAGGCGCAATGAATCTCAGCCTTGGCTCTTCAAGAATAGACGACAATCAATAGGGTTTTGCAAATTTCTGTCGATTATAATCGACAAAAATTGATAATACGGATGTTCTGTCTCGTTATAGATAAACAAAAAGCGACGCCCCTTTCAAGCCTCGGCCAGCGCAGCCGAGAGGCGTCAGCTTCAACTTTTTATGCACGGAATCGAACCTTCTGCCGCATCTTCCAGCAAGCGTCCGAAAAAGAGAGCGCTATCAAGCAGTAGCACTGAGCCGATACCCCTTACTGCCAGACTCTTCGGCGATCTCGCGGATCAGGCGCAGCTTTTTCCACTGATCGTCCTCTGTCAGGATATTGCCCTCTTCCGTCGAAGAGAAGCCGCACTGCGGGCTAGGCGAGAGCTGATCGAGCGGCACGAACTTTGCCGCCTCTTCGATGCGCTTCTTTACGTCGTCCTTGTTCTCAAGATCCGCCGTCTTGGACGTCACGAGGCCGAGCACGACGCGCTGATCCTGATGTGCTTCCATGGGTTCGAAGCCGCCGGCACGGTCGGAATCGTATTCGAGGAAGAAGCCGTCGACATGGCAGCCGCCGAAGAGGATTTCGGCGACAGGCTCGTAACCGCCCGAGGAGAACCATGTCTGAGCGGAAGTTGCCGCGGCAGATGTGCATCGTGATCGTCATGTCCGCAGGCTTCGCTTCCAGCACGCGATTGATCATCGTCACACAGGCACGCTCGATCTTGTCGAGATCGAAACCGCGCGCCTCGTATGCCTTGCGCTTCGGGATCGCAGAACTCGCCCCACGACGTGTCGTCGAGCTGGAGATAGCGGCAGCCTGCCTCGTAGAAGGCGCGAACGGCCTTCTGATAAGCGAGCAGCGATGTCCTCGAAAGAGACGCGCCTCGTCCTCGTAGCGCCTCGATCGGCGCATAGTCCGTCGCACGCACGCAGCAGATGAGATGCAGCATGCTCGGCGAAGGGATCGTCATCTTCGCGAGCGTATCGCCTGCAAGAGACTGCAGATAGCGGAAGTGCTCGATGAAACGGATGATCGCCGAAAATCCACCTTGTCCACGATCTTCACCGTCGCCGCCTTCGGCTGTGCGCCCTTGAACGCCACCGACCATCGCTCTGCACCGACTTCTTCGATGCCCTCCAAGGCGGCGAGAAAGTCGAGATGCCATAGCGACGGCGGAATTCGCCGTCCGTCACCGCCTTGAGCCCGACTTCCTTCTCCTTCGCCACGAGATCGCGGATCGCCGCATCCTCAGCCTCTTTCAGCCCTCTGCCGTAGCTTTTTCCGGCAGCGAATGCCTCGCGCTTTTCTTTCAACGCTTCAGGGCGCAGGGAAACTGCCCACGATATCGTAACGGAACGGCGGCTCGATTTTTGCATTTGCCATAAGAAATCCTCCTTCTAATTTTCCAGTGATGTTTCCATAATACCTTTTATTATAGAAAATCAATAGGATTTATATATTTAGAGCACGTTTTGCAAGATGGCTGAACGTCCAGAGGCGCGCGCCGATGAACGTCATGTCGTCCATCGAAAAATTAGGAGGAAGCAGTCAGCAGATCAGGCAGCGTGTTTTTCCTCAAGAGCCCGATGAGCAGGTAGAAAAACTGACTGATCCATGGCGTAAGGCCGAGGAGGATCATTAGACCAGCCTCGAGACCGAGAGAATCCTTCCCTGAGGGCGTGTAATCAGACCAGTCCTCCGATATACCATTTGTGAATGCATCGCAAACAAGAAAAATAACCAACGGAAGAAAGCGGGGCGATCAGCCCAGAACCTATTGTAACCAAGTGATGTGCAAGCGGCGCATGGCGAGAACTGTCCGCGCGATATAGAGCGAAAGAATCAGGATGACCATGACCGCGAACCATCGTGTCCGCTGAAAATCCTGCCGGCATCAGTAAAAATCAACCCATAATCAAAACGGCGCTCCACAGAAAAATGAAAACTTTGCAGTGCTAAAAGAGCACGCCCATGCCAAGAGATAATCCCGGCGCGTCGAGCCCCAAAAAGATCGAAAAAGTGCCGGGCACGTTTCATCAGAAGACTTCGCTCTTTTCACCGCTCACTGCTTTTCCGCTTTTCTCGCCGCACGGCGGCTCGATGACGCCAGGGCGCGGCTGTAGCCGAAGTGAGACGCAAAGGCCGAAGAGAATCCAGAGCCAGCGCGCCAAGCGGCGAGCGGCAGATCGGCCATGAGGTAACCGCACGAGAGGACGGCGAGCGGCGCGATGAGCCAGACGGCGGGGCATTTGAAATTGCGCTTGAGGTCAGGCTCGGTCTTTCGAGTACCATGACGCCGATGGAGGCGATGAGGAAGGCGGAGAGCGTGCCGATGTTTGCCATCTCTGCAATCATGCCGATGGGGAAGACGCCCGCGATGACGGAGACGAAAATCGCGCCGAGGATCGTCACGCGGTACGGCGTGTGAAAGCGACGATGGATCTTGCAGACGTTCGCCGGCACCATGCCGTCGCGGCTCATCGCGAAGAAGATGCGCGACTGGCCGTAGAGGAGCACGAGCAGCACCGTCGTGATGCCGCAGATCGCGCCGACGGCTACAATGGCGGAGCCGACGTTGTAGCCGATGTGGCGCAGTGCGGAAGGCGACAGGCTCCGCCGTGTCGAGCATCGATACGGCATCGACGCCCGTGAGGACGGCGGCGACGACGGCATAGAGCAGCGTGCAGATAAAGAGCGATCCGATGATGCCGACGGGCAGATCCCTTTGCGGTGCTGGCACTCTTCCGCTGTCGTCGCGACGGCATCGAAGCCGATGTAGGCGAAGAAGACGATGGCCGCGCCCGAGACGACGCCGCTATAGCCGAACGGCAAAACGGCTCCCAATTCGTGGCGTCGACATGCGGTGCAGCGAGCACGAGGAAGAGGAAGATCGCAGCGAGCTTTGACGAAGACCGAGGATGCGGTTGAGCTTTGACGCCTCTCTTCGTACCGCGCACGAGGAGAAACGACAAAAAGAGCGTGATGAGGACGGCGGGTAGATGAAGATGCCGCCTTCGCTGGCGCGACGACGAGTCTGCATGCGGCAGCACGAGTCCCGCCGAGGCGAAGAGTCCGACGACGTAGCCCGACCAGCCAACAGCGACGCGGCACTCGACGTCACCGTGTATTCGAGAATGAGATTCCAGCCGACGATGAAGGCGATGAACTCACCCTGAGGACGCATAGGCGTAGGGTGTAAGCGCTTTCCGAAGCGGGCACGATGGAGGCAAACTCCGCGTAGGCGAGACCCGCGAGCGCACATGTGAGTCCCCGAGAGGATGAACGAAAGCGGCACGGCAGGCCCTGCGTACTTGGCGGCAGCGACGCCCGTGAGCACGAAGATGCTCCCGTGCCGATGACAGCGCCGATGCCGAGCATCAGGAGGTCGACGGCGGCAAGATTCTTGAGCATGCTCGAGGCCGCAGCCGCAGCCTGCAGCTCGTCGATGCTTTTCCTGCGAAAAGAGATCCATGATATTTTTCTTCCCTTGCAAAGAATTTGAGCGCTGAAAAATTTCATTCGCAGCACCCAGAAGTGGTATGGAAGATAGTATACAGCGAAAAACGTCCGCCGTCACGAAAACTGGACAACAAAAACTCCCCAGACAATCAATCTGGGGAGCCGCATATCCGATATGATGTCGACTGCGATGGATTTCAGCGAAAGGTGACCTTGTTCTTGCCCGCCGTTCGCTTCGATTCGTAGAGAGCCGCATCGGCGCGCTGAAAGACGCTTTCCGGCGTATCGTGCGCACTCGAGAGCGTCACGCCGATGCTCAAGCCGACGGATCTTTGTCGGGCATCAAGAGAGAAGAGAAGATGCACCGCGATGGATTCGCTCGACCACGCGCTCAGCTGCTGCACGGTTGGCATGCGTCAGGATGACGAAGAACTCGTCTCCGCCCCAGCGCGACACGATGTCCACGCTGCGCACGGACGAGCGCAGGATGTCGGCGAGCGCCACGAGCGCCTCATCGCCCATGGCATGGCAAAGGTATCATTGATGCCCTTGAAGTCGTCCATGCGCAAAGCATCATGACGGCAAACGGAATATCTGAGGCGAGCGCATCGCGCAGGATGTCTCTGAAAGAGCGCTCCATGGCGCGGCGGTTCATCAAACCTGTGAGCGCATCGCGCTCGGCGAGGACGACGAGCTTGCTGTGCGCCGACTCTCACTCTTTCGTCATGGCGTCAACGAAGTGTACGAGGTGGGCAATGATCGAAGTCTGCTCGCCGAACTGCGGCGACACAGGCTTGTAGATCGACGCTTCTTTCGGCTCGCCCTCGCGGAAGCCGACGCTGACCATCATGAGGTTCGTCTTCGCGAACTTGCCCCTGCTGCGGAAAAACTCCGCGTAGGAATAGAATCCATGCGTGGGCACGGCACGCGAGATAGCAGCATATTCGTAAATATTATTCTTCTGCAGCATGACGTAGTGCCCCATGCAGTTGACGATGAAGACGGCTTCGGCGAGAATTCGCAAAGTTCCGCATGCGTCCTCTGCGCCTCGCTGATGATAGCGATGGATCGCCCGACGCGATGCGCAGACGCTCTCCTTCTCGCGAGATCGGCGCTGACATAGACGCAGCCATCAGCATGAATGTCCATGAGGCGGCGTGCCAGCGTCGCGCCGTTTCGTTTCAGGCACATGGGGAAGGTCTCGACGCTCGCAAGCGATTCCCAGCAATGGCGTATGCCGAGATAGTGGGAGAAGAATTCACTCGCGGGCTTTTCGTCGAGTTCGACGATCGTGCGCTCATCTGCCATGCGCGTAATCTGCACTTCAGGGCCGAAGGGCTTCCAGCCGAATGAAATCTGTGCTTTGGCGTGAAGCTCTCGCCGACAAAGACGACGAGCAGAAAGCCGCGCGACATCCTGTGTCCCGCGAGATCGATCGTGATGCGTCTCTCGTCCATCTGATCGGAAAGAAGGCCGCCGAAGAGCACGATCTCCTCATCCACATCCGAAAGGGCGTCCAGAAGATTCACGATGCCCGGCACCTGCGCCGCGAAGAACAGACCGACAGCCTTCGTCGCTTTTCCCGCGAGATCGTCTGAACAAGTCCTTCGCCGCAGCCGATATGTCGGACTGCTCATCGAACGCCAGGGAATGACACGTGAAGAGGAGAAAAGTAAAGGTGACGACGGCGCTCGCCGCATCGGGCAAATCGTCCTCGCCGCTCCACATCTGCCTTTTGGCAGCCGCATTCCGCCGCAAGCCCCACGACTTTCGCCTGAGGGAAAATTTTCCTGTCGCTCGTTTCGAAATCCTCCATCGTATGAACGGAAAGTTCCGAGGCGAAAAGCGTCACGAGAAGATCGGAAATGTGCGCCATGGAGGCGACAACATCCTTTGCCTCCTGCAAACACAGAGCAAGATCCTCTTCCTTATAAAGCAAGAAGGAGAATTGCTTCAAGGCGTATCATTCTTTCTTTTCGATAAAAATCAAAGAGCACTTTGTTCCAAAAATCACAGATGCTATATAGATTCAGCAAATCTATGATATGAAGTTACACACGTATCATATAATTCCATAGACCCTATTGTCAAGTATGCACGGGATAAACTGCACAATTTTTTTGTGCAAATGAAGCGGATTCCGTGTATAATAGAAAGAATCAACAAGTCAAGGAAAATCACCTTGTGAAAAGGAGTCAGCAGCGTGAGAATTGTCCGCTATGCGATCTTGTTCTGCGTGCTCGTCGCCCTCTTTACGGGTGCGATGCTCTATTACAGCAGCACGCACCGCGATGAAACGCAGTCAGCGCTCGCACTCCTCGAAGAGGAAACGCTTCGCCTGAAGAAAGAGAGCAGGAAGCGGCGCAGCGCGAAGCACGCGAGGCAGAACGTCTTGCCGAAGAGGCGCGAAGAAAAGAGCGTGAGGCTCGCATCGAAAAGCTCAAGGAGGGCATGGAACGCGTAGACTCGGGAGCATATACGTGGTACAGGTATCCAGAGGAAAAGAAGCTCACAGGAGGTCTCTACGTCCAGCCGCTCCTCGGACACAGTCGGGACTCGACGTTTCGCTGCAACATCCTTTACTACTATTCGATGCACGAAACAGCATGCGCGGCTGGATCTTCGGCGACCATTTCGCCATCGAGGCGGACGGAGAGCGACGCACTTGGGAGATCGAGGAAAAAGAAACGACGCGACCATCTCGACAAGGACGTCGAGTTTTCTGACGGAACGCTCCCAGATCGCCTTTGGGCGAAGAGGGGTCTTTTATCCTTCGCCGCGCGTCAAATGCCCGCACAGCGCGTTTCATCTACTGGTCGAAGGCGGAGGGAAAATCCATCAGCCATACGCCGACGAGCGAGGAGAAGCGACGCCTCAGGAACATGATCGCCCTATACGATTTGTGGCAAGAACCTTAATCTTTATGGTATACTATAGATATATAGTAATATGAGTATCTTTGGAAGACTCCATCCATTCAGTCTTCCTTTGGGAGGAATGCAGCATGAAGGACATCCGAAAGGTTCTGACGATCGCAGGCTCGGATCCCGAGCGGCGGCGCAGGCATACAGGCGGACATCAAGACCATCACGGCACACAAGATGTACGCGATGAATATCTCGACGGCACTCACTGTACAGAATACGACGGAATCCGCGATACCTTTCGTCATTCCTCCAGACTTCATCGCGGCGCAGCTTGACGCCCTCTACGATGACATCCGTCCCGACGCCGTCAAGGTCGGCATGGTGGCAAACGACGCAATCGTGCGTACGATCGCCGGAGAAACTGAGGGAAAAGGACGCGAAGAACATCGTGCTCGATCCCGTCATCGCCTCGACGAGCGGCTGCGATCTGATCACGAGCGACACGCTCTTCGCGATGGTCAACGAGCTTCTGCCGCTCGTCGACATCGTCACGCCGAATTTGCCCGAGGCTGCAGCCATCACAGGGCGTCGCCATCACCGATGAAGATTCCATGCTCAAGGCCGCCAAAGTCCCTGACCGAGAGGTTTCCGATCGCCGTGCTCATCAAGGGCGGCCACCTCGTAGAGAGCGCCGACGATCTGCTCTATGCAGACGGCAAGGCGCGTTAAGTACAGCACGCGCATCGACAACGAGACACGCATGGCACGGGCTGTGCGCTCGACGGCAATCGCCTGCGGCCTTGCAGAGGGAAAACCTCTGACGATTGCCGTCGAGGACGCCAAGGCGTACATCACGGCGCCATCCGCGCAGGGACTCGATATTGGCAAAGGGCGCGGTCCTTTGCTTTCACATGTGGGAGTATATGAGGGAAAGCGCTGAATCTTTTTCATTCTTCCGAAAGGAGACGTTTATGGCAGAGCCAGGGTCGGGCACATCCATTTTTCCTCAATATCCTGCCTCTCACCTGGAGCTCGCGCACGGCGGAAATCGAGGGCTGCACCTCGTGCCGGGCGTGCTGGCGGAGCTGAACCGCGAACTTCTGGCGGGCAGGCTCTGATGTGAGCGGGCATATCATCCATCATCTACGCACAGGGCGACGAAAGCCTTGTGATCCTGCCCGACATCTGCGTGCGCACGGACAAGGAGGTCACGAGCATCCTCCTCGTGACGAAAAAGCCTCTGGAAGAAATCAGGATGACCGCATCATCCTCACGGCGAAATCCGCGACGAGCCACTGCCTCTTGAAGATCATCCTCAAGGAAGGATACGACGCAAGCCCCAACTACTATGTGCACCACATCGTGCCGCAGAATCGTGCCCGACGACGCGGCAGGCTCGCTCTTCATCGGCGACGACGCGCTCTGGCTCTCACCACCACCGCCGCGAGGACCTCCACTACTACGATCTCGGCGCCGAGTGGCACAAGCTCACGGGACTCGGCATGGTCTATTCTCTTTGGACAGCGAACCGCACCTTCGCGAGGAATCGCCCGAAAGCGTGCAGCTCGTCTACGAGCGTCTCGTCCGAGGCATGGCGGAAGGAGTCAGCCAACAAGTACGCGACGATCGAATCCGTGCGTGAAGAAAAAGGACTTTCACCTTCCAGCAGCTTGAAGAATACCCTACAGGTCATCCGTTGGGATTTGAAGGACGAGCATCTTGAAGGTCTGGAATTGTTCTATCGAAAGGCGCATGAATGGAACCTCATCAACCATAAATGCCAAAGCTCTGCTTCGCCGATGTGAAAGAGAATATAAACCACGCGCACTTAATGAGTTACCCAATCAGTTTGCGCCCTTCGGGCTTGACTCTGACTTTCAGGTAAAATCATCATGAGGCTGTGCAAAGTCGATGGCTTCGACTTTTGCACAGCCTTTCCCTTTTGTAGATGCATCACTTCGGCTTTGTTGACGATCTCGTCGATCTTCCAGACCGAACGTGTCATGGTGAGAACGGCTCTGCCGTTGAAATAGCGCGTGCCGCCGGGGTTGTCGACTGCACGCAGCGTATAGGTCACGGCGACACGATCCTGCGTGGCGCTCTGCACTTCGACGTTGAGCGGCATGCTGCTGACCGTCGTATTGCAGCCCGGCGCCCATCCCTCGTAGGTCATTTGCGACTGCATCTCAGAACCCAATGTATTGTAAGCGCGCGAGATTGCGATTCGTGATATTGCGATGAAAGTTTTCGAATGTCCGAACAGCATCCTGAGAACCAGAGGACGCGGGCGCAGGATTCGGAGCGGCTGGCGTCTGTGCCTTCGTCTTGGCAGAAGAAGAATTCGACAGGGCGCCCTTCTTCGCCTTGGACAATGCCTGATCGTTCGCGGGAAGAGCCGAGTGCATCCTGCAGCTGATTGATGGAAGACTTGGCGGCCGTTGCAGATACGATGTCCTGATCCTTCAGCGCAGGCAGATTCATGACGGAATAGAGAGAAAATCCGCCAATGCCCAGAAGCGCGAGGAGGGCGATGAGTCCCAATCCGAAGACACTAAATTGAAGCGGCGATCCTTGCGGCAGAAAAGCCGCCGATCAAAAGCAGCCCAAAGAAAACAAGCGTGAGTACGACAGCGATGCCAATCGTGATGTAGATATGCGTCATATTCCAGATGAGAAACGTCGCCTGTATGGACTTGTCGCCTCCATTCATCAAGGTGAAGCGAGATCCCAGACCAAGGTCGTTCCGCCGTCCGTGACCTTGTCTGCATTAGTGACTCTCAGCCGCATAGGGAAGAGACAGGGAAACGTCGGCACGCACGGAAGAGAGCATCGCCTGCATCATGGCGCGCTCATCCTGATCCATATTTGCCTGCGTGTCCTTTTCTTCCTTCAAAAGAGCACATCGACCGCATAGGTATCGTAGAGCCAGCCCTTCTTTTTGCTGCACGCCC
>BNJU01000534.1_pt1 | contig 60870 bp, 76 predicted proteins | sample 8539281 | NCBI WGS metagenome assembly BNJU01 (sample SAMD00202456, study PRJDB9452) | human saliva metagenome | isolation source: human saliva | place: Japan
AAAGGATGTGACGAAGCTTGCCTTTCCGCAGTATTGGAACTTAGCCCCAAGAGAATTGTCTATGTAAGTTGTGATCCGGGAAGCCTAGCAAGAGATATGAAGTATCTAAGAGAAAGTGGATATGTGCTGGAGAAGTGGGTGGGTATTGATAATTTCTCGAGAAGCAGCCATGTGGAGACAGTAGCGCTTTTGTCCAAACTCGATGTCGATAAGCATATAGATGTTGAAATTAAAGCTTGATGAGCTTGATTTGACAAGTGCTGAAAAGTAAAGCGTCTTATGCACAAATCAAGGAATATATATTAGAAAAAAATTTGATTTAAAGGTTTTCGACACTCTATATTGCACAGATTAAAAAAAGAAGTGTGGAATTGTACTGAGGGAGCATTATAATAAATCGAAAAAAAGAGAAACAAATTATTCCACAATGCACACCGGAAAAAGAGGAAGCTATCATGGATGCTTTTAAGGCATTTTAAAAATGATTTAAGAGAAAGGAGATGTATTATATGAGGTGGATATTAAAGATAATTTTATTTCCAATAATATTACTTCTATCAATACTAATTTCTTTCTAAAATTCATAATCAGTGTTAGTGGAATGATTTTAGGAATATTATCGTTCTTAGTGCTATTAGGTTCATTTACAGCACTTATACAAAAAAAGTCGCAACTAATATTTGAATCAAAGAATAGATATGTATTTATCTATTTTTGGATTAGTTAAAAAAAGTAGTTAGACAACTAGATTTTTTTAAGGTGAAAAATAATGAGTTTATCTGATAAATTATTTAATCAAATAAAGCAACTTTCTACTAATATTACAGAGGAGAATTATTATGCCTGTCACGAGCAGGGATATGATATTTTGAGTAAAATAAAGGATTTAGGTATCGAACAAGAGCATACATACAACCTGCTTTTTAAGTATCACAACAGTTTAGAGGATGGCTTGTCTAAAGAGTGGATTGCAGATCTGTTAGATTGTATATGCGGGTGGTGTGCTCCACATAAATACATTTGGGGGAATAGAGAGGAATAGCAACTCTGATTTGTTATAACTATTTTGTCGATTTGATCTTATGAGGAATAATATGGATTGTATACATGATAGAAACAGCAACATACTTTTTCAGCCTTCATGACAGCAGGGTGAATAAGATAAAATATCACAATAATACTTTTGACATTAAAAAGTACATAAAATATTCCAATTTGTGGATGATGAAGAAAAAGCATATCCGGGTGAAATATGCTTTTAAAGATTGTGATGTGGACCTATGCAATGTTCTGATATTTAATAAAACCTTAGGTGAAGGACGTTTCAATGGAAAGTCTATTTGCTTACAACAGTTTATGGATGAATATTCAGGCTTGGATTTTGAAAATAATTACTGAAGGATATTTTTGGCAACACAACCACATATACAGGATGGCTTTTGGGAAAAATGGAAAGGCTCCGGTGTCTGCAATTATGTACATTTGGAATAGTGGCGACATGGTGTATCGTGTCGAGAAATAAATTATATGTTTATATCATAGAAGTCATGTAGATGTCAGAGCTATAAATTTGAATTTGCTGAGGTGAAGAAAATGAATATTAAATTTGAGAATATTAAGATAAGAGAAGCTGAAATTTCTGATGCTAATATATTAACTAATTGGTGGAATGATGGGAAAGTAATGGCTCATGCTGGATTTCCAAGGGGATTAGGGACGAACATTAAAGAAGTAGAAAAAAACAAATTAAATCTTATGAAGGAAAATTAAGTAAACTTTGTATTATAGAAATTGGTAATATTCCAATTGGGGAAATGAGTTATGGAATCGGAGATGGCTTTGCAGAAGTTGGCTGGAAATTATGCGATGAAAATTTTTCAAAAATAAAGGCTACGGGACAAAAAAATAATAAATAAAACCTTTGAATTTATATTTAATGATAAGAAAATAAATGACGCAGTTAATATAGAAAAAAATTATCTGGGATACTAATCTAAATAATAAAAGAGCTCAAAAAAAGTATATGAAGATAAAGTACATGCAATAAGAGTTAAGGTTGAAAAAGATGCTTGGGAAGATCAAAACGGAGAATTACAATCATCAGTATTATATGAAATGCCTAGGGAAAGATTTGAAAAAAATTACAGAAGGATAATTAAATAATATAGATAATCACTATTAGTAAATTGACTTCTAAACTAAAAGAATCTATTGGATTAAGTATAGTTTATGTGTTGCTTAGAGCCATTATTTACTATGTGAGAGAGATAAGATGTTGATTAATCTGTTAATGAAACATCCGGATTATACACAAACCAAAATTGCGGAGGAGTTAGATTGGGGTGTTAATACTGTGAAATATTACATGAATAAGCCAAAAAAGAATTTTGTAATAATGCGTCATGGGACAAGCCAAAGCGGTTACTGGGAAGTGTTGTATAAGGGTTGAGGCGATGAAATTCCATGCACTCGCGAAACCAGACGGGGTTGAGACGATGGGCGCTTCAATTCTCGAACAAGTGCCATTTCATACGGGTTTCTGAAAACGGTAGATATGTTCCCGCGAACGAACGGACTTGAGACTATAGCGTTGCTACAAAAAGAGGAATCGTGAAAATCCTCCATTTTAGGCAGTTTTACAAGCATTTTGTGTTTGTAGAAGAGTTCGATGGAGGAAGAAAAAAGATCCTAAAAAATCATGCTGATGTGAATGTTTGTATTGATATGGTGTGTGGAGACACAAAGACTGATTTTGAAAGAGAGGACTAAGTAATGTTAAGATGGATCATCAAGATACTTTTGTTTCCAATCAGCCTGCTATTAAGTATCCTAATAGCTTTTATGACCTTTTTACTTAGTGTAGGAATGGTATTGCTATACTTTCTCATGATATTATGCGTTGTAGAAGCGATAGCTTCATTTATCCAAAATAAAACTATATTGGGCATAGAAGCATTGTTTTTAGGATTTTTGTTTAGTCCTTATGGCATTCCGATGCTTGGTGCAAGTATTATTGCGTTTCTCCATGTGGTCAACAAAGGGATAAAATCAATCTAAAAATTTCATTAGTGGTGGCAAAAGACGATGGTAAAACTATCGTCTTTTTTCTTTGCAAATTTTAGAAGAAAGGAGAGAGAAAATGAACTTCAAGACGTAAAAAGTCTTAACTCTAACTATATAGATAGGAGTAATAGTAATAATAGAAAGAGAGCATTACCGATTTACGAGATAAGAATTATAAGACCACAAGAGCTATAAAAGATAATGAAAAGAAAATAGATGTTAAAGTACAGCTTATCGACCAAGCAGAAAAAAATATTTGAAGCATAAAGACACCTACAAAGTCTATACCAAGCTAAAGAAAAAAACAAGCAAGATACTTTCTATAATGAGCATACGGCAGAGATTATTTTTATTTGAAAGTGCAAAAAAATACCTCAAAGAACATTTAGGAGAAAGCAAGACCTTAAATATATCCAAGTGGAAATTAGAAGTAATAACTTTGAGAAAAGAAAAAGACAGTCTGTATTCTCAAATCATAGATATGCGAAAAGAAGTAGAACGAGCAGAAAAAGTTAAGATCTGTATAGAGTGGTTGCAAGAACATTCAAAGCAACTAGCACAGAGCAAGAAACAAGACCTTGAATTATAAAAAGTATTAGTTATATTAACAAATAATACGAATAGTGATATACTACGAATAGTGATATATAGAAAGGAAAGTAGAAGATGAGAGATAGTATATCAAGTGGAGCTTTTAACTGAAAACAACATTATTGGTTTTATTATCCTTATATAAGGAACTACATGGGTATGGAGTTAAGCTATTTATTGAAGAAAAACCAATGGAAGAGTTGTTTTTAGGAATGGGGACTCTATATGGAGCAATAAAGAATTTAGTTGAGAAAGGATGGATTGTTGAATCTTCAAGGGTAGATGGAAAAGTGAATTATATTATAACTGAATCAGGAAAAAGAACAGGTTAAAAAAAGAGGAAGACCGATTGTGTGAACTTCAATTATTGATAAAGAATATAAGGGTGAAGAACATGAAGAAAAATTAGATTTTTTTAGATCCAATAAGTGAATTGGAAGTATGGTTAAATAAAATGGCTAAAAAAAGGATATAGATTAAAAACAATAAATAATTTTATATATGATTTTGAAAAACCGATAAGGATTATTCTTATTCAACACAATTTATAGGGACAAATTCTTTAAAAGGAAAATAATGGCTATATACAAATGCTGAAAGAAAATGGAGCACGAGTATATAGAGCACCATTAAACCAAGGTAACATTACTTTTGGGAAATTTAGACTCAGACTGTATGCACATGGAGATGGGAAAATAGCGAATTCTTTTTCAAGGATATAATAAAAGAAATATTAGTGGTAGAAAATGACGGAAAAAGAACCACAAAAAAATTGTTGACAAATAAATCAGATTTGGCAGAGCAATATAAAGATATAAGGAATGCATATTTACAAGGGTTTATAATGTTGTTTACATTGTTTGCACTTTGTGTATATAAATTATACGATAGTAATTTTGAAGTATCCAAGATTGTTTTTAAGTGGGCTTATCGGATTAGTTACATTGATAATTGCAATGATACTATTTAAGGCACAAAAAAACTATAATAAATATAAAAAGGAGTCTGATTTGATAGATTGATATTTAATTTCTGATTATGATATAAAACAGTAAATCAAAAAGATTTACTGTTTTTTTATTCAAATTTCAAAATAAAAAGCGTCAATAAATCAAAAAAAGGTACTTGACAAAAACGCTCTCTGGGGAAATAGGAAAGACATTGAGCCATACATGGACGAAAAATTTCAAAACAATATATTGCTTACCAAAACAGAGAGATTAAGCATGAATGGAAGACCAAGCAATCCAAAGTATGCAAGAAATAAAAAAATGTTCTTGTGATTGGTGGATCAGGATCCGGGAAGACAAGGTTTTATGTTAAGCCTAATCTTATGCAAATGCATTCTTCCTATTGCGTAACAGACCCGAAAAGGGACGATAGTTCTTGAGTGTGGAAAAAAATGCTGGAAGACAATGGGTATGAAATTCGAATCTTAAATACCATTAACTTCAAAAAGAGTATGAAATACAATCCTTTTTAGCTATATCCATTCAGAAAAAGATATTCTGAAATTTGTGCAGATAATTATTGCTAACACCAAGGGGAAGGAGAAAAAAACAGGAGAAGCTAAAGGTTTTTGAAAAGAACAGGGATACCGGTAAGCGAGTATAAAAAAATATGGAAACAAAGTTAACTAGACAAATATTGAATTTTTGATTTATTATTAAATATAAATTCAGTATTGGAATAGAAAGAGGTGTGCTATGGCACAAGTATTAAAAAGAAGAAGTTAGAAATAGAATACTTGAAGCAGCAGAAAAAGTGTTTTATAAAAAAAGGATTATAGAGGTGCCAAATTAACAGAAATTGCAAAAAGAAGCAGATATTCCTGTGGCACTAATTTATACCTATTTCAAGAATAAAGAAGTTTTTGTTTGATGCAGTAGTAAGTTCTGTTTATATAAACTTCGAGTCAGCTTTTGATGAGGAGGAGTCTTTGGAAAAAGGTTCTGCTTCTGAAAGGTTTGATGAAGTTGGAGAAAATTATATTCATGAACTTTTAAAAGAGCGTAAGAAGTTAATTATTTTAATGGATAAAAGCTCAGGTACGAAAGCATACAGAAGCCAAAACACAAAACTCATATCACAAATGCAGGTTCATATTGAAGTAAGTTTAAAAAGACAATCAAAAGAGGAATATGATCCGATGCTTGCTCATATTTTTAGCCAGTAACTTTACAGAGGGGCTTCTTGAAATAGCAAGGCACTATCAAAGTGAAAAGTGGGCAAAAGATATGCTAAAACTTATTGCAAGGTGTTATTACAAGGGAGTGGAATCCCTGTAATCAGCACTAAAAATAGACTTTGCGTAATCAGCAAAGTCTTACTTTAAACCTTAATACTGAATTAAAATTCAATATTATTCAATTTTTGAAAGGAGAATTGTTCATGCCGGAAAAAGAATTAAGGAAAAAAAGTGATTGGGAAAAAAATGGTTTATCCAATTCACTTCTTGCTTTAAAAGATAGTATTTGATTTGATACCACAAATCTTACTTGTTTATTTGATTAGTTCTTTAATCACAAACAATATTAACGAAGAGAATTTAAAGTATATATTCTTAGGGAATCTTTATATCGTTTGTATTAAAAGGCGTGTTTTTACTATTTTGCAACAAAGGTTGCTCATGAGAAGGCATACGAAAAAAATTGACAGAACTTAGGATAGATATTATCGGGCATCTAAAAAAACTAAGTTTGGGATTTTTTTCAAAGAACATAATACAGGAGAGCTTACCAACATTGTTCAGCATGATGTAGAGCAAGTGGAAGTATACCTTGCCCATGGGCTTCCAGAAATAATGTCAGTCACACTTCTGCCTACCATCATTTTTCATATCTATGATTTTTTTGTGGATTGGCGTCTTGCACTTGGTATGATTGCCGGAGTTCCACTTATGTATTTGGTAAAAGTTCTTTCACAGAAAAACAATGGATAAAGAAACTTTTGCTATTTACTTTAACCATGAAAACAAGATGAGAGAAGAGCTAATGGAATATGTAAAAAAATATTTCTGTGATTAAGGCTTTTTGCTAAAGAAGAGGAGATTAGTGAAAGAACATTAAAAAAACGGCAAGAGAATATATTTACTGGGTTAAAAAGAGCATGGGAGCAATTACAATTCCAATGGGACTCATTGACATATTTATGGAAATTGGAGTGGTAATTGTCATGATTTTTGGGAAGTATCTTTCTTTATCAGGGGAATATTACAACGCCTAATTTTATCCTTGCCATTATTTTTATCATCTGCGTTTACAGCATCCATAAGCAAGACAGCCACTCTACAACATTTTTTTCTATTGTATTTAAGGAGGCATTAAAGGCGATTGGAAAAGTTTTTAACAGTTCCGCTTCCAAAGAAAAAAAGACAGAACAAGGTTTAGAATTTGGAAACATAGAATTTAAAGATGTGAATTTTGCATACGGAAAAGATGGATTTGAGCTTAAAAATATCAATTTGACTTTTAAGAAAAATAGTTTGAATGCCTTTGTAGGAGCAAGCGGTTGTGGGAAAAGTACAGTATCCAATTTGCTTATGGGATTTTGGGATGCAGATGAAGGACAAATACTGATAAATGGAAAAGATATAAAAGAATATAGTCAAGAAAATATCTCAATGTTGATTGGTAGTGTCGGGCAAGATGTTATCCTTTTTGATTTAAGCATTTTTGAAAATATAGCAATTGGAAAATTAAATGCAACAAAAGAAGAAGTCATAGAAGCGGCTAAAAAAGCAAGATGCCATGACTTTATTTCTGCTTTGCCAAATGGATATGAAACACGAGTAGGCGAGATGGGAGTTAAGTTATCCGGTGGAGAAAAACAACGAATCTCCATAGCAAGAATGATACTTAAAAATGCACCGATTTTGATATTAGATGAAGCAATGGCAGCTGTTGATAGTGAAAATGAAAGACTAATCGGCGAAGCGATTGATGATTTAAGTAAGGATAAAACCATTATTACAATTGCTCATCATCTAAATACGATTAAAGATTCAGACCAAATTATTGTTATGGATAAGGGTGTTGTTCTTGACGCAGGAAGCCATGAAGAGCTGATGAAAAGATGTGAGTTCTATAAGGATATGGTTGAAGCACAGAACAAGGTAGATAGATGGAATTTGAAAGATAATAGTCTTTCACGGGCAAGTAGCAAAGTGGATTGCGAGTGAATCAACGAAAGTCTTTCACGAGCAAGTAGCAAAGCGGATTGCGAGTGTACGGAGGTGGTAGCAGAAAATGTTTAGAGAAATGTTAAAACTACTTACAAAAACCGGCAAGAGAGATTTGATTATATCAAGTGTATTCTTTGCCCTTTATGGACTAAGCTCCATAGCCATGATTGTTATCGTATTTTCTATACTGTTCCGAATCTTTGATGGAACGAGCTTAGCAAGCCTATATAAATATTTTATTGCGATTGGATTACTTGTAGTCTTCAAAGGTATTTGCAATATGGTTGCGGATATGAAAAAGCATAGTGCAGGTTTTGATATTGTTCAGCAAATCAGAGAACGCATGATTATCAAATTAAAGAAATTCAGTTTGGGATTTTATACCAACGAAAGACTGGGTGAGATCAATACGATTTTACACAAAGATGTTGATAATATGTCCCTTGTTGTAGGACACATGTGGTCAAGAATGTTTGGCGATTTTTTGATAGCTGCAGTCGTATTTGTTGGTCTTGCAAGTATTGATTTTTAAACTGACCATTATGATGGCTGTATCTGTTCCGATTGCACTTATCTTTCTATATCTGACAATTAAGCAATCTGAAAGAATTGAAAATCAAAACAACTCAGCGCTTCTTGATATGGTTAGCTTATTTGTTGAATATGTTAGAGGAATACCTGTACTAAAGAGTTTTTCAAACAATAAGAGCTTGGATAATGAGCTTATGAATAAGACAAAGAAGTTTGGAGAAACAAGCAAAAGCAGCTTCAAGATTTAAGGCAAAAACAATTATCTATATTTGGTTTTTTTGCTGGATATTGGATATTTAGTTCTTTTTAATTGCAGGAACAATATTTGTTGTAAAGGGAAATCTTGATGTCCTTCATTTTATTATCTTTGCAGTAATTTCAAAAAGAGTTTTTATAAGCCGTTCGCTTCTATGGAACAGCACTATATGTACTATGTTTCGGCGGTAGATAGTTACGAAAGACTTTCAAGAATTTTTATATGCAGATGTAATCCCGGATAAAATGAATGGAATTGTTCCGAAAGATAATGATATAGCTTTTGAAAATATAGATTTTTTTCCTATGAAAAAGATGAATTTAAAATGGAAAAAAATTGAGCTTTTTCTATTGCTGAAAAAAACAATGACAGCCTTAGTTGGAGAATCCGGTAGTGGAAAGACTACGATAACCAACTTGCTTCTAAGATTTTATGATGTGCATAAAGGGAAAATTACACTCGGAGGAATTGATATAAGGGATATTCCTTATGATGAGCTTTTAGATCGTATCAGCATTGTTATGCAGAATGTTCAACTGTTTGATAACACGATTGAGGAAAATATCAGAGTAGGTAAAAAAGGAGCTACAAAAGAGGAAATCATTAAAGCTGCAAAGAAAGCAAGGATACATGATTTCATTATGAGTTTACCAAAAGCTTATGAAACGGATATTGGAGAAAATGGTGGGATTCTTTCAGGCGGACAAAGACAAAGAATATCTATAGCAAGAGCTTTTCTAAAGGATGCACCGATTTTAGTTCTTGATGAAATGACAAGTAATGTTGATCCTGTAAATGAATCTTTGATACAAGATGCCATTACGGAACTTGCAAAGAATAGAACTGTACTTGTGGTGGCTCATCATTTAAAAACAATTCAGAAAGCTGACCAAATTCTCGTGTTTCAAAAAGGAAATTTACTTGAAAAAGGAAAGCATGGGGAACTTCTTGAGAAAGATGGTTACTACACAAAATTATGGAAAGCGCAGTATGAGGTGTAACCATGATTTTGTTAAAAGATGTTTCTTATGAATGGGAAGATGGACGAACTGCTTTAAAAAATATCAATCTTGAAATTAAAAAAGGTGAATTTGTTTTAATTTCAGGGAAAAGTGGAAGTGGTAAAAGCACTCTTGGAAGTATAATGAATGGTCTTATTCCGCATTATTATAAAGGCAAAATGCAAGGGGAAGCCTTTGTGTCCGGAAAAGATATAAGCAAATTATCGCTTCATGAAATAGGGCATATTGTAGGAACTGTATTTCAAGATCCAAGAAGTCAGTTTTTTTACGACAACGACAGATGAAGAAATAGCTTTTGGTCTTCAAACTATCTGCAAATCAAGAGATGAAATCAAACAGAGAGAAGAAGAAGTATATGCAGAGCTGGATACTCCGGAACTGAAAGGAAAAATCTGTTTTTGAATTATCAAGCGGACAGAAACAAAAGATAGCTATTGCAAGTATCTATGCGATGAATCCGAAAGTTTTAATTTTTAGATGAACCTTCAGCAAATTTGGATATGAAAGCAACATTTGACCTGTTTTTTTCATTTTTGGAGAAATTAAAGAAAAAAAGGAACAACGGTTGTTCTAATTGAACATCGTTTGTACTATGTAAAGTCTTTATTTGACCGTTTTCTTTTTGATGAAAGAGGGAGAAATTGCACAGGATTTGAGTCGGGAAGAAGTTACCCATCTTGAAGGGGCGTTTTGGGATGAAAATGGACTAAGAACTCTTGAATTAGAAGAATACAGGATAAGTGAGAAGAAAGATTTATATCAATTAAATGATGAAAGTATCAGTGGGAAAGGCTTGAAATTTTTGTTACCCAAGTACAACTAAGCTTGGAAATAAGCAAAAAAACAGTACATCTTAAATCATCTTGATTTCAATATGGAGTGCGGAAAAGCCATTGGTCTTATCGGCTTGAATGGTACCGGGAAAACTACCTTTGCAAGAGTGATTTCAGGACTTGAGAAGATAAAAGAGGGAAAATATGGGCGGAAAAAGATAAGTCGCTTTAATCATAAAAGATTTAATGTATATGTCATATTTTGTCTTTCAAGATTCAGACTATCAGTTGTTTTTCGGAAAGTGTACTTGATGAAATGTTACTTGGTATTTCAAGTAAAGATAAAAAGAAAAATACGCAAAAAGGCAAAAGTCTATTTTGAGTGTACTTGGCTTTAGACAAATACATTGATAAGCATCCGTTTGCTTTTATCAAGAGGAGAAAAACAAAGATTGACAATAGCTTGTGGAATGATGAAACAGGCAAAGATTTTTCATCTATGATGAGCCAACATCAGGTTGTGATAAAGACTCAATGCTTTCCGTCGCAAAACTGATTGAAGAACAATTAAAAAACGGGACAACAGTTTTGGTAATAAGTCATGATTTTGAGTTTTTAGCAAACACAGTGAGCAGGCTCTGGGTAATGGGAGATGGAAAAATAGAAAAGGTTCTGAATATGAGTGAAAGTAATAAATTTCTCATATTAGACAAGATGAGAGGAGGTAGGGAGCTTGATGGATAGAAAAACAGTCGATCCGAGAATAAAACTTACTCTACTTCCAATTGCTTCCTTTACGAGCTTTTTTATAGGCGATACGATTCTACTTTTCGGACTGATTGTCTTCGCCTTTTTTCTGTATGTATACAGTGGAATGTGGAAAAGAGCATTACGCTTTATCTTGTTTTTTGTGCTTTTATATTGCATAGAGTTAGGGCTTGGAAAGTTTTGCAAAGCAAGCATCGTATTTGCAATATATATGTTTATTTACTTTGCATCAAGAATGACCTTAATCGCTATGTTTGGTGGATATATAACAAAGACTACAAGTGTAAGTGAAATGCTGGAAGCATTAAATAGAATGAAAGTACCAAGAAGCATTGGTATACCTTTTAGTGTTTTGCTTAGGTTTGTACCAACTATAAAAATAGAATTTAAGTCATTAAAAGAAAATATGAAGATTCGAGGAATCGTAACAAGCAGATTTTTCCCGTTGCTACATCCAATTAAATTTATGGAATATACGCTTGTTCCGCTTTTAATGAGAATGATTAAGATTTCAGATGAACTGTCAGCTTCAGCACTCATTAGAGGACTTGATAGTGATGAGAAGAGGGTAACATTAACAGAATTGCGGTTTAGAAAAACAGACTTAATGATTGGACTATTAGGAGCTTTGATGATTGCTTTTGTGATAGTAATACAGAAAATTTATTAGGAGGACTTTAATGACAAAACAAATTGAATGTACCGTGATTTTATTACAATCGGAATTTTTTTAATGCAATTGGAATTGTCATATACATGGCAGCCAGCTTTGCTATGGCAACAACAGTTATAGGAGGATTTATTGCTTCAGGAGTTAGCTTTATGATAGCTGCTACCGTTTATATTCTTATGGCTGTAAAAGTTAAAAAGAAGGGTGTATTTACAATATCAGGAACGCTTCTTGGTTTAATTGCATTGTCAGGAGGACATCTGCCTCATGCAGTCTTTTGCTGTAATCGGTGGAATGATATGTGATTTGATTATAGGAAATTATGAGAGCAAGGGACGCATGATTATTGGGTATGGGACATTTGCATTAGCAGATTTTTTGGGAACAGTAATTCCTGTAATTTTATTCGGGACAGCTTTTTTTGTGGAAAGAGCATCAAAATGGAAAATGAGCGAAGCACAAATAAATGAAGCATTATCTTATTTCAAAGTTTCGTGGGCAGTAGGATTTGGCTTGATAACTTTTTGTTCTTGCTTGCATAGGAGCATTTCGTTGCAACAAGGATACTTAAAAAAACATTTTTGAAAAAGCAGGAGTGATTTAATCAATCTTTGTTTGTGAGGGAAAAATGGATTAAATAGTGGAGGTAATTTGCTATGTATTATTTAGGTCTGTTATTCATAAAGACAATAGACCTTTTTGATACTGGTACTATCATAAAAACAAATATAAAAATATAGAGAAAGAGCAAGTTTCTTTTCATTTCAGAGGACTTTCATGCCTATGTGAGAAGTCCTCCTTTGTTCTAAAACGCAGAGAAATGGTTTGATATAATTATAAAAATGCACAAGAGGAGTTAAACGATATGGTCGCTATTTCAGTAAACCAGGTAACTAAGACCTTTAAACGTTATGAAAAACAGGAACGAATTCTTGATAATTTTCTTTTCATAGAAAGTATTTGGAGAAAAGTGGCAGTTGATAATGTCTCATTTCAAATTAATAAAAGGAGAGTGTGTTGCTGTAATTGGGCAGAATGGCGCAGGAAAAACTACAATGATGAAGTTGATGTCCGGCTTACTGTTACCAACAACAGGAAAAAAATTGAAGTTTTAAATTATAATCCCTTCAAAAAGGAAAAAGGCTTATAAGAAATCCATTACACTATTGTTAGGACAAAACAACAACTTTGGTGGGATGTTTCAGCGAAGGATAATTATTTACTACTAAAAAGATATATACGAGTTAAGAGATAAAGAATATGAAAAAGAAACCTAAGTGAGCTAGTTGAGATGATTGGTGCTGAAAATATTCTTCAAAGCCCAGTAAGAACATTATCACTGGAGAAAGAATGAAATGTGAATTAATTGGTTCATTGTTATATAAACCGGAAATTCTGTTTCTTGATGAACCAACTATAGGGATGGATTTAATAGCACAAAAAGAAGTCAGGAGTTTATTAAAAAAACTATAGTATCAATAATAAAGCAACAGTGATTTTGACAAGTCACAATATAGGGTGATATAGAAGCTGTTTGTGAAAGAGCTATATTTATGGATAAAGGGAAGATATATTACGACAGTAAATTTTCTGAATTCGTAAAAGAGCATGGGAAGGATGTACTGGTATCTATTGAGAAAAAGAAAGCGAGAATGAAAATATTTTTATGGAGTGAATATGGTGAAGTGCTTGAAAATAGCGAGGATTGGTAAAAACTAAGGGTTGCAAAAGATGATATTACGGTATTAAGGCACAGTTGGCAGACAATGAATATATAAACAATATCATGATATCTGAAGTTGGTGCAGAAGATATAGTTAGAGACTTTCTATAAGATGGAGAAGAGACATGAAAATACTTAAAAAGTATCTATCTGTATATCGACTGATGTGGGAAGCTGGGTAACGGATTATCGTTTCGAATTTCTTGCAGAGTTAGTATGCACATTCATACCGGTAATTGCTTTATACTATCTATGGAGGGACATATATATAGCTGAAAATAGCATAAAGGGAATGAAGTTTGGAGAGATGTTCCTTTATATAGTTTTGGCTAGATTTATATCAATGATTATTACACCTAATTTTATATTTGAAATTATGGGTGATATACAGAGTGATGAAATACAACATTTCATTTGTAAACCAATCAATTATATTAGATATTCGTTTGTAAAATATATAGCTGAAAAAGTAAAAGCATGTTGTTTTGCTCAGTCATTTACATTGTGGTTTTTGCTTTCTTGTTTAAGGTAAAATGTTTTATGGATCCGGAGTGGATATAGTTTTATTTTTGTTGAAGTAATGGTGGCAATGGTATTTTATTTCCAAATAGCAATGGTGATTGGATTATTGAGCTTTTTGGATATATGAAATTTCAAGTTGGTATTATACATTAACTTTTGGCGATTGAATTTTTGGCGGGTGGTTTATTTCCACTCACACTATTACCGGAATCAGTTTTCTAATATATGTAGATACATGCCATTTCAATATATGATTTATTTTCCAGCACGAACATTATTGATGGGAACGGATAGAACAGAGGTGATTAGATACTTCATGTTATTGCTACCATGGATAGTAGGTTTAGGAATACTTCTTGAAGTGTTATGGAAAAAAATGGGCTAAGCATTACGAGCTTATTGGAGGATAAAATGCGAGAACTAAGATTCCATATAAATGTATTTAGAGGATTCATCGTGAACACATTTGCAAGAGGAGTCCGATTATAGGGGGAATTTAATAGCTGAAATAATAGACAGTTTGTTAAATATCTTTTGTAAATATATATTTTTCAAGATTATTTTTCTAAATACAAATGCTATAGCTGGTTGGAATAGTGAAGAAATGCTGGTGTTAGTCGCAGTAACACAGATTATAACATCGATTATTTATATGTTATTTATGAATAATTTACCAAGAATCCAAAGGTATGTCTTGCGTGGAGACTTCGATTATATATTGCTGAAACCTTTGTAGTTCACAGTTTTATGTATCGCTAGATACTTCTATTTTTGGAGACAGTACCAAGTGTGATATTTTCATTTGCACTTTTGCATATGCACTGTTTCATGTGGAGCAAAAATAACGGTAGCAAAGGTGATTATATTTTTTATTGATATAGTAGCAGCTATTGTTATCTGCTATTCAATATGGTTCTTGATAATGATATTATCAATTATTTTATAAAAATTGGAGCGATGCATGAACTGTTTTTAAGCGCGTTGAAATTTCTGGAGTATCCTCAAAATATTTATAAGGGAATGATAAGAATTTTAATGTATCTATATTATACCGCTTGCAACAGTTTCAAAATGTTCCGGCTGAAAAATTATTAGGAAAAAGTAGGAATGATTGATACGATAGAAATTGTTTTATTGTCGATAGTAATTTTTATGTTGACAAGAATATGCTATAGATTAGCCTTAAAAAGATATAGCAGTGCAAGTTCTCAATACTTGGTAGTAATTTATAGTAAATATTTTTCGTCCATCAATTACGTAATTTGGACGAAAACAAATAGAAAATGCCGGACGAAAAAGGGCTGAAGGATATGAAAGCGGGTGAAGTGGATGGATGACATTAAAAAGGATCCATTTGAGGAATATATTAGGCAGTCAGAGACCTATCTAAACGGGAATTTGGGTTATGCTTGGTATACCGCAATGGGACTTCAAGCTGTTGATGGTCTTGAAACATCGGATTATTTGAAAAAAATACGGCAAGAAAAATATTGAAGGGCAATCACGCTTTCGGAAGCGGGTAAACTTATAGAGAGTTATTATGAGGAATCGAGAGAAATCGATGAAGACAGAACTAAAGCCGATATTGTATCTGCTCGAATAGCTACAATCCTTTCTGAAAGCGCATTTACATTTTCGGTGCCCCAGTATATTGGAATCTACAGAAGACTGTTTGAAGGAATCTATTCTCATGCGGGAAAGCTAAAGGGACTATAATATTTCTAAGCAAGAATGGGTACTTGATGGAGCATCTGTTCATTATGGTAATGCTTTTGGAACTTCGTGAAATGCTGAATATGATATTCGGACAGAAAAAGAGTATGAATACCCTTTTAAACAGCATTTCCGCTATAATTCCGCACTTAGCTCAGTTTGTGTCAAGACTCTGGCAAATACATGCATTTGCTGAAGGAAATACTAGAACAACTGCGGTTTTTATTAAATATCTTAGTTCTATGGGATTTGACGTTACGAATGACATATTTGCAACAAATTCGTGGTATTTCAGAAACTCACTGGTACGGGCAAATTATAACAATCTCTAGAGAGTCAGAGAAACAACAGAGTTTTTAGAGCTGTTTTAAGAAATCTCTTAGTTAAAGAGCATAACGAATTGAAAACCGTTATGCTCATATTCGAGTGGAAAACGATAGAACAGGACATTATAAAGCAAAAAACAGGACATTACAAACGCGAAACAGGACATTGGAAGCACGAAACAAGATGATAAAGAACACAAACAGGACATTCAAGAATACAAACAGCAGATTGTGGTGTCGGACATTATCAATAAAAAAACAAGACAGCATATTCAAGTTTTTGTTTGAAAGATTTGGGTATGAGTGCTTTTTGGGCGTACCGAAGTAATGACTGAGCTATCTATAACCGCTTCACTCAGCGTCGACACTGCTCAAGAAAATGCTTAATCTAGGGCATGATATCGCCCATGAAGGGAAAAAGGCAAAGGAAAATATCTCTTTGTAAGGAAACAGGCGTAAGCGTGCGGACCATCAAACGCAGAATAGTAGCGATGCCGAATTGCAATTTATAGAACTGAAAGCTTTTAGAAAATGAGCTCTTGCTCTTTCAATTCTGTAGATAGCAGAGTTTATTTTACCCATTTTGCAGATCTCTGCGGTTTTAAATTAACTAAGTTCATTTCTGATTCCGGGTCTCAGCTTCTCGCAGGGTACGCTGTATGAAGGCGGTCATATTTTCTTTGGGGTAGAATCAAAAATAACATTGAACAGTGAGAGTTGCGTGCTAAGGCGTTTGGTACAGTAAATAGTGTGGTGTATGTAAAAATCTTTCCATGGAGATTTCTGGATGAATATGATATTAATGCCATTCGTGCAAATATTGCTTTGGATATGGTTTCTGGGATGTACGATTACATGGCGCTTCGAAACGAATTCTTGTTGAAGGAATGGGAATTCGGAGCGCAGAGTTTGTTATGCTTTTCCTGTATGCATAGGACTGATTAGTTATCGTTTTTCAGCCTACAGGTAAATGGATTTTGTTCACGATCCTTGTGTTGTGGTTTATGATTCAGTTTTTGCCATTGGTATTACACTATCTTTGGTGCCTCGAAAGAAAAACTGAAAGGCTACAATGCGTGCTTTTAAAAAGGTACGCTAAGGCTCATTCCTATGAGTGAAAAACGCGTGATACCGGACTTGTATCATATTGTTCTTCATATATTGATATTGTTAAACGGCATGCTTTTGGTGTTATCCGACTTCGGTTAAAATTATTTTGATGTCATTTTATCAGATATATGTGGTTACAGCTATCTTCGAAGAACTTGTAGCCTGCTGTCGGATATGGATGAAACATGGAAATGGCGGTGACGCATACGAATGTTGAAAAAGACATTGCACGATTCATACATCACACAGACGGTAAATGATTTGCCGGTATTTAAAATCAATGCGATTGTGCGGCATGGCTCCGCAGTAATATAGGACTACTATTTATATTATGAAAAATTTTATAATCATGGCAGCCATGGCAGAAACTCGGGCTTCTCAAGATCTTGGGGTCTTATGGGATGATAAAAGCACTATTGTTCCGATAATCGAAATATGTTATTCCTATATTGTTTTATATTATCCGATAAGAGGTATAATACATGGAGGGATGATTTATGTACATGACAGTGAAGCAAGCGGCTGAAAAATGGGGATATCGGATAGAAGGTAAGGGTTTTATGTGCAGAAGGAAGATTTTCGGTGCATATCAGGAAGGTAGGGCTTGGAAAATACATGATGCTGCGAAGCCAACGGACGGAAGATATCAAATTAAAGATCCTCATTTTCCCATCATAGAAGGAAAATTAGAAGTTCTTAGAAAAAGAAGACCTTTAACCGAAGGTGAGCTCGAAAAGGAGTTATATGAGAGTTCTAACCAGAATAGCCCTATAACTCAAATGCAATCGAGGTAGTATCCAACTTTACGAGAGACAGACATGGTTCTTAGGGGGCTTACTATTGACCGGAAATCATTGAAGGAGCATTTAGAAATTGGGCAGCAAGGGAAGCTTTTGATTATGTTAGGCAGCTTGTTTGGTGAAAAATACGGAAAATATCGGAAAAGGTAATCAAGGATATTCACTATTTAGTCTTAGCGGATAAAGAGGACAGAGGTATATACAGAAGAATACCGCTTTCGAATCATGGAGCAGACGCATGAACCTGTAAGCAGCCATATTTGATTATTCCGAAGATGGAAGAACTGTTGGCAGAATATAAAGAAAACAGTAAAGAAGATATTGTGACTAAGCTGGCCCGTTTTCCATATCGAATTTGAGGGAATACATCCTTTTATTGATGGAAATGGAAGAACCGGAAGACTGCTAATTAACTTGGAACTCACGAAAGCGGGTTATCCACGATTGATATCAAGTTTACCGAACGCTGAAATACTATGAGCCTTTGATGCATATCATATAAAAACATAATTTATCAGCAATGGCGGATATGTTTGCGAAAGATATTTGAATCAGAGACTGGATGTATATCTGTCTATTTAAATCAGTAAGAATAGTAGTTGAGATAAATTAGAGTTGACATGATATAGAACTAGATTCGAATGATTAAGCTCTCGATTATGTACAAACTTTGCTTAAGAGGAATAGGAGGGATTAACCATGGCATTGCTGACGCTTAAAAGATGTATCCTATTTTTACGAAGGAACGCACAAATCGGAATTTGTGATACATCTCTTTTGAGGCAGAGAAAGGGAGATTTTATTGCTGTTGTTGGCAAAAACGGAGCCGGAAAAACCACTTTACTCAATGTGTTATCTGAATTTATAGTCCCAACACGGAAGCATTACTTGCTCCCCCTAAAGCTTTGATTATCATGATTTAGGCATAAGTCCACAAAAAGCAATCCATTGATTGGTATTTAAATGTGCGTGATAATATTATGCTTGGAGCTGTGATGACCGGTCTTTCTAAGAAAAAGAATCACAGACGGCAACAGATTCTATCTCTGAAATACTCGATCTTGCAGATTTCTATACCGTTCCCCTGATTCACTATCCGGCAGGACAACAACAAAAGAGTTCAAGTTGCACGTGCTTTTAGTTCATAAGCCTGAAAATAATGATTTTTGGACGAACCAACCGCCGGTCTGGATTAGCGTTACTCCCATGGACTATTTGAATATTTGAAAGAGAAATGTTTTTGATGAAAAGAAACTGGCTCTTGTTTCATCCTCATGATTTGGGAATGCTGGAAGATTACTGCAACAAGATTCTATTTCTAAACCAAGGCCAGCAGTTTTACTTTTGGCAGTATGCGGGATTTTTAAGTGCTCACCAATTGACAAGGGAAATCACATATTTCCTTCTCCGGCGAAAATGAGCGACACGCTCAAAAGAGGAACTGATTGACTAAGGAGCTAAGCTTGAAGAGCAAACAGTAAGTTTCATTGAGTCTTCTGTAGACTTGAACTGCATTATTGGAAAGCTTTTAGCCGAGTATCGATTACAGAGCATGGGCAGGAACGCTTGGTCTTAAGGAAATCATGATGCAAGAGGAGGCAACAGAAAATGCGTAAATTTCAAATGTATATTAAGCTCGGGCATCTCGAGCTAAAAGGGTTTACCCATAATGGTCAATAATGAGTTGAGCACTTTTGGTCCAACAAACAAATTATCTATAGTAGTTTGATTTCCCTATTCTATATTTCTATTTTATTCTGTAGGTATTCAGGCTACATTTGGGATATATCCTTTCAACGGAACGACGGTAAGTTTTCTTTCCTATTCTTTAATCGGTATTTTTGCCATGTCGTTATTTTAAAGAAATGTGCCAATGCGTTTATCGCATGATAACGAGACAAGCGTTGGGGACTTTTTAGCTTAAAGATTCTTAACGGCATCTCATCCGGCAATTTATATACTTGGAATTGCAACTATTTCCAATCGTGAGGAGTTAGTCATTCAAGCAAGCATTTTATATTCTTTCCTTTTTGTTGGTGATCTCTTTTTCGTTTTATAGATTTTGCATGATAATCGTTTTTAATGATTAGCGTGCTGTTTTGACTTCTATCCTGATTTGTGTTGCGCTACTGATAAAAATTATAAGCAGCGAGACTTTGTGATGGACACTCTGTTAGTGCCAATTCTTTTTGCTGCACCATTATTTTATTCCTTTGACAATGCGCCATCTCATTCTAAAAATGTATTTCACGCATGAATCCCTTTAACATTATCAAGTTGATGCCATGCGTACAATCGCATTCGGCATTCCGGATTTCACTAAGATTTGTCATCGTTTTGGTTTCACAGTTGTGGCATACTTTATTCGCTATATTCTGTCTATAGTAACAGCAATTTCAAAAATGATGAACATTGATTAGAGTCTAAATCGGTAGAAAAACTTATTTATTAGAACTTTCATATTCCTCACTAAATTCTTTGAAAAGATTTACAGATATTTTGGATTTTTGAGAGGAAAGCAAGATAAAAACAGGATTATACTTAAGGAAAGTATAAAAAGAGAAATTTATGAACGCCTAGTCGAGGCTAAGGATGACTAAAAAAAGCAGTATATCAGTGGTGTAGAAAGTATTTAGGTAATAAATATGTTTGTATTTTTATGTATCGATTTTCATGATGGTTTTGCTCTATTTGATTATAGGTATTCTATTTATTAGATCGAACGGCAGGGCAATTCGATATTTAACCGGACATGATCTTGACGAAAATATATCCAATAAAAGCAAAGAACTATGCATCATTTGTGGTAAGCAAATTATGAAATGGAGCCTATGTTTTCATTATAGGGTTTGTGATAGATCTGCTTTTGGGCTGGAGCCAGTCTTATCTTGGCGACTATTCTGAATGTTGTTCTAATATTTAGATTAATGGTATTAAGAGATCATTTTGAAAATGGCAAATAAGCTGTCTGTCCAACAAAAGTTCAGATGGAAGAAAACCGAAGATCTATAACTTTGATATGATTTTATCTAGGGAAGCGTTCCAATGGAAATGGCTCTTCTGTGCGTAACCTGCTCTTCGCAACTTTTGTGGAATGTACGGATGAAGAAATCAGCATCCTCTGAATATGTGGTGGACACTGTAGGTGCTGTGGCAGGCGGATTATCTGCGATGATTCATGGCCTAGGCTACCAAGGAGAACAATGGATTGAAAGGCTGAGAAATAAAGAGCTTATATTGGAATGCCTATGAGATGATAAAACACTATTATCCCCACTCATGATTAAAGTAGTATTTAGGAAATAAGACTTGTCTAGCAGAACAAGTAGTGGTAAGATTAACACATCATTGATGTGAGGAGCTTTATGAAGAGAGATTTAGTAAAACTGCACAGATATTTAAAGCCCTTTTTCAGTAGCGATTCGCCCAGAGATATTGGATTTATTAAAAATGGGGAACTGTGTGCCTGTGTTTTACTGGATAAGCTGGATTTAACGCAATCGGGCTTGTCATACCATATGAAAAATATTGATAGAGTCAGGAATTGTTACAGCAAGAGAAGAAGGCAAGTGGGTTTCACTACACTATATCTGAACAAGGAAGACAAAAAATAATACAGATGTTTTTTAGAATCTACATGCAAGAATTAGTGCCCTTAAGGGTAACTAAAAATACTCTTCATATCACTTGATGTATCAATGAAATCTCATTCAAACAATTAAAGAAAGGGTGTAAAAATGAAAAGAATGTCAATCTATGAACTGGCTATGTGTTGTGATACAGGTGTTTGCGGAGTTAATGTGATCCTGAACTCGTACGTATTTCAACAGTGATTAACAACTTGAAGAAAAATGGTATCACTATTGAAAGATATAATTTATCAAGTGAGCCAATGGCATTTGTCAATAATAACAAGGTAAAAGATGCTTTGGATAAAAATGGAACCGATAGGCTGCCATTAATCCTTGTGGACGAGGATATAGTCATAGAAGGCAGATATCCAAAGAATGAAGAAATAATGGAACTTTTACAAATCTCAAAAGATTATCTTGAAAGTAGTAAGCAAAAATGGCTGTTGTTCTTCAGGTAATGATTCTTGCTGTAGTGAAGATGAAGAAGCAAATCAAGGGTGCTGTGGAAATGATAGCTCTTGTTGCTAAGGGGGTATTATGAAGGAATTTAATCTTGCGGATATTAAATTAAGCAAATATCTATTTTTTACAGGCAAGGGAGGCGTAGGTAAAACATCTACAGCTTGTGCAACAGCAGTGGCTTTAGCAGATGAAGGAAAGAAAGTACTACTGATTAGTACAGACCCTGCTTCAAATCTTCAAGATGTTTTTGAAACAGAATTAGACGGTAAAGCAAAGCCGATTAAAGGAGTAGATAATTTAGAAGTAATCAATCTGGATCCTTTAGAAGCGGCACATAATTATAAAGAAAGTGTTGTAGCACCTTTTCGGGGTAAATTGCCTGATTCTGTTATTGAGAGTATGGAAGAACAGCTATCAGGATCTTGTACAGTGGAGATTGCTGCCTTTAATGAGTTTTCTAATTTCATTACAAATTCTAAGCTCAATACAGACTATAGCCATATTATATTTGATACAGCACCTACAGGTCATACCCTTAGAATGCTACAGCTTCCTTCTGCTTGGACTGATTTTATCAGTAAAAGCACCCATGGAGCATCCTGTTTAGGACAGTTATCAGGATTAGAGGCTAAAAAAGAAATCTATAAAAAGGCGGTTGAAAATTTATCAGATAAGAGTTTAACAACCCTGGTCTTAGTTACAAGGCTGGATAAAACACCACTAATGAGGGTGGCTAGAGCATCAAAGGAGCTATCTGAGATTGGAATAAAATCAAATATTAGTGATTAATAGTATCTGAAAAGTATGATGATGACTTATCTGAAAGTATATTTAACAAACAAAAGTTAGCCCTTGAAAAATATGCCGGATATCTTAACGGAGTTTGATACCTATACAATTGCTTTTGAGATCATACAACATTACCGGAATCGACTCTATAAGAAATCTCCTTAAGAAAGATCAAATAAATGAACAAAAAGTGGAGTAGAAGGCAAACTCTTTAATTTAGATGATGTTGTTAGTGATCTTGTAAAAAAATAATGAGTAATCTTTTACTATGGGCAAGGGCGGTGTAGGAAAGACTACTATTGCATCTTCTGTTGCCCTCAAGCTAAGTCAAAACTTGGTAAAAGGTCACTTGGCTACAACAGATCCCGCTGACCATATCAAATTTATGATAGATAGTTCAAGTGGAATATCTATGAGTCATATTGATGAAAAGAAGAATTAAAAATATCAAGATGAAGTACTGGAAATGCAAGAAAAACAATGAGTGAGGATGATGTGCTTACATTGAGGAAGATTTAAGATCACCATGTACACAGGAAATAGCTGTATTTGAAAGCTTTTGCAGAGCTCGTGGAAAAAGCAGACGATGAGATAGTGGTGATTGATACTGCTCTACGGGTCATACCTTGTTGTTGTTAGACTCAACTTTAAGTTATCACCAAGAAGTTCAAAGAACACAAGGACAGATACCTGAATCTGTAAAAACTTGTTACCCAGATTAAGGGAGAGGAAACAGAAGTATTAATCGTTAGTTTGGCGGAGGCTACCCCGTTTTATGAGGGCATCTCGATTAGAAGAAGATCTAACAAGGGCATCCATTCATACCAATTGGTGGATTGTTAATTCTTTCCTTAGTATAAAAAGTAAATCCGGTAACAAGATGTTATCTGCTAAAAGCAAATGAAGAAGTGAAGTGGATTAACAAAAATCTTAGATCGCACCTCAGGAAAACTAGCCGTCATTGAATGGACAAAAGAAGACCTTTGTGGTGATAAACTTTATCAGATATAAGAAGAAAATGATGAAGAGTTTATACAAAGCATTAAGGAGATGGAAAAGTAAGGTTCATAAAATAATTGAGAAAGTTGAGGCGATTTAGAAATGAAGAAAACAATGGAATTGGTTTTTGAAAAACCTGACTTTTTGGGTGTTGATTTGTATGGTAATAGGCATATTTATTGGGAAATATTTTCTTCTATTCCGGAAATGGTTAGGAAAATTTGAGTTCTATAACGTGTCTATACCAACAACAATTTTACTTTTGGATAATGATTTATCCAATGATGTTGAAAAATTGATTTTAAGAGTATCAAAGATATGGAAAAATCTAAAGGTCTATTTATTACATGGTTTGTGAATTGGATCATTAAAGCCACTCAGCATGTATTTAATTTCTTCCCTTATTTTTCTTTATTATTTATAAGGGATTTATAAATAAAGGAATTAGCATCAGAATATTTAGCCGGGGCGGTTTTACTCGAGCTGCACCATGTACCGCAATGGTATTTGTATGGAGCAAGTTAACAAGAGGTGATAGTGCTTATACCTTAGTACAGGTAGCTAGTAACGACTCAATTATTTTTGATTGCATATATACCAGATTGTGAGCTTCTTATTAAAGGTTGAAATATAAATATTCCATGGGGAACACTTTTATTGTCCATTGTATGTTATTGTTGTTCCTCTTGTTTTAAGCATGGTAACAGAAGTATAATCATTATAAAAGGGGAGGACTACCTAAATAAAACCTTTATCCTGCATTTGATAAATACACTATGATGGGATTATTGTTGACGTTGATTATAATATTTTCGTTTCAAGGACAGAAGATACTGGATCAGCCAGTAAATATTATCCTGATTGCAATTCCTTTGATCATTCAAACTTTGTTTATATTTGCAATAACATTTTTCATGGCATATTTAGCGCTGCCATTTTTCAATTGCAGCTCCCTGTAGCATGATTGGTGCATCGAAACTTTTGAGCTTTTCCGTTGCAGTTTCTATATCTTTATTTGGGTTATTATCAGGAGACAACGCTAACAACCGTAGTAGGTGTTCTGGTTTGGGAGTTCCTGTTATGTTAGCCTTGGTAAAGTTTGCCAATTCTATGGAAAATAAATTTAATCGTAAATGGTAAATAACCCGTCTGTTCAATAAAAATCTGCCAGCCCTTGGTTGCAAGGTTGATGATATTTTGGAATTTATCAAAGGAATGAAAAACCCGTCATAAAGGAAGTGGATAAGATGAATAACGAAATCAAAATATTTGAAGGCAATCAGATACGCTCTGTTTGGGACAACGATAAGGAAGAATGGTATTTCAGTGTTGTCGATGTTGTAGGAATACTAACTGACAGCAAAGACCCAGGGAGCATATTGGAGAAAGTTAAACAAAGATTAAAGGAAGAAGGAAGTGAAGTCGTGACATTTTGTCACGGGTTGAAATTAAAGGCTGCTGACGGGAAAATGAGAGAAAGCGATGTTGCGGACATGCAAGGAATATTCCGTATCATTCAATCTGTGCCATCTCCGAAAGCCGAACCGTTTAAGATGTGGCTGGCTGAAGTCAGGAAAAGAACGCTTGGATGAGATCGTAGACCCTGAACTGACGATTGAGCGTGCTTTGGAAACCTATTTACGGAAAAGGTTATTCAGAGATTGGATCAATCAGAGTCTTCAGGCAATTCAGAGTAAGAAAGAAAGAGCTACCGATTCATGGCAAGAGCATGGTGTAAAAAGAAGGATTGGAATATGCCATACTCACCAATGAAATTTCAAAAAGCCTGGTCGGGTATGACCACAAGAGAATATAAAGACTTCAAAGGACTCAAAAAACAAAACCTGCGAGATAATATGTCTACTAGAGTTGATTCTCAATATGCTTGCTGAGACCGCGACCAAAGATATGCCAATGCATCTAATCCGCAAGGCTTAAAGAAAATAAGAAGGTTGCCAAACGAGGCGGTAATGTTGCAAAGGTAGCTAGGAAACACTTGAACAAGAAACCGGAAAACCTGTCATTACTACAAAGAATGCGATTGACTTCGGAAGACTAATCAGCGATGTAACAAAAGAAATTCTAATTAATTAATAAAATGCTGAATCTGGACATGTTATCTCCCCATGAAAGGAAAAGGGAAAGATCTCTTTGTAAAGGCAGTAGGCGTAAGCGTGCGAGACCGTGAGCATAGAATAGTAGATTATCAGAAAATAAAGGACCAATATGCGAATATCCCTAACAATACAAACTCATGACGCCATTTTTGGCTTTTGCACATCGGCGACGCCTCAGCGTTCCCTTACGAATTTCAGAACGAGGAAGCTTTGCTGCACGGATTCCATCAGGCTATGGCTGTCATCATCAGCCAGCAGGGAACCTGGTCGGATGATACGTCCATGACCTTAGCGACCCTGAAAAGTCTCAAGGAAAAATAACGGAAAAATCAATATTGAGGACATCGAAAGCGTTTTCTTTCCTGGCTCCCGTGAAAATGCTTTTACCGCCAATGGAGAAGTATTTTGATATCGGTCATGCCACTTACGAGGCGCTGACAAGTGGAAAACCCTTGTACGGAGAGCGCTCCAATGGTAATGGCTCCCTTGATGCGTATCCCTGCTTCCTTGGCATTTGTGGAATGTACGGATGAAGAAATCAGAGCAGTTTCCGCCATTACCACTACGGGACATTGGTTCGGAGGAGGCTTTCATGTAATCTATGTGCATGTGGCAAAAAGACTACTTGCCGGAGAGAATATTTTTGGATATCCTTCCCCAGCTTGCACACTGATAAGCCCTTCGATAGAGCTGTCATCGAATTCATCAGTTGGATAGTTCGGAAATCGATCCTCCGGATATGTGAGTGGACACCTTGGAAGACAGCTGTGGGCAATCAGTCACGTTGAGGAAAATAGGAGGAAAACACGAGGAACTAGGGTACCATAAACGGGACTTTTGCAATGATGTTTTATACTGCCGTGAACCTTGGGGAAGATACGACACCGTGGGGCTGTGACAGGAGGCTCAGCTGCGATTATTCATGGATGGGCGTATACAAGGAGAACAATGGCAGAAAGATTGAGAAATAAAGAGCTGATATTGGAATGCTTATAGTGACTTTATAATTCTTGATAGCACATAAGTTAAGGAAAACGATTGCGCGCAAAAATGGAAGTATCCAAAGGAGGCATAACGATTATTAACACAGGACAGGGACGGTCATTCCCGCCTTCTATGCGGAATGGTTTGCAAACAGGCTGCCAAAAGAGGCTTTGTTTGTGTACGAAATCCTATAATCCGAATCAAGTCAGTCGCTACCGTCTTGATCCTTCCGTGGTGGATGTCATTGGTTTTTGCACGAAAAATCCGGCCCCAATGTTCCCGTATATGGAGCTTTTAAAGGCGTATGGACAATACTGGTTTCTTAGCATTACCCCTTATGGAAAAGATATAGAGCCGAATGTGCCGGATAAACATTTGCTTATAGAGCATTTCAAACATCTTTCCATGCAGCTGGGAGTGAATTCTATCTGCTGGCGTTACGACCCGATTTTTCTGTCTGAAAGATATAGCAAAGACTATCATTTGAAAGCTTTCGAGCAGATAGCTACGGCGCTGGAGGGGTATACGAAAACCGTGGTCATTAGTTTTGTAGACCTTTACCCCAAAAGTGAGACGGAACTTTCCGAGCTTTAAAGGCTCTTGATGAAGGAAGATAGACTTCTACTGGGAAGGCTATGATTGAGATTGCTCGTTCCCATGGCATGACATTGAAGCCCTGTGCGGAGGGGAAGGAATTGGCTGAGTATGGGGCATATTGTGGTGGCTGTATTCTTATCAGCGATTATGAGAAAGCCATTGGAAAAGCAACTTGCATGTACTCGAAAAAGAAGGGGTAGAGCAGCCTGTGCCTGTTATCTTTCCTGCGATATCGGCTCCTATAACAGCTGTAAAGCACCTTTGCAAATATTGCTATGCCATGCAGAACCCCTCTATCGTTATGAAGCAAAGCCGACTGCATGATTCGAAATCCCCATTCTTAATCGGGAATTACGAGAAAAATGACAGTATTCATGATGTGCCCCAGCAGTCCTGGGTGGATGGACAAATGAGCTTGGAATTATAGCTAAGGAACTATAGTTAAGGAATTAAAGCGAGAATCAAGAATATCCCCATTTTGCTATTTGAGAAGCTATGGACTGAAAAATTTAAGTCGGAAAATTTCCAATAAAGGAAAAACAGTTGAAAGAAGTTCAAGAAAACAAAGTACAGGGAAAACAAACAGAACATATAGAGCAAACAGAACATATAGAACAGACAGAGCGAGATGCAAGAGAAAGTGAAAGTTGAGAAGCAAGACAAGCCGAATCAGAATAAGTCGAGAAAGCAACAACGCAAGATGCTTGCCTTACTCCTGCCTGCATTTTGGACATCATGGTGCCCTTTGCTGCAATATCAAATTGAAAACTGCATACACTATTACGCTGGAAAGTGAGAAACTGACAGCACCTGTTCAGTGTCCTCATCACGGATTTACATTCCTGCTCCTATGGGGAAAGGGCAACGCGAGCTTGAGATGCGATTCATGCACAGAAGCCGGATATTATTTTGACTGGGAGGAGATATTTGTGATGATAAAGCTCCCCATCGGAATACCGAGCTGGTGCTTCGTGCTAGCGCGGATAAATAGCTGCCCTGCTACGTTACCGGAGCCATGAGTATTGGAGCCGTGAGATTGAAAAAGATACTAAAAATCTTTCAATCTACAATGTTCCCTGTCTTGGAGGGCAGTTTTGATACGATTGATGTGCGTGGCAAAAATTGAAATATCTGCGGTATATCAGCATCCGGATATTCTTAAGTACACCGATAAGAACTACAGCATTACCGAACAATTGAAAGATGCAGCTGTCGCATCGGAAAATGGGAACTATACCATACTTCTTGCCCATCGTCCGGAATTGATTGACTCCTACTTAAACTATGACTTTGATCTGATTTTGGCGGGACATGCTCATGGCGGACAATGGCGCCTGCCCGGAATCATCAATGGACTCTTCGCGCCGAATCAAGGTTTCTTTCCTCGGTATGCCGGGGAAAATATCGCTTTGAGGATTCTATATGATTGTCAGTCGAGGGCTGGCAAGAGAAAAGTACCCGTATTCGAGAATCTTAACCGGCCGGAGCTGGTTGTCATAGATCTTTCCTAAACGGAGGGAAAATGCTTTCCCTCTTCACAGAGTATGTTATTTCAATTTATTCTCCAAAAATTTCCACTATCATTTTTTCCACATCCTCTCTTTCAAGAAAAGGTCTGAACTCTCCTCTCTTGTAAATATTGCTATGCCAATGCAGGACCCTCTACCGTTATGAAGCAAAGCTGACTGTCTATTTCCGGTCCCTCGTTGACAGTAAATGTAGTGCAATTTATACTCCCGTCTTTGACAGTTGCGAAAGAGTCAAGAGCCCATAAACGGCGTAATTACGCCATTTATGAGCTCTTGTTTTTCTTTTGAATTCTAGCAATATTTCTACTTTCTCGTTGCGGTTAAAATCTTTTATTTCTCTTTGAGATACAATCTCGTAATCCGTTCTAAAAACCAAATGTGTCGTGGAGTTTGTCTGTAAGGTCGGTTCGTGTATACTCAGGGATATATCCTTCACCGGGAGCTATCAGCATGTTCATTTCTTTTCAGTGTTCTTATAATGCTTTCAGTGGTATAACTCTCACTAACTTCTTCTCCAGAATGCGATAAAGAATCAGGGCGGTGAAGCAGGTAATGAAATGTGCCGTGATTCGATCTTTTCTAGAATATACCCTGTCGGTCAGAACACTCTCATAATCCGAGCATTCTTCAATCTGCCATCGTTTTTGATTAATACTTATAATCGTTGCCACATCATCTTCAGGTTTTGTGCATACGGCATAAAACCGTCGTCAACGTGCCTCTTCTGTGGCAACATCTTCATCTATCGAAGGGATCGTTTATCTGCAATCTCGCCGTCAAGTGCGATGATTCAGCGTATAAAAACCGCTTGGGATCGTTCGGACGTTTTTATTCAGAGAAGAAGATTTTCGACGAGCTTTTCAGCGCGTTCAAGCTGACGATTCCGTATCTTTCATATGGTCCCGATATTGAGAGGAAGGTGACAACGGATGTTGCTCAGACCGTCTTCATTAATCCATCGATCTTTTATAGAAAGTCTTCTCGTAATTCTCGACTCATCTAATTCATGAGCTTATATCTATTTTATCTCCGATAAGGGTGCCATCCGTCTTCATCAAGACGGTAATCCTTGAGATATCCTTTCAGCTTTTTGATTGCTTGCGTTGTAACAAATTTCCGGTTCGGGTGTTGTTGAAGACACGGTTTGAAGTTGATGATAGTCACTGCATCTGTACAAACAATAAACTTCGTCATTCCAAAGTCAGAAAGAATCTTTTTCTCCAATGGTTTCATCGAAGGTTGTTCATTCTCATTTCGTTAAAGAGAGGAGAAAGGTGAGTGAATCCCATCTGCATCCATATACAGCCCCATCTGTACAATCAGTTCGGACGGTTTTCTTTGGAACGACCATGTTTTCGAAATCATCCGCTTCCTCAATCTCAAGTAATAGTTAGTGCAGTCATAGTAAAGAACTCTTTATGTCGATTCAGTACCATTTTCAGAATTCTTGTAAAGTTGAACTGGAAAAATCATTCTCTTTGCAAGGATTTCCAGTGCACGTAAACGTGATGGAGCTTGCTAGTCAGGCTTTTCAAAAGAACTTTTTGAAAGTTCAAGAAGATCTCTTGGATCGGATAAATAACTCAGTGAAAAGTAGCATAGACAGTTTGATTCGTATCGAGCTCAAACTTGTACTTTTCAGATCTGTGCTAGATGTCGTAGATTTTTAAACCATAGTAGATGTTCTTTAAAAGGGTAGCCTACTTTTACGCTGCTGACGAGGCTCTTTCTTAATCAAGGTCGAAGAGGCATATTTAAGCATAATGTCTTTTGAAGCTTTTTCTTCTGCGGGCATTGGCAGCGTACTGCTTTGCCCACTCCAGCGGAGTAAGATCTCCTGGAAACCTTCAGAGTTCATCTTGAACCAATCTTCTCTACTAGTCTTGGTAGTGGATTTACCATCTACCCAAACCGATTTACTCAGATAATAGAGTGTCTGATTTTTGATTTTTGATACAGATACTTTCATGACGCAGTCCTCCATGCGCCATTATACCATATAGCCAAATATAGCTAGCACTATTTTCAAAATTTGATTATACAGGCTCTTTCAAGGCCTGAGAGACTTTGGAACTATTAAACTGTCAACTACTGGACTGTCTATTTCCGGTCCTCGTTGACAGTAAATGTAGTGCAATTTATACTGAAAAAGCATATAGAGTAGGAAATGGGAATAAGTAGGGTGCAAGGAAGCAAAGGAAGGAGCGACAGCCTCCATACCAAGAAAGTAAAAATATTTTACGAGTAACATCAGAAAGTAACATATCTGAACCACAGCGGTTTTTACTGGAATTGAAGACTGCATATTATTTTTGACTATTACGGAGAATTACCGCCTCTGAACAAGGAGAAGTAGTTTGTTTTGCAGTCATGTCCATGGGGATCGATTATAATCCGAAGATTTTTCCTTGCTCGACGGGCAGGGATGAAGTATCAAGCGGTATTGGCAAACGATATACGGGATAAAAAAAGCGATTGTCGGAGATAAGGCATTGCTTTGTCGAAGCTGATACAAGCTATCAGCTGGATCAGTGGAATTCAGCGAGACTCTGCTTTTCCAATGACAGCGGAGTCGCCTTTATGCTAAAAACAGGAAGGCTCTCATCTATCATGCCGGGGACTTAAACGACTGGTATTGGGAGGGGGAGCCGGAAGAAGATAATCGGAGGCTCCGCAGATTTATCACAGGAGATTTCGCGAGATCAAAGGCAGACATTTTGATCTTGCCTTCGTTCCCTTGATCCGAGACTGGAAGCGCACTATGCTGACGGGATTCGTATTTCCTTGAAAATGTGGATTGCGATGCCATATTTTCCGATGCATTACTGGGAGAGCCCGCTGCGATCCAGCGTTTTCTTTACGGAATATCCAAAATACCGCTCACGGATCGAAAAACACGGAAACAGCGAAAGGAGAAGAACTATGAAGTTTAAGATGATTCACGAGAATTTAAATGTATCCGATTTGGATCGTTCTCTTCGATTCTATGAGGAAGCCCTCGACTTCAATGAGGTAAGACGAAAGACCAGCGAAGACTTTATCATTGTGTACTGCCGAAGCGATGTGGGCGGATTTTGAGTTGGAGCTACCTGGCTGAAAGACCACCTCAGGCTTACGATGCGGGGAGAGTGTGAATTCCATCTGACATTTCAGGCGGATAATTTTGAGGAAGCGCACAAAAGCATGGAGAGATGGGCTGCATTTGTTGAAAAATGAAGCTCATAGGGCATCTATTTCATCGAAGACCCGGATGGCTACTGGCTGGAGGTTTTGCCATAAGCTTATGATTCGGAGCGGGACGAAGGGATTGTTTTCGGAGATAACTTAGCACATTCTTTATAATTCATCCATTTTTCACTGAAAATCTTCGAACCGGATATGCATGTAGTACATTGGTACTGTAATCAATATCATCATTTGTGATTACAATTTTCTGACAAAGAGTTGTCCAGCTTTCGCAAAAGGCTCCAATTCCTATCATAGGATTTTTCTTCAGCTACAGAATGAGCAACTTGGATAGTAGTATTGCTTATTGCCTTTATTGGCAAACAAAATCTATTTCCTGAGAACCATCGTGATATACTTGGAGATTATAGCCCATGTAGAGGAGCTCGTTATAAACTATGTTTTCAAAGTTGTGGGTGATATCGTATCTATTATTCATGACTCTAATGGAATTTAAGGCTACATCTTCATTATAAACTTTGAGATAGTATTCCAGTTCGCGTTTGGACTTAACAGAATATCTTTTTACAGTCGCTATCGAATAAGCCTCTTCCAGATAACCAATATACTTGGTGATTGTTGTAACAGAACAGGCTAGACCATTTCCTTTCATATATTTTTCCACAGATCTGGCTGAGAGGATTCTTCCGTTAGAAAGAAACAAAAAATTAGCTAGTCGTTTGAAGACCTCGGTTTTTCTGATTTTATAACGGTTAATGATGTCGTTTAAATACAGTTTCATTGAGCTCATTCAAATAGATGCGCTGGCTACTTTCGTTCACTGTCTTTCGATTCCGCTGAAAATCCTCCCCAAATAATATAATCGGTGAGGGTGACTTCTTTGCCAAGTTCTTTCCCATATTCGGAAAGTTCTTTATATACAAAGGGACGAACCCGAAAAGACACAAATCTGCCGGATAATTCCTTTGTAAATTCCCGTGATAGAAGCTTAGAGTTTGAGCCACTGATAAAAACAGAACAGTTTACTACTGGAGTGTTCTGCATGCTCACCCAACCGTTCACTCTCGAATCTCATCAAGAAATATGTAGCATAGCGATTCCTTTGCGATGACTGTCAATGAAGTTCAGTAGTGACATTTCATCAGGAATAGAATTTAAGATAGCGGTATCTTCAAAATCAAGGAAAATAATATTGTCGGATTGTTTTCTGATTTCGTTCAATATTTGCTGCAAGATAACGGACTTTCCACACCGTCGAAAGTACCTGTAATGACTTTTAATCAAATCTCCGCTATAGAATTCCCGGATGGATTCTATATATTTTCGCGTTTAATCGTTTATTTCGTCTCATATCAAATTTATTCTACTGGACATTTTAATTCATTTAGTATATTTTCGTCTATTACTACTAGACAATAATTCGATAATCAAAAATTGTCCGTAGAATTCAAGAATAGAGTATTAAAAGTATAGATGATGTGGAAGAAAGAAATTTGTAGTGAAAGACAGGATAGAAGAAATCAGTTGTCGACGCTGTCGACAACCGATTTAAAGACTTCGATAAGAAAAATAGTATTTGTATTCACTAAAACCAAAAAGCCCTTTCCTTTTTAGACATGCGTTCTCACATCGCTCTTCTTTAGATACAGAGTGCCGATGCCTCAATGCTGCGAAAATATAAAAGGCACAGCTTAGGAGGAGAATCGGAAAATTTAGCCCCCAGTGATAGAAGCACTGCCCATGCCGTAAATCAGGGTGGAATAGGGCAGGGCATGTAGGCTCCCTTTAACGGTCAGTGCAGCCGACCAAGCTGCCCCAGAAATGCCAGCGCGATGGGAAGGGCAAAGGAGTGGAAGAACATGGACAGGGTGCTGCAAGGCGGTAATTGCGGCAATGGAGAGGATAGCGGAGTGATTCGCATCCAAAGATTGCCGGAACAGCTCCCGAGGCCGAGAATTTTTACCGCTCAGAAGATAAATAAAACTGATCCAGACCATGCAGGCGTACTGAGGAAGGTTGCTGCAGACCATTTGTCCCGAAGCAGTTTTCCGGGGCTAGTAATAGTTAAAATCAGATTCCAGTTACTGCCCTGATGCTCCATTCGCCACAGAAGACTGCAGAGAATGCCGATGAGGGGAGCCAGGAAAAACATCCCCAGAAACAGAGATTGCTGGGTCCAGAGATCTTCCCAGTATATTGTAAGACACCTGATTTTTGCAGCAAAATTCACCGTTCCAATCAGTGCCGAAATCAGAGGAATCAGAAGGAAAGGAATCCAGATGGGGTTCCTTTTTAACTTGATAAATTCCGGAGACAAACTGCTGTGCAGACTGTGGCTTATTTTGCCTGTGGAGAAAACAAAGCTTCTCCCTGCTCTGCCCGGGTGAAAAGAAGGAGACCAAGCAGAAATGTGCCGATGAGATAAAGCAGGCTTAGCAAAATATCGGAAATGGGGATGGATCTTAGGCTTAGGCTCATGAGTCTTGATGCTTTGTCATAGTCCATACCGATAGGGCTTTAAGAAAGGAAAAACGGACCAGGAGTCCACATGTCTGTGCTGATAAAGGCCAGGAATAAGCCGGACAGAGTGCCACCGAAGGCGATGGAAAGGGCTGCAAACTGGCTGGAAAACAGCAGAGAAAGCAGGCATTGAAGCTGATACAGAATCATTCCGCCGATAAGTTCTGAAAAATAACAGAACGGGAACAATATGTACGGAATATCTCCGGTAAAAACCTAAGAACTTTTCCCCCAAGAAGGACCATACCGATTTGGAAACTACAAAAACAGGACAAGGGCAATAAAACCGAAGAAAAGCTTTCCCAGATAGATAGAAGCTCTGCTTTCAAGGTGGGAAGAAGGCTGTTCCACATAGCGCCTTTGTGTTCCATGTCCACAGACTGGGAGGCAATTACCGCCATAGTACGGACAGAACCAGAGTGTTAATGATAGGAAGAGCATAAAAAGATATTTAACCATGTCTCGAATGCGCTTTTTGTGCTCATAAAACAGATAGGCACAATCCAAAAAGCTAGAGCTACGAGGAACAGCAAAGGAAAAATGCTTATGGCGCGCTTTTTGAAACTCTATAGAAACGATTTTCGGGATATTGCTTAGGGTGTTCATAAAGACTCTTTCCGCCGGTCATTTTCAGAAATGCCTCTTCCAGACTTTTTCCGTTACATTTCCAGGTCCTAAGAGGACCTTCATGAGATAACTGTCCATGGTGAATGATACCAGACTTGACTTGCCATTTGCTCTATTTCACTGAGGAGATGACTGGAAATGATGACCGTCATATTTCTTTCTTTAGGAAGAGAAACAATCAACTCACGAATTTCTTGTATGCTTAGGCAGGATCCAAAGCCGTTTGTGGGTTCATCCAGGATCAGAAGCTCGATTTCCAAAATGGCCATAGCGATACCGAGACGTTGTTTCATACCTCAGAGAATAATCTGAGCTTCTTATCTCTTTGTTCATAGAGCCGGATCGGTTTTTAATGCCGAGGCAATTTCTTCTTCTTAACGCCCTTTAATTTCTGCACAATCTACTATTTTCCAGTCCACTTAAATGCCCGTAACTGCCCTGGATTTTCAATGAGACTTCCGGTCTTTTGGAGAAGAGAAAGTCGATTTTGGGAATTTACTGTTTTTCCCAGAAACTGAATTTTTCCTTCGCTCTGGTGAATCAAACCCAGAATCATTTTGAGGGTAGTGCTTTTTCGGCGCCATTGGGACCTAAAAAGCCGTAAAACGCATTTCTCCGGAACAGATAAAGAAAGGTCTTTTACACGGTAGCTGTTTCCGCTTTTTGCTAAGATGCTGTGTTTCCAGAATATAGTTCATGATCTCCATGTGTTTGTTTACGAGAGGAGAATAGCGAAGGAAGCTTATGGGAACCTTGTGCGTACCTTATGTTTACCTTAAGAAATGAAAAAAACTATGGGGAAAGAGGGGCAGAAAGGCTATAGTAGGACGGGTAAGAACAGACAGTAGCAGGAGACAGAATCATGGAAAAAGAACATTGTAAAATTTTGGTGGTGGACGATGAGAAAGAGCTTAGAGAGCTTTTGAAAGAACTATTAAAAAAAGAAGGCTATTTTTCAGTGGAGGCCGTTTCTTCTTACAAAAGCGGAAGCAAAGCTTTCAGAGAATGGCTATCAGCTGATTCTTTTGGATGTCATGCTGACTGATGGCAATGGCTTTGATTTTTATAAAAAGCAAAAAAATGGAGGTCTACTTTCCGAGGTTCCAGTGATTTTTCTCTCTGCAAGGGACGAGGATAGGGCTCGTTTGCATGGCTTGGGACTGGGAGCGGATGATTACATTTACCAAGCCGTTTCTTCCGGAAGAACTTATCCTGAGAATTGCCGCCGTACTGAGAAGAACCTGCCATTTGGAGGAGAAAGAGCAGGGAGTGCAGCTGGGGAATCGCTGGTTTCATTGATGCAGGAACAGTGATACGACAAGAGAAAAGCTTTCTCTTACGGCGAAGGAGCTGGCGCTTTCCATTCTATACCGTAATAAGGGAAAATTGTCACTACGGATACCCTCTGCGTGATGCCTTTGGCCGGATGGGAATTTCGGATTGGAAAGCTCACCGCTTTGTGCATATGCGGCATTTACGGAAAAGATCGAAAAAGAGCCATCTAAACCCGTATTTTACTGACCGTAAGAGGCCTGGCTATAAACTGGAGATAGGGAGATGAGAGGAATAGAGAACGGAAAATTCAGCTGATTGCTCTGGTGCTTGCTCACGATTTTTACTATTTGCAGACCTTTTGATTTTTGGAATTTTTGTGTCCCGAAACGGTATGCCATATTATCCACGACAGTCAGGAGATTATGGAACATTTGCATAAGGAAAAGGGGTGAGTACTCGCTTAGAGGAAGAGAATCAAAAAGCTGTCCGCACAGCAATTTGCCATGCTGCTTGACAATGGAGGAAATATCCTTGGAGTGAGTTCCTGCCGAAAGAGCTTCAAAAAACTATACCTTACAGGATGTGGCAAAGTTTACCCGTTATTATCTGGAGGGGTATCCGGTGCGAACTCATGTGGTTCCGGGAAGGCTTTATTGATTATTGGGCAAAAGAAAAGAGCAGATTTGGAAATATACTCTGGAATATGATGAGAATGCTGTTCGAAATCTTATAGAGCTTCTACCGCTTCTTTTTCTCGCCAATGCGGTCATTCTTGTTTCCGTTCCTATATGGATGCAGAAGAAACGGGCAAAGCAAAAAGAGGAAGAGCGTACGGAATGGATTGCTCAGTTTCCCATGACATTCGAACGCCCCTTGCGATTGCTCTGGAAATGCGGAATGATTGCGCTACCACGGAATCGAAAAGAGATCAAAAGAACGTGCGCTAAGGATTGAGAAGCAGGGACTTCGTCTTCGTCGCCTTGTAGAGAACTTCGAAATCTTTTCAGTAAGCTTTTCTTTTGGCCATGGGAACTTGAGAAGGAAAAATCCAAGTGAGCCGTTTTCTTCGAAAGACGATTACGGAAATGCGGAACCAAACAGAAGATGAAAGGGTGCAGTTCAACGTGGATATTCCGGAAGATTTGCAGGGTCTGGAACTGTGCTTTAATGAAAATCTGATGGAAAGAGCGCTGATGAACTTATTATACAACGCAGTGCAACATAATCCGGAGGAATGCGAGATAACAGTTAAGTTATATCAGGATGAGAAAGCCCACGTGTTTCTCCATGTGGAGGATAACGGTTGCGGTTTAGAGAAAGCCGCTCTGGAAAGACTGAACCGGAAAAACTATGAGTGGGAGCCCAGCACAGGACAGCATGGATTGGGATTAAAAATTGTAAAACAGGTGATCAGTCGTCATCGATGGAAGGTGCAGTTTGCAGAAGGAAGTCAGGGCGGATTTTTATGTCGCATACAGATGGGATAAAAAAGTATTGCCTACATGGTTAGATTATGCTAACATAGTTATTGAACGAGTGTCGGTCAAAAATGGATTGGCGGTGATGATTGGCAAATAGAGTTTCGAAAGCTCCCGGAGGAGAGGAAGCAGAATTACAGAAGTCGCAACGAGGCTGCGTCAAAGGGTATGAGAAAGTTTCTGTGAGAGATATTCTGCGGAAGTAAAAATGGCGCTCCCGGATGTTTTATTATTATTTTAAATCCAAGGAAGATATATTTTTAGCCTGTATGGAGGCTTATTTTTCAGAGAGACTGAAAGTAAAGGTGGATTTACTGAAAAACAAGAATATCGCTTATGAAGAGAGAATAAAAATCTTGAGAGAGCTTATTACCAAGGATATCCGTAGTTTTACGCATAGCTTTTGATTTTTCAGCAGACCATTCTATAACGGATAATTCCTACAGACTTTGGGAATTAACGCATTACATCGGACGTTTTTGTGAGGCTTACGCTGCTTTATTTTGGAAGGAATCGAAACGAAGAAGATAGAAAAATCATATCAGGTAACAAAAAGAAAATGCAAGAGAGATTGCCGCTTTTATTCTTTATGGAGCAATAGAACAATTTACAGTGATGCAAAAAAATGGAAGGATGAGCCGCACAGTCCTGAGAGCGTATTTTCAGGTGATTGGCAGGATATTTGCTTAAGACAATAAAAATTATACGCGGACTTTAAATAATCATAGTAAAAGGCAGAACAAGGAAAACATGGCAACGTGTTTTCCTTTGTATTCGTTTTAGGGGAAACGAACGAACTCGTTCGGTCGAAAAAGCAGACAATATTCAATGAAGAGGGAGGTAGATTCATGAAGGATAAGAAGAAGTCCATAGAAGAACTTGTGCGTTTATGCGGCACGAAGAAGGGAAGCCTGATTGCCGGGAATATCCTCGATCGCTATGGGCGCGATGCTTAACATTTTACCCTGTTTTACTGAGCTATAAGATTATCGTGAGCCTGATAACGAAAAAGGAAGCGCGGGAAACCTGATTTCTATGCTATTTATGGCATATTAGCGGTATTCGTAGCCTATCTTTTTACCTATATCGGAAGTATTTTGTGCCATACGTTTTCCTATAGGTTTGCTGCAATTTAAAAGAAAAATAGTATCGCATATTGCTACTCTTACTGCTTGGCTATTTTTACCGGAGAGCATAAAGCAAAGCTGAAACAAGTCTTAAGCTTTGGATATGAATCAAATAGAAGGGTATTATGCACATCAATTGCCAAGTCTTGTTTCCACCTTGCTTCTCATTTCTGTCCCTGCTCTTTTTTTCATGTTCCGCATGAATGTGGTTTTCGCTTTGCTAAGCCTGACTGCAATTGCGGTCGGACCTCATGATTCAACTGTCTCATCATGGTGAAAATTGTGAAATCGGGAGGACCTCGAGGAAAATTTCAAGATACTGGACCGGATTAATTCTGCGACAAATGAATATGTAAAAGGGATGCTGGAAGTAAAAATCTTCGAAACAGTATCATTTTCAAAATTATCGAGAATGCGGTCAATCAATATAGACAGTTTACCGAGACTATGACGGCAAAGAATCAGACCGGGTTTTGTTGCCTTTCGTTGTCCTTCTTTCCGTGGCGACTTTTTCTTGTTCCGGCTTAGCATTCTTCTCCTTACTAAAAACCAAATGACATGGCGACGATGAGAACAGTGCTTTTCTGGATTGTAGCACTCATGATGAGTGTTCCAGAGCTTAAAGCTTAGGGATTTTTGGTGGAAGGAATGAATTTATTGGAAGATGTTGTACAAAGAGTTTGGGATGTCCTCGTAGAAAAGAATTAGCAGAAGGGAAGTATACAGAAAAGCTGAAAAAAATTATGACATTATCTTTGAAAAGTCTGCTTTTCCTATGAAAAGGAGCAAGTCTTAAAGGATATCAGCTTTATTGCAAAAACAAGGAGAGCTTACCGCTTTAGTTGGTGCTTCAGGGCAGGGAAATCAACAATTGGGGCTTTGATTCCGAGATTTTATGAACCAACGGACGGGTGATTAAACTTGGAGGAGTGAACATACAAGAGATGCCATCGAAATCCTTGATGGAAAAATATCTCCTTTGTTTTTCAGGACAATGACTTGCTTTCCGGTACGATTTTTTTCAAAAATATTGCCATGGCAGGTTGCAGCAAGGAAGAGGTGATAGAAGCGGCTAAAAAGCAAGATGCCATGATTTTATCATGTGAAACTGGAGAAGGGCTATGAAACAATATTAGGCAAGGGCAATACTTTATCCGGCGGAGAAAAACAAAGAATAGCCGTGGCAAGAGCGATGTTAAAGGATGCACCGATTTTGATTTTGGATGAGGCGACAAGCTATGCAGATTCTAAAAACGAGTGTCTTTTTCCAAGAAGCTTTAGTGAGCTGGTAAAAGACAAAACGGTCATCATGATTGCCCATAGACTTGGCACGATAAAAATGCACAACAAATTCTCGTTCTTTCCGAGGGCAAATCGTGGAAAAGAGGCACGCATGAAAGCTTGATGAAGAAAGAGGGAGTTTATCGGAAAAATGGTTTCGATTTTTGATGAGGTGAGAAGCTGAAGATGCAGGAAGGAGGATTGTATCATGCTTAAAAATATTACTTTAGGAAAACCGAAACGCTTATAAAGCCTGTTTTGCTTAATACTTTATCCTCGATTTCAATTGATCCCTTTTATTTTGCCTAGTCCGGATTGTGAAGAGTCTTATTCTATCGAGTCAAAACGGAAAGACAGACATTGCCTCTTTGTGAAATATTTCGCTTTGATGGTATTATTCTTTTCTTCTTACTTTATTTTTGAAAATCTGGCAACAAAAGGATACTTATGAGTTCGGCTATCAAAAAGACGGCAGAGGGAAGAATCAGGCTGCAAATCATCTCAGAAGCTTGCCGCTGGATTTATCTCCGGGAAAAAGTTCTACAGAAATTTTGGATACGTTAATGCATGATTTTAGCATAGTGAAATCGCCACAACGCATCAGGCACCACAATTTTTCAGCTCTGTTTTTTTGTTGCTCTTTTATGCATAATCTTCTTTTTCACTGTAGATATCAAAATGGGAGTTGCAGCATTCATCGGCTTTCCTTTCCATACTGTTTTTAAGCTTGATGCAATATTTTCAAAAAGATGCTTTTTAAAACCGAAGTGGCAAAGAGGAATGAGCAGGATGCTTTTGGAGGAATATTTTAACTACGGTAAAAACGGTAAAGGCGTATAACTTACCCGGATATGATAGAAAAGATTCATAAAGCTATTGAAAAGGGCGGAGAAGAGTAATATAAAAACGAAAAAGGGATTGGTTCTTCATCACTATAGCGATGAGTATTACGGGTGGACTTCCTGATGAGCTTGGTAGGGCTGAATCTCTTGTTGCAAAGGAAGTCTTAGTCCGAAAAATTTCTTTTATTTTTGTTTGTCGAACAAGAATATTTCGATCCTTTAGATCTTGTCTCGTAAATTATGCTGCTTTTGCAAAATCGCTTCCGTTTCGGGGGAGAGAATCAGAAGCTGTTGGCAGAGAAGCTGATGACGGGAAAAAGAGGTATTGAATGCGGAAACATCGGTAGAGCTTAGCGATGTTTCCTTCTCTTATGAAGAAAGAAAGGTAATTCAGAATCTGTCTTTACAGATTAAAGAGAAGGAATTTTTCGCGCTGGTCGGAAGCTCGGGTTCCGGGTAAAACTACTTTTGCTTAAACTTTTGGCAAGATTTTATGAGTGCAGGAAGGAAGAATTCAGATTGGCAATAGCGATATTGCAAAAGCTTCTCCTGATGAGGTCCTTCGTAAGTTTTTCCATTGTTTTTCAAGATGCCCTGCTTTTTAGAGATACTATTTATAACAACATTCAGTTCGGGAACACATCGGCAAAAAGAGAGGATGTCATGAAGCGTCCAAGATGGCAGGGGCGTACGACTTCATTATGCGAAAAGAAAATGGCTTTGAAACGATGGTGGGAGAAGGCGGTTCCACCTTATCCGGGGAGAAAGGCACGCATATCGATCGCAAGAGCGATATTAAAGAATGCGCCCATTATATTACTGGATGAAGCCACTGCGTCACTGGATCCGGAGAATGAAGAAGCGGTACAGAAGGCGATTTCCAACTTGATTCAAAAATAAAACGGTTATCGTAGTGGCGCACAGGCTAAACAATGTTGTGGCTGCTGACAAGATTGTAGTTCTTCAGGAGGGAAGGATTGTAGAACAGGAAAGCATGAAGAATTACTTAATCAAGGAGGAATGTATAAAGAGTTGTGGGACCATCAGGAGAAAGTAAAGAATTGGCAAATTACGAATACAGTACATCATGCGGAGCCCTAAACTCTCAAAAATTGTTTAAGAACGTAAAATATGTTTATGCACGTGAACTGGGGTACCATTTTTGTAATCTTACGTGTCCGTTACAGTAAAGGAGGATTATTATGTCGAGAACGAAAAATCATCAAAAATGCAATCGCAGCAGGGGTTCTTATCACCGTTTATCTTGTTACTTATGTAATTATTGGGGCGATTTCCATGCCAATTCCATTCTATTTTTATTGATGCCGATGATTGTAGCTTTATTTGCGGCGCCAACGTATCACATGCTTCTCGCAAAACCAAATCGGCTACAGCGATTCTGATAGCTGCTGGTGCTTCCCAGTATTCTTTTTGATAGCAACCGGACATATTCCGATTGCCCCCTTAGTGTCCGTACTCGGCAGGACTTCTCGCTGCATGGGTTGTGAAGACGGGCAATTATGAAGATTTTAAGAAAAATGCCATTAGTCATTTATTCTTTCTCTCAATCTCTTTGGAGGCTTCCTTCCCATCTGGGTCATGAGAGAAGCCTTTTTAGGAGCGTACAGCATGGGGACTCGATCAAAGCTTTTGCGATACGGTAAGAGCGTTCACGCTGCTTTGGATGTTACCGCTTATGATGGCAGGTACTTTTTGTTTTCCTTGCAGGCTCTTATTTAACAAAGAAGATCTCTATAAGAAGTTACAGTCTGCTGGGGTTCTTTTCATGATGGAGGCACTTATGAAAGGGAGAAGATTTGCGCTTCACCCTGTTATGACCTTAGAACAAAGTTCATCGTGTTAATACTGGTAAATCTGTTACTTTTTCTTGGAGACAGCATAGCTTATGAGGCTTTTTTAACTCTGCTTTGTCTATTCGTGATGATCAGTAGCGGGTATATCAGGTCTTCGGTACGGTATATCGTGCTTTTTATACTGAGTATTGTGGTGGAAACCATCGTTGTAAATTTGGGACATCCCTTTTTCTAAGCTTTATTTTTATTTTCTGGTCGTTATTATGAGAAAGTTTTTGCCCTCTGTGATTATCGGAAAGTGGATTTTTGAGCTCAACGAGCTCATCCCTTGCAGTGGCGACATTACAGAGGCTGAGAGTCCCGAAGGATGCCCTTATTATGATTTCCGTTATCTTCCGGTGCTTTCCCACGATACAGGAGGAGTGGTCCAATATTCACATGGCAATGAAAACAAGAGGAATCAGCTTTGGATTTTATAATTTTGTGCATAGACCTTTGCTTACTATAGAATATTTTTTTGTTCCCCTATTTGTGAGTGTGATGGAAATCGGGGACGAACTCTCTCAATCGGCTATTGTAAGAGGTATCGATGCCCCGGTAGCAAAGACATGCAGGCACAGAATCCAAATGAAAACAGGCGATTATATGCTTCTGTCCTTATTTTCTTTTGCGCTCGGCATCGTTCTTTTCCTGCACTTTTTGGGGTATTCGCTATGATTACTATAAAAAATTTAAGTTTTCAATACAGTACGGAGGAGGATTTTGTACTTAGAAATATCGATTTGTCGGTTCATCAGGGCGAGTGTATCCTTTTATGCGGAAAAAGCGGTTGTGGAAAATCTACCCTTTTGAAAATAATCAATGGAATCATTCCGGAATTTTATCAGGGAAGATAACGGGAGCGTAGAAGTTGCTTTAGATGAATCCTTTGAAACGGAAATTTATAAAATTTCCGAGAAAGTAGGCTCAGTTTTTCAGAATCCCAAGACGCAGTTTTACACGACAAATACGACAGACGAAATTGCTTTTTGCGCTGGAAAAATTATGGAGTAGAAAGGGAGAAGATTCGGAAAAAACTGAAAGAGGTACAGGAGACAATGCATGTTTCAGCCTTGATGGACAGAAATATATTTGCACTTTCAGGCGGAGAAAAGCAAAAATAGCTATTGCGGCGGTCTATGCCTTAAACCCGGAGATTTTTGTTTTCGATGAGCCTCTTCCAGCCTGGACATGGATTCGATGATAGAGCTCGAAACTCATGGAACGATTGAAGGAGGAAGGGAAGACGATTATCATTGCAGAGCACAGGCTCTGTATTTGAAAAATTGTGGATAGAGCAGTATATCTGGAAAAATGGAAAGATTACTAAAGAATACAGCATGGAAGAAATGCAAAACTTATCCGAGGAAGAAAGATGTAGAACAGGGCTTCGGCACACGAACTTTCCCGGTGACAGCCCTACATGGAAAGAAAGATCCAAGGACTATGCAGTAAAGAGAGATTCATCAGGAAATGCATTGGAACTGGAAATAAAGATTTACTGTATAAAAAGAAAAAGAGCGGACTGTTTTCAATATCGATCGTTTGGGATTTGAAAGGGGAAAAATTGTAGGAATCATTGGGAAAAACGGAATAGGAAAATCGACGTTTGCGAAAGTTGTTTGCGGTCTTACAAGGCAAACGGCAGGGGAAATTTGTAAAAATAATAAGAGGCTCTCTGCTTCAGAGAGAAGAAAGAACAGCTTATTGCTTTATGCAAGAAATTAACAACCAGTTGTTTACCGACTCTGTTTATGATGAACTCGACCGACGTCGGAGTTAAAGGAGGAAGAACACTTTCGTATGTGCATGGCGGATATGCAAATGGATCAATTAAAGGAAAAAAATCCGCACAGTTTATCGGGGGTCAAAAGCAGAGAGTCGTAATTCTATCCGCTTTACTCTCCAAGAAGAAAATTTTATTTTTGGATGAGCCGACCAGCGGATTGGATTATGCAAGCATGAAGATTGTTGCAAAGAATATCAAAAAGTTTAAAGCGGAAAAGAAGCTGATTTTAATTATCTCGCATGACATGGAATTTTTTAGAGGAGGTATGTGATAGAGTACTAGCCTTCCCAAACGATATCTTATCTCATGAATAAAAAGGATGAGAAAGGAAAATGAAGCATGCTATAATACACTCTGCTATTCTTGGCAATGTAAGTTTCTACGAGAGACTCTAATTATGAAAGAAGAAAGTGGGGGCTTCATGGGAGAGAAAATAATAGAAGAAGCAAAGAAGGTCAATCTTACCGAGCTGTTTTATGATTTGGTCTTTGTGTTCGGAATTTCCAAGGTTACCCATATTCTGGAAACCGTATTGTTCGTGTCCTTCGTAGAAAGGACATTTTTCCGGAGGAAATCAGAAGGAAATGATTTGAGCGTAAAGAAATAAGAATATGGCATTCCATTTTAGAAAAGTGGTACAAGTACCTAAAATCTAAAATGGAGGACAAGCAGAATCATTAGGTGGTGATAAAGTGAAGGTGGATATTCAAAAAGTAAATTCCTATGAAGAAGAGCAAGCGATGATTCGTGTTGTCAAAGTGACGGAGAACATTCAAACTGCCATCAATGCTCTAGAAAACAGTGCCCCTGTTATTACTGCCCGTTGTAATGGAGAAGCTGTTTTCTGCCCAATGGATAAAATCTATTATATCGAATCCGTGGATAAACGAACCTTTGTCTACACAAAGGATGATTGTTTGGAAGTGCACTATAGATTATATGAACTGGAAAATACGTTAAGTCGGAATTTCTTTAGGGCTGCAAAGGCAATGATTATCAATATGAGGAAAATAAAGTCAGTGCGAGCAGAAATTAACGGAAGAATGACGGCAGAACTTTTAAACGGGGAGCGAGTGATTATTGCAAGATCCTATGTGAAAGAACTAAAAGAAAGGTTGGGACTATGATGCAGAAGCTAAAAGCTCATTTTTCATCAGACTTTTATGATTTCAACAGCCATTCTTTTTGGAATAGGAATTCTGATGCTAGTACAGCATTTTTCTTTAGGAATGCAGACATTCACTTTTCAATGGAGTGACCCTCTTTCTATTTGCTTCACGGATTTTTATCCTCCCTACCAACCTATTTTCTTTGGATTTGGATAACTTGAAGAAAAGCGAAGTATGGATCAGGATGGGGATCCACTTTGTCTCGGTTCTCGGAATCGTGGTTTTGTGTCCAAGTCTTTTTCACTGGTTCGGACAAATCATCAACATACGCATCATTTGTCTTATGTACAGCCTCATTTATCTCTTTGTCTGGGGAGCAACGGCATGGATGGCAAAGGTAGATGAGATTAAAATCAATGAAGCAATTCAGGCTCTCCAAGATCCGGAATAAGAAATAAAGCTTTTCACGAAAATAAACCGTTTCATAGAAAAAGTGCAACTCGGTAGGCTGTAAATGCAGCTTGGTAGGGTGGCACTTTTTAATACTCTCAAGTTGATAAGTTGATATATGGTAGCACTATAGGAAAGAATTACAGAAAGAACTATAGAGGCGCCAAGAAGGAGCGAATCGGATGAATGCAATCACGGCAAAGAACTTAAGCAAAAATTATGATAAAACGACTGGTGGATCATATCTCCTTTTCTGAGAAAAAGGAGAATTTTTGCATTTCTAGGGAGAATGGTGCAGGGAAATCCACAACCATCAATATCCCTGTACTATTTTAAAAAGACTGAGGGAGAGGTAGAAATCTTTGGACACAAGCTTTGGAGAAGAGGATGACAAGATTCGGGAGAAAAATAGGCATTGTTTTTTCAGAACTCGGTGTTGGACAACGTATTGACCGTAAAAGAAAATCACTAACGAGAGCGTCCTACTATGGAATTCACAAAGAAGAAATTTTGGTGCGTTTGCATCCTTTGATGCAGGCCTTCGAATTGGAAAGCATCTGGAATAGAAAAATATGAGAAATTATCCGGAGGACAGCGAAGAAGTGGATATTATCAGAGCACTTTTACATAATCCGAAGATTCTCTTTTTGGATGAACCTACAACGGGCTGGATCCTATGTCCAGAAAGCTGGTGGGAGTATATCGAGTATTTGTGAAAAGAAAAACAAATGACGATATTTCTACAACACATTATATGGAAGAAGTAAGAGATGCAGACAGAGTGCGATCCTGGATAAGGGACGAATTGTAGCAGAGGATACGCTTAGTGGCTTTAAAAAGGAAATACACGAATACAAAACTGATTTGGTATGCAGAGAAATGCTGTGAGAATGAGCTCGTGCTGAAAAGATATAGCGTATTCTTATGAAGTGATCACTATATTGTGCCATTGGAATCAAAGGAAGAATTTCACTTAAGTGAGTTTCTCTATAAAATCGAAACAAGATTAGAGATTATGAAATTGTAAAAAGGCAGTATGGATGACGTATTCTTACATTTAACAGGGAGAAAGCTGGAGGCATAAGATGAGGGGGATTTTGGGACTTATCAAGAGAAATTTACTGTTGTTTTTTTCAAGGATTGCAGAGCATTCTATCTCTCTACTGACATCCATTATTGTACTTGTACTGTATCTATTATTCTTGAAAAGGCACTTTGTGCGTGCGATGCAAAGTGCAATGGAGCAGTATCCGGATCGGCTTCCATGGTTTCTGAAAACAGACATCGATATGTTTGCAAATCTCCTTTTATTAACCGAATTTTGGGCTCTGCCATGATTTCGGTATCCTTTAATTGTATCACTACGTTGGTAAGAGATAGAGCAAGTAAAGTAGAATATGACATATTGGCAACACCACTAAAAAGAGGGCAGATTATCTTCGCCTATTTTGTATCGGCGGTGCTTTCCTCTACCCTTTTAACTGGAATCATTCTGACAATAGGGCTTGTTGGAATTCGTATGCAAGGAAATATTTATATGAACGCAAGTCAAGTTGTAAAAGCCTTTTCTATTGTTGCACTTGGATCTATTTCTGCAAGCGCAATATGATGATTATCGTTTTATTTTTTCAAATCCGTTAGTGCTTTATGAAGCCTTTTTCGGAATACTTTCGGCGGCCCTCAGGGTTTGTGATTGGAGCTTATATCCCCATTTCTCAGTTCTCCAATGGAGTTCAAACCATGTGTAACCTGTTTCCTGCGAGTCAAATAACAATTATGCTGAGAAATATGCTACTTAACGGACTCTTGACGCATATCATCACAAGCCTTGCAGGAACTGGGATCAGGGAATGTTCGTTTTAGTCTGAAAGAATACTTTACCTTTCAAGCAAAACTGTTTAACGGATATCTGGATATGAATAAAATGCTGAATATATCTTAGGAGTAATACTATTCTGCACCGTAGCGCAAATTATGATTTATTCCGGAAGCTATAAGAAAAACTAGGCTTGAGAAAAAGAATATATTTTTCATTTTAGAAAAAGCGGTACAAGTACCTAAAAATCTAAAATGAGCTCTTGACTATTTCTTTCCATTACGCATACTTTAGAAAAAGTGTGTACAAGTACCCTAAAATCTAAAAATGGAGCTGTGATATGGAAATTAAAAAGAGATAGATATCTTAACAAACTGATTGCAAAAAGAATAACGGATTAATAAAAAGTAATTACAGGCATCTCGACGAAGCGGAAAATCTTATTTACTTTTTGAGCTTTTATTATAAGTATTTGCTATCTATAGGATATCGGAGAATCATATTATAAGAATTCCACTGGATGATATTGAATTTGAAAAATATTACGATGCATATAAATTGTATGAATATATAAAAAGTCGAATTTTAGATTTAACACAGCAATATTATGTGTTCATTGATGAAGCCCAGTATGCAATCACAAAAGAAGAAATGAGAAATCCGGATGTGCCAATTCGATTATATGGTGTATTGAATTGTTACTTAGGAAAAATAACGTGGATGTTTATATTACCGGGAGTAATTCTAAGTTTTTATCTACGGATATAATGACCGAGTTCAGAGGACGTGGAGACGAGATTCGTATATCACCTTTGGCATTTTTCTGAGTTCTATCCCTGCATGCGGAAAGGAAAAAGCGGATGCATGGCAGGAGTACTTATTTTGGAGGCCTTCCACATATCTTGTCAGAAGCTGATTATGAGGCAAAAAGCAATTATTTTAAGCAGATTACATCGAGAAATTTATATGCGTGATTTATGTGATAGATATGATATTCTCGATAGGACAGGTATGGAATCGCTAATGAAAGTCATTTCATCAGCCGTAGGTTCATTATCCAATCCCCAAAAATTGCGGATACATTTTAAGAGTAGTGGTGAAAAAGCAATATCCATGCCGACAATCTCAAATTATCTCAAGTATTTGGAAGAAAGTCTTTAGTATCCAAGGTAGAACGTTACGATATAAAAGGTAGAAAGTATATTAGTACACCATTCAAATATTACTATATGGATTTAGGGCTCAGAAATGCGCTACTTAATTTCCGACAGTTTGAAGAGCCCCATCTTATGGAAAATGCCATCTATAACGAACTCATTTACAGAGGATTTAATGTTGATGTCGGTGTAGTAGAGGTTAGAAAAAGATGATAATGGTAAAAATTAGAAAAAAAGTTGGAGGTCGACTTCGTTGTAAATCATGCCAGCCAGCGTTATTATATACAGTCTGCATTTGCGCTTAGGGATCAAGAAAAAATCGAGCAAGAACAGGCATCTCTACTAAACATTCCTGATTCCTTTAAAAAAATTATTATTTCAGGGAGCAATACACCTATCTGGAGAAATGAAGCGGGAATTACTTTTATAGGTCTCTTTGACTTTATGTTGAATGAAAATAGTCTTGAATTTTGATATGGAGATAAAATACGTCAGTTTTGATTGCCTGCTGTTGGTGATTTAAAGAAAAACTATGACTTTATTTTTTCTGCACCTACGCTGATGAAGAAGAGAGGGGATTTGAGACCGGAGCGATGGCAAATGAGAACCTGCTCAATGCAAGGAATGATTATATGCATGAGGAGGTGGTATCCATAATAAACGGATTGACATTCGGCATAGTAAATTTATAATGAATTTTAGGCTTTTTAAATTCAAATTCCGTTTTTTTAATGGTGACTCTTGCCTTTGAAAAAGAGGGAAAAATTTTTAGGAGGAATAGACATGCCAACACAAACCATAATTATCATTGCTGTAGTAGCAGTAGTATGGGCGGTAGCCTTTTGTCGTAATGCTTTCATGGGCAAGAAGAGAGCGAATTCGCTAGAGAAGTTTATGGAAGAAACCGAAAATAAAAGCCATTCTTCATCTATGGTAAGCAGATTAAGATTGATGGAAGTGATTTTTCACTGTGCCGTTTACTACGGGAAATGATTTGGAAACCGTTGTGGCGTTGACTCCCGGTCAGCATACCATCGAAGGAATCTATCAGTCCACGGAAACGGTAGGCGCTAAGACAAGGAATGTCAAAACGGAGAAGGTGAGCTTGATCTTTCCGTAGAAGCCGGACACAGCTATTCCGCCGGAATGTATTTCTACTCTGCTGAGGAGAAAGCGCAATATTCTAATGGACAGACAGGGAATTCCATTTTGGAAGTTCCGCTCACGATTGTGGAAGGCAGCGATTATATAAAGGCTCTATATCCTTGTCTATAGGGAAGACTAAAAAGAACCTTCGAAAGAATGGATTTAGATGAAAAGGAATACCTACCTGGATGAAAATGGAAATTGTCATTGGATAATCAACCACTATTCTCCCAATCCTATTTCGGCTCTTTTTGTTTTGCTACTTTTCGCCGGACTTTTTCTCTTCTTCTACGCACAGGCGGGATGGGACAATAGCCTTTGGTTTATCATTGTACTACTTCTTTATAGCATTGCTTTCTCGGGAGCTTTATAAGTTTTTCTTTCAATCTTATATTGTGGAAGTCGTATTTTATGAAGAGGAAATAGTGCTGCACTATCGAAAAGGAGAAAGCCGGAGTATTCCTTATACGGGAATCGGCTTCGTGGATTTTCAGTTACATGGACGGAATAGGGAGTAGAATTCATTTTTATCCTCATTTTACTTTCTATAAGAAAAACAGCATCCAAAATTCTGGACTCAATTTATAAAGGGGATTATCTACTGTTTACAGGAGAACTGTCTTCTTTCGAGGATTATCTTAGAATCAAACAGTGCTTAGCGGAAAAGGGAAAGCATTTCTTTGAGCCTGGGGAAACCGAGGAGTGCTTTACACGGAATAGACTGACCAGAAAAGCGAGAAGGGACGCCGGAGTATAGGCTTCGTCCCCTCTCGCTGTATCTTTTTCTGTATTTTGCGTATTCTATTTATATCAGGCGTTTGTGCACAAAATTCGTTTCATAGATGGGAGGTACATTCCTATGTCGAAAAAAGATTCTTCATTTCAGAAAGTTTTTATGTCTTTTATGTATCGTGGAAAAGAGATTTTCAAACCGTTAAATACCGGATGGATAGATGAGAGGGTCTGTGTGGTGAGAGAGTGGGTTGCCAACGTCTACAGGAAAAACGGGACGACCATTATGATTGATGCAGGCTACAATTATGAGCGCTTGCAGAGAAAATGGCGTGGTTGGACATCAAAGCTTTCGGATATTCGAAATATTTTCCTCACCCATCTGGATACGGACCATATCGGAGCACTGGAAGCGGATAGTGAAGGACTTTTTAGAGAAGCGGAGATTTATCTTGGAGAAGAGGAAAATAAATATCTAACAGGAGAATTTCGCCGTAGAGTCCTTTACAAGCTTTGCAAACTTCCCATTGTAAAGCTGAATAATCCGAAGACGCTGCTTCATGACCAGGAAGTCATTTATATCCAAGATATCAAGGTTGAAGCCATTCTTGTTCCCGGGCATACTTACGGGCACCTTGTTTATCTTATTGACGATGCCTATTTGTTTACGGGAGATACGATTTGGTTCGGCGCGGATGGGGGATACAGTTTTTTAAATTCCCTGCCGAAGACAATGCATTGGCAAAGCGTTCTCTCGTAAAGCTGGAAGGACTTCTGCTGGAAAGAAAATGCACGCCGCTCATTGTGAGCGGACACACGGGGTGGACGGATGACCGGGAATTTGCATTTCGACACAAGGATAAGCTCTGTATCTCCGGGAAAAAACAAAAACCGCATGATCCGACTGCCCCATATGACGGCTATGATGAACGGGAGGACACGGAAGAGAAGGCGAAAACGTGCGACTTCCGAAGGCTTGGGACTGCATGCACAAGAATACAGAACAATAGGAAACGGGAGGAAAGCAAATGGCGTGAGAATCAGGGGTTAGAGATGCATATGGATTGTCCATCAGAAATAGGCAGGCACTTGCATTTTTGCAGGTGCTGATTTTCAAATTTCCAAAGAATTAAGTTCTAAAAATACGTTTTCGAACAAATTACCGACTAATAGTCGAAAAACTTGACAACTGATTTTTCCTGTTTTATCATAAAAACCGACCAATGGTCGAAAATATCAACAGAGCAAAAGCTCAAATATGGAGCTCGGAGCAGATAGGGAAAAACCGGGTCGGATATAAAAAAACGAGGCGGATATGAAAAAGGGGAACAAAGAAAACAGGAACTGTTAAAGCTTGCCTATCGCATGTTCATAGAAAAAGGTTATGAGAATACCAGCATTGACGAGATTGTGGCCAAGGCCGGTATCGCAAAAGGCACTTACTATTATTATTTTGCAAGCAAAGAGGCAACGCTGGAAGCAGTCATCGAAATGATGATAGAGAAGGAGAGCTGTAGCCAAGGAGCTTCTTCAGGCACCGCTTTCTATACCCGAAAAATTGGTTTCGGTTGTAAATGCCTTTCGTCCGGAGAAAGAGGAAGCAGTGATTACGGATGTTCTGGAAAGAAAAGAAAATATCGTCATGCACGATAAAATCTGCAAGAAAATTGTAGAAGTGGCGGTACCGATTTTGGCAGAGATTGTTCAAGAAGGAATAGCAAAGGGAATCTTTTCGTGTACGCATATTGAAGAGCGAGTGAAGATGCTCTTTGTTACGAGTCAGCATATGTTCGATTACGGAAATTTTGGTGAAAAAGTATGAGGTGTATATCGATATGCTGGAGAAGTCTCTGGGGGCAAAATCCGGAACCATGCAATTTATCAGCCAGGTCTTAGTAGAGGGGGCAAAGGAATGAATAGAGGACAGTCCATGCATCAGAAAAAAATGAATCTTTTCTTGCGCGTGCTGTTTATCATTCTCATCATAGCGATATCCGGTGCGGCGATCCTACAGATTTTAGCACCGGAATATATGGGAAGAAACTCTGCGTATGGCATTTCTACAGGATGGCAGAGAGAAATCGGCTTTTGGAATATTGCCGTTTTGGTCATATTGATTACGGCGTACAGGCACTACAATTGGACCTATCTAAATTCCATTTTGCTGGCTCTCATTCTCGGCGGAATCGGTATCGGAAGTAATCATTTTATCCATTACCTTAAGATGCATCAAATGGTAAATTTGATTGCTGCTGTGAAAATTATCTTCTGGTTCTTGCCTGGACGATCGGATGGAAAATAGAAGAAAGGAGGCAGAATTTATGAGAATATGCGTAGTAGGCCTTGGTGTTATAGGCACAACGTATGGGTATGTGTTCCAAAAAGTCGGGCATCAAGTCGTACATTTGCTGAGAGAAGAGAAAAATCGAAGGCACCGGAAAAGTCTAAATATCAGTTTATTAGATGGACGCTATAACAAAAAGGAGAAGAAAAAGCGATCAATACAAGGTGAATCTTGCCGAGTCGAATGCAGAGTGTGATTTTATTATTTTTGAGCGTGGCAAGCGGAAAAATAAAGGATGCTATAACGACGCTTTCACAAAACCATATTACAGGAAGCCTGATTTTATTTTGTAATTTTTGGAACAGTCGGAAGAGATTGATGAAATAGTGGGTGCTTATCCTTATATTATCGGCTTCCCTACGCTTACGGAAGCCTTGCAGGGAATGAGCTTGATTGTGTTCTCTTTGACCACATCATGCTGGAAAGTGAGGGAAAAAGCAGGGATTTCCAATTACAAAGCTTTAACAGCGCTTCGCTTCTGCAAATTTGAAAACGGAGATCTGCACGACATGGTGGAATGGGTATGGCTTCATATGGCCATCAATGCAGGGGTCACCTCTTCCGCTGCCCGAGAGGGAAAAATGGATTGTCCGGCGCAGCTTGCTCTGAACTTGATGAAGGATGCCCATGCCTTTGTCTATTACAGTAAAGGTAATAAGAGAAACCATTCAGGTGGTCAAAGCAAGAGGCGTAGACTTAAGCTTCTATAAAAATGAACTTCTCCCGTATAGGATTCCGGCAGCCTTTGCAGGAATTCTTATGAAACAAATGTTCAAAACGAATGAACTTACCCGAAGAATCATGACTTTACATAGTGATGTAGGGGATATGCTGTATGGGATGCAAATGTGTTTTATGATACCGGGAAGTTAAAGCATCTCGAGCTGCCGATATTTTTACTCTACTATGGATAAAATCTTGGCATGATTTTTGATTGACTTTAGGGATTGGCTTTTAACATTTTTTTGTTGGCTTCTACTATTCTTCATAGCATATTCTCCTAAAATACACAGAAAGCAAAGATTGTGTATCTTTTTTGAAATGATTTACTTTCCGTCAATGCTACAGTACCATGCCCTAGTAAGATACACAAGTGAGTAGTTTTGGAGGAGAAAATGCAAGTCTTAATCATCAATGGGAGCCCGAGAAAAAACGGGGTAACGGCAGCAGTGCTTCATAGAATTGAGGAAAATCTTCAAAAAGCAGATGTAGAAGTGTTTTTTTACAATCTGGGGGAAATGAAAATGTCCCATTGTACCGGCTGTAGCTACTGCTACAGGACAGGGCATTGCTGCATAGAGGATGATGCAGAGCTTCTCTCCAAAAGGATTGAAGAGGCGGACGGAATCGTTTTTGGGATCTCCGACTTATGCAAGCAATGTATCCGGCTTGATGAAAGATTTTATCGATCGAGGACATTTTGTGATTGAACAACTGCTTCATAAAAAGTATTGTATCACGGTGGCAAGCGGGGAAAATTACGGCAGTCAAGATACTTTGAAAGTTCTAAAGAATCTTGTGTTATTTTTCCGGAGGAAAACTGAGCGGACAGCTTCGGATTCAAGCTGAGCTTTAACGAACTTGAGGGAATGATAAGGAAGAGGAAAGGACAGATCGATCAGTGTCGCAAAAACCTTATCATGGCAATGAAGGGTAAGCAATACTATCCTATTCAGAGCATAGTTCATTTTTTATTTTCTATCTGGGAATCAAGCCTTTGTAAAGAGGCACGTTATATCAAGGGATTAGGGGAAAATGGAGTAAAGTGGAATTACCTGAATAAAGGAGATTTTTGCATTGCATGCAGAGAATCTATAAAAATATTTGACAAAAAGTAAAATTCCTTATAATTTACAAGGCGTCAGTTACAAAGAAAACTAATTGACATTTTTAAGTAACTTTACGACAAGTATCAATTGAAAGGAGTCAGCAGATGTCCAAGCAAAAAAATCAATCTTTTTGTAGGTTCTATTGGAGCGTTTATCGGTATTTTTGTTTTTTATTGCTTACATTCCCCAGATTTTCGCAAACTTGCAGGGAGACAAAGCTCAACCTTTTTCAGCCGCTATTTGCAGCAATTTCTTGCCTGATTTGGGTTAGTTACGGATGGACTAAGGAACCGAAAAAGACTGGATTCTTATTATTCCCTAATTCAGCGGGAGTGATTTTTAGGAGGATTAACTTTTCTTACTGCTTTGTAATCCCATGTAATGAATATGAAAGCTTAGCGACTTCTTTAGGAAGTTTGCTTAGTTTTTATTACTTGCCATTTCGGTGAATTAGTCTTAATAAGAGAAGAAGCTGAATATAGAGAAGAATTTAGATTCAACCGCTCAGTAGAATAGGCAAAACTCAACCGCCTGTTCCCTGTCATTTTCGGCGGTCTCCTGTAAGCTTATGCCGTGAAAGGAGGTGTCCGATATGGATCGAAATCAAAATCGGAAAATTTATGGCATCTTGCAGAAAGGAAGTGGGCATGACGCAGGCGGAACTTGCGGAGAGGCTTGGCATCAGTGACCGGGCGGTATCCAAAATGGGAAACCGGAAAGTCTATGCCGGATTCCGGGATTATGCTGAGCTTTGCGGATTTCTGAAAATCAATGTAAACGAACTCCTGTCGGGCGAAAAGAATCATGGCAGAATTCTATAGTAAACAAGTAGAAGAGAACCTTCTCACAATGAAACGAGAAGTGGAGAAAGGGATAGGAGAGCTCTTAAGCTGGAATATTGGATGGGATTTTTCGGCAGTGCTCTCGGTCGGTTTTAATTCTTTTGGCATCCTTCCTTGAGATGCCCTTCTGGCTGAGGATGGCACTCTCTGCCTTTGCCCTGCTGATGATTTTACTGGTCAGCTTTTATCGCGGTTCGCATTGAACAGAAAGCCGGATGCTATGAATGCGCGTGCTGCCATCATCGCTATGTGCCCTCTTACAGTAAGGTCATTCTATCCATGCATAGAGGACGGGAAAGATATATGAAATGCCCGGTCTGCGGAAAACGAAGCTGGCAGAAAAAGATATTGGGAGAGGAATAGAAAATTTTTCATTTCATAAAAAGTGCCGTATACGGCAAAAATATGAAATGCGTCTCTTGCGAATTTTTCGAATAATGAGTAAACTATTTCATAAAAGTGCCGTTTACGGCACAAATATAAAATGGAGATCAAGATGGAAATCAATAGAGAAATCAATAGAGATGTGTACCTTAATCGACTTATTGTCAGGAAACACAACGGTTTTATTAAAGTGATTACCGGAATCAGACGTTGCGGTAAGTCGTATTTGCTGAATACTTTATTCTATAAGCATTTGCTTTTCGGAAGGGGTAGGAGAGAGCCATATTATCCGATTCGCCTTTGACACAGCGGAGGATTTATTAAAGATTGGAGAAGATCCCATCGTACTGGATAATGAAAAAAAAGAGCGTAAGGTGGATCCCTCCCGATTTATTACCTGGCTGATGCCGCAGATTCGTGGTGAAGGCATGCAGTACCTTTTGCTGGACGAGGTGCAGAAGCTGGGAGCCTTTTGAGTGCATCTGAACGGGTTCCTTCGGAAGCAAAATGTTGATGTTTACGTAACAGGCAGTAATTCCAAGTTTCTGTCAAAGGATATTTTAACTGAATTTGAGGAAGAGGGATGAAGTGCATGTTACCTTTTATCTTTTTCCGAATACTATGCATTCAAAGAGGGAGATAAAAGCGAAGCCTATGATGATTACTCCGTTTACGGAGGGCTCCCCGGCGGTTGCCCTGATGAATACGGAAGAGCAGAAAAGCAATTATTTGATCTCCCAAATGAAGAACGTGTATCTTCGGGATATCGTGGCCAGATATTCGGTACAGGATGAAAGCACTTTAGGAGAAGTAATCGATGTCATTGCCTCCGGCATTTCCACCCTTACCAATCCAAGGAAAATTGCCGCAACGATGAATTCTGTTCATGGGACAAATATCAGTGATGCAACAGTGGATAAATACATTACCTATGCGGAAGAAGCATTTATGCTTTCTCGGGTAAAAAGATATAATGTAAAAGGGCGAAAGTATATCGGCACTCCTTATAAAATTTATTTTGAAGACTTGGGTCTTCGAAATGCCCGACTGTCCTTTCGGCAGATAGAAGAAACCCATATCATGGAGAACATCATTTACAATGAATTGCGATACAGGGGCTATCAGGTAGATGTGGGAACCGTGGAGTCCAGGGAGAAGGATGCAAATGGGAAAGAAATTCGTGTGCAGAGGGAAATCGATTTCATCGCTACATTAGGAAGCAAGAAGTATTATATTCAGTCTGCCATGCCATTCCCGATAAGGAAAAATATGAACAGGAATGCAAAATCCTTTGAGCGCACCATGGATTCCTTCAAGAAAATCATTATCGTAGAAAGAAGTATGAAGCCTCGCTATGACGAAAACGGATATCTGATGATGGGAGTTAAGAATTTTTATTAGATGGCAATAGTTTGCTGATTTAATTCATGAAAAGTATCGTGTGTACAGCCCACGATACTTTTTTATGATAAACTCGAGAAATTAAGGTGGAATTCCACCCCAATTTCTCGAGTTTGTTTGCTTGAATCAAAAAGGTAGCTTGTAAAGTTGTAAAAATTCAAAAAGTCCCTTGAAAAAGTTGCAATAACTGAGAAAAAGTCATTTGAAAAGTTATAAAAATCATAAAAAGTCCCTTGAAAAAGTTGCTTTTTACTTCATCATTAGCATAAATCAGTCTTGTAGGAGGGTAGTATGCTAAAAGGAAGATCGAAAAAGCAACTTTTGAGTTGAGAAAAAAATATGAAAGAAATCCTCATTCTGAAGGGGTGTAGCAGTGCGGAAGACTTGGTCTGTAAATGCCTTTGCGAAAGAGCAATATAAAAATGTGATTTACCTAAATTTCTTTGAAAAATCCTAATTACAAGGAGATTTTTTCCCGGCGCTTTAGAGGTTGATCATTTAACGATGATGATGAGCGTTTTTCTAGGGACCGGATATTTCTTTTTGAAGCAGAATGAAACGATTATTATTCTGGACGAGATTCAAGAATGCCCGGAGGCTAGGACTGCTTTAAAAATTCTTCAAGCTGGATGGTCGTTATGATGTATTGTATACCCTAGTTTCTTTGCTGGGCGTAAAAGGGATATGGAGAAAAACCTAGCTTTCCATACATTTGGGATATGAAAGCATTTTTGGAAATGTATCCCTTGGATTTTGAAAGAGTTTTTATGGGCAAATGGGATTAGTGGAGAGATAATCAGCATGCTTCAAGGTTATTTGCAAAGAGAAGAAAAATCCGGAAGCTTTTACATCAAAGATTACGAGAGCTTTTTGCTTCAGTATATTGTTGTGGGAGGGCATGCCCAATGTTGTCCAAAACTTTGTGGATTCCAAGCAAATGAATCTGGTTTTGCAGATGCAAAGAGATATTCTTCATTCTATCAGGATGATATGTTGAAGTATGCTGAAAAAGTCGGACAAAGGAAGAATTCGAGACTGTTTTAGCTCTATTCCGAAACAGCTCAGCAAGGAAAATAAAAATTTCAGTATTCTCTTGTGAAAAAGGAAGCACTGCCTCTCAGTATCTTGGCAGCTTACAATGGATAGAGGATGCAGGTATAATTAGTCGTTGCTATAACTTAACGGCTCCGGAATTGCCGCTGTCCGGAAATGCCATACCGGATATTTTCAAAGTATATATGAATGATACCGGCCTGTTTGTAGCTATGCTGGATGATGGTACTAATTTGATATTTTTACAGGAAATCTTTATAGTATAGAAGGCGCCATTTTTGAAAAATCTTATTGCCGGGATTTTCCAAAAATGGGAAGAAAGCTGTATTATTTTCATAAAGACAGCGGTTTTGGAAGTGGATTTTGTGATTCGTTATCAAGGGAAAGCCACCTTGATAGAGGTGAAAGCTTCTAGTGGAAACACAAAAAGCACGAAGACCATCCTGAAAAATAAGGATAAATATCATGTGCATCAGGCAATTAAAATAGGAGATTATAATCTAGGACGAGAAGGGAGATATTGACGGTGCCTCATTATATGGCATTTCTACTGAGGGGAGTGTAAGGAAAAGGATGACTGTGAAGGAATTGAATCTATAAACTGTAGCAGTTAATAGAAGTAGATACAAAAATGTATTTCTCCTTTTCCATAGAGAGAAATGTAAGTAACAACCGAACTATACTATACAGAAAATTGTCTGAATTGAGGCAATTAAATATAGAGACAATGCTACTTTAACAAAAATGATTTACTACAAGCATAGTCTCTATACATTCTGAATAAATTAAGGTTATAAATTAAATTTCATACCCAGTATCATCCTTGAATTTATCCCATAATTCTTGAGCTTTTTCTTTTGTCTCCAGCTTGCTGAGCATCATACATCTCACGAAAACGATCTGCACAAAATTGTAATCTTCCTCGGAATAATCATCATTACTTTTGTGGCTAGAATTCTGAAGTAATCCACCCTAGAAAATTAGATAAAAATCCCATAAAATATACCCTCCTTAAAATTGTTAATTTATAATAATTTATCATAAATTGTCTGCTTATCAAATGAAAAATGAAACAATCATAGCTTTTTCTAAACATTATAATTTATTAGAATAAGAATAAAATTGACAATAGTGAAAAATTAGCAATTACCAGCATATACAGATTTCTTCTATATTTGTGTGATAGTTATTTCATTGTATATTGATAGAGTTCCTATAATGATAACTCAAGTAGACCATAGTGTAGTAGAAGTGATCTAAGGCAGTGTTGTGTAGAATGTGTGAATCGTATGGATTAAGAAGAGAAATGTTATGATGACTTGGCGGAACGATACAAAAACAAATCAGAACAGATATTTTTACACAACACTATTGAAAAACATTTTTTACATATGTAAAAATAATTGACATAAGTAAAAGACGTGATATTCTGCTTTGCAAGAAAGGTGGTGTAAGAATGATAGATTTCA
>BNJU01000264.1_pt1 | contig 60852 bp, 87 predicted proteins | sample 8539281 | NCBI WGS metagenome assembly BNJU01 (sample SAMD00202456, study PRJDB9452) | human saliva metagenome | isolation source: human saliva | place: Japan
TCAGTTACGTATTGCTGGTCATCTGTTCACGACAGGCGTTCCGGTATTACTAATGGAATCAGGCGACGCATATCTCCACGATAAAACATGGAAAAGTCATAGCATCTCCTATCTTTTCGTCCAAGACATTAAGACAAAGGTCACAGTCCCATTTTCACTGCAGAACCATATGGGCGCGTCATTTTATCCAGGCGTACTCAATGGTTCCTTGTCCAAACTTCAGATTTCAGAAAGGTCTTCCTAGTTTTTCAATTTGATCAAATCGAGTCAATCCAGGTACAACCATTGCCCAACTGTTTTTCTAAAACATCTTTTCTCCTTTACCAAACTCTTCCATTATACCATAAATCTTCTAAAATTTCAGACCTGGTCTGTCCAGAGAGAAATGCTGACGACGGTGATATTCATTGGGAACAAGTGCAGAACCTGGTCTTCTCCTCTGAGTTGAGTTGTTCGAATACCGACGCCAACGACCTGCCCATACAGTAATAGACCATTTGTCAGAACGACCTCATCTCCCACATCCAGTTGACGTTCAAAAGGAGGAAAAGCCATTGATGACATCAGACAGAAAAACCTCGGCTATCCCAACAGCCACCTCAGCGATCCCAGCACCCGGCCAGCAAACTAGAAACTGGCAAAACCCGTAGAGAAGATACAGTAAAGTAGAGAACAGAGTGGTACATCAAACACATTCTAATAAACGTGAAATTGTTTTCTGGATCGTCCGACACTCATGACGAGACATTTTTAGTAGAAGCTTTAATCAAATTTCCCTGCACCATAGTATGAAGCTACTCTAGCTAGCATAAAGAGTATAGGAATAACAGAGAAAGTACCTTGTGCTAAAATATCTCTCGATAATCGCTGTAACATCAAGTTTATTGAGATAGGTTTGAATAAATTTCTGCATAGAAAAACTCTTTCATTTATTATACCACTACTTTCATAGTAAGTCATTCTCCATAAATATTCAAAAATAATCATAGACAGATTTTTGATTTTAGTCTCATATTTGAGTACTAGTAATCATAAACATTACACAACAAAGTGAGATTGTTATGAAAAATTCATTCATGTTGAATAAAAGCAAGCCCAATCAAACGGATCTTTGATTGGCATGCGTGATTGGAGGAACTCCTAGACTGACACTCCCAACATTTCAGGAATTGGCCTGCTAGGAGACTCTCTTTGTTGGTGGCTTTCTCAAAGCCATCGCACTGATTCTGGTCTTTGCCCTCGTTGCCAATGCCCTTTCCCAACATCAAAAGGGACAAGATAGCAACATGAAAACTCGTTATCTTCCTTTCACTTGGTGGGAACCTCGTGGCTGCTCCTTATCGCTGTACTGCAAGTTTTCATCGTACCTGTTGAAATTACCCTCAAATAGCGCCATTGGCCTGGATATTGCTCCACCAGATGGGACGGGACAAGTCCTCAGCAACCTCTCTGCTCAAATTGGTTGGACAATCCAGTTAATGCCCTCATTACTGCTAACGACATCGGTATCCTATCTTGCGTAAAGTGCTCGGATTGGCGAGAGAAGCTTGGCATAAAATAGTAAAGAACTGCTGGAAAACTATGGCTGATGATGACTTCTGAGATTGTCGAATGGATCATTAACCTAGCTCCATTTGAATCCTTGGTCTTGTCTTCAAAACTATTCCCTGATAAGGGAATCGGCAGTCTAGCTAACTCACGGAATCTTGTTGCTCTTTGGTGACAACCATGTTCTTGTGGCTCTGGTAGTCAATCCGCTACTGCCTTTCCTTTTATGAAGAGAAAATCCTTATCCACTCGTTTGGAAATGTTTGCGTGTCAGTGGTGTGACAGCCTTTTCGCTGTAGTTCTGCGGCCAACATCAGGTCACCATGAAACTTGCCACGATCTTGACTGATCCAGATACTGACTCTGTTTCTATCCCACTTGGTTCTACTATTAACATGGCCGGAGCAGCGATTACTATCAACGTTTTGACTCTCTAGCTGCAGTTATTAGCTTTGGGAATCCCTGTTGACTTTTGCGACAGCTCTTTTCGTCCTCAGTGTAGTAGCAGCAATCTCAGCTCGTGGTAGCTTCTGGTATTGCCGGAGGATCCTCTCTTCTTCATCCCAAGTTGTTGTAGCCTCTTCGGTATTTCTAACGATATTGCTAGCGCAAGTTGTCGGTGTTGGATCGGTGGGATTGCGCCATCCAAGACCTGACGTGAAAGTTGCAGCCTCTTAACTCTCTTTCTACACAGACGTCCCTCACTGCCGTTGCCGAATACGCAGCAGCCCGTATAAATAACTCATAAAGGCAGCTCTAGCTTCGGTCTCGTCTTTTCCGCTTTTATTTCTAATCTTTTAGGTAATTTTATGTCTATTAGCCAACGTACGACCAAGCTCATCTCGAGCCAGCCGTCTTGGCCTGCCTTCTTGCTTACTTCTTCTCAATCTTTCTTTCAAGCTGTCTCGGCTGGAATTATTTGCTCTTAAGCTTCTGATGCACGCAGAAGCACTTCTCAAACTGCTGGCCCGCAATCGTCTCCATGCTTCTAGCTCATGGCTATCGGTGTTTTGGCTTTTCACTTGATGGATTTCATATCTGGAGCCTTGGCCTCTATCTGGCTCTATGTGCGGTGCTCTTAGCCTCTGCCAAGATGGCTGGGAAAATTGAATCACACTACACTGCTTTTGTTAGGCCACCCTTGCACAAGAGTCGTCCCTCTCTAGACCTTCTCAGTCAACGAATTTCTTCTTGCATATCGGTGCACAGGATTTGCCTTTATCATGGTCAATTCCCCACATGCCTTTCTTGCCGAGAGCGAGGAACCAGACACTTCACCACACTGGTGGAAGAAAAGTTAGTAGATATCCTCCCAGCGCTTCCAAATATTATTTATCCAGAGGGATGGACGTACCGTGAGCACAGCTGGTGGAAGAATTGATACCCTTTAGAAGAAGCACCAGACTGGTCTCATTTGACCACTCAGACCACCTCTTTCACCAGACTGATATACGATTATTCACTATCTTTGAGATGACAGCGACAAGTCGCATCCCCACGTAAAACATGGCCCAGTCAAATCAACACCTGTCACCTAGCTGCCAGTGAAAGCTTTAATTTTGGCCCAACTTTTCATTGCGGAGGTCAAACTGAGCCAGACCAATCCTGCTTCTGACTACTAGATGAAATTGATCGCTATCTCGAAGTCTTCGTCAAACCGCAGTCTCCCCAAAAGCGAAGAGAAGAACTTTGAAACCCGCGCCACCCTTTCTTTCAACTCCCCATGTGCAGCAAACCTTCTATCCAAGTAAAGTTGGATTTTACCAAAAATATGGATAGTAAAAGAAACTTCAGACCAATCGCTAAAAGGTGACATCTCAGTTTTCTTTTATTTGTGTTGCTTCACCATAAGGTTAATAATAGAACGAATAAGGCCAAACTCACCAATAAAGTGAGAACCTTGACCAGGTGTGTTACTTTGCCAATAACTTGGTTTACCAATATTACTTGTCGCATCCATAGAAAATAATTGATTTTGTCTGGGTTTGTATGGTCACCAGTACAATTAAAGCGAGAGATAGGACGATAGCTAAAACAATCAGTATGTCAATCATAGCCTACCTCAAAATTCTAGCAAAGTAAAGAGCAAAACCAATCAGAATCATCAAACCCAATATAGAGTGAAAAAGTTTTACTAATCTTTTCCCCTCGCGTTTCTTTTTCCTTCTTGATAGGTTTTTGTTTCAACTCTTCCATGCGACCTTCAACGTCTTTGTAAAAATAAATCTTCATCTGACATGTTAGCCTCCTAAAACAGTTTGCATGGTTTCCTGATATCTCACCAAATCAACATAATTTGCATGTTGGCCTTTGTTTGCCAAGTGCCTGACGCATTTGTTCAACATCTGAAAGAGCCAGTTTAATGGTCTCAATCAAAGCAGAAGCTTCACTACTTTCAAATAGATAATCTGGAGCGATATAAAGTCTATTGTGCACTGTCTGATTAAATCCAAGAATCAAGAGATTGTGCTCAAAGGCCTGACGCACCGCCTGCAATAACTCATTGCTATGGTTTATATCCAAATAAATATCCGACAATTGATAGAGCTCCTGAATCTTCTGTGGACTAGCGTTCTGGTAAAGTACCACATTAGGATAGCGAAGCATATCTAAGAGCTTAGAAGACATCTCTGTCACTGCCGCGATTCGGAAAGTAACACTTGGCAAACTTTCCACCAATTTTTCGACTTGCTCTAGTTGATCCGAATTGGTCACTATCAGGGCATCAGGCCGAACAAAATTATCACGCTTAAAGTGATAATGATATCCTAGATGACTAAACTTATGATGGAATTTCTCATCCGTCAATTGCAGAGCGCGTTCATAAGTCGCATAATCTGGAATGATAATGGTCTTAGCTCGAAGCTGATCATTCTCCAAAATCAGTTGCATATTTCCTGGAATATCATCATGTACTGGTTCTTGCCAAACCAGGATATCCTGACCTGATTTTTCTGGAAAATGGAAAGAAGTCAAAAACGAAGTAGATAGGCTATTAAAGAGAATGTGGTCAAGATTCAAATTCAAACCTTGTAAGAAGTCTATGATAAAGGCTACTCGACCAGAAAAATGGCGCAAGCCTTGCCCTTCCAAGGTCAAAAGAATATCACCTGTGACATGGTTTTCCAAAACAACTTCCTTGCGATCTACGTCCCGATAGGAAGTCATGATAGCTTGACCAGAAGCATCAAAGGTGGTCTTAGCAAAGCAAGCTCCAAAACGATTGTAGTGATCTACTTGAAAGATCCGACCTGCTGGTGTTTTCCATTCGACTTTTTTTACCAAGCGAGCCTGTAATCCATCTGCAAAATGAATCACTGCTCGTTCTTGATTAAGGTCATTGATAGTCCCAAATTGATTATTTCCAGCAATCTCCCAAAAGTCTGGTACAGGAACTTGATTAAAATATAAGGGTTTACCACTGTCATAACCCAAATAATAGGTGAAGGGAGAGACAACTCCATCTGGTAAAAATCCATCTAGCTCAATAACCACAGCCAAATCAGACAGGCCTGCTTTCAGTCAGACTATAGTGCAAATCTTGGCTTTCTTGATTGTATACATCAAATAACTGAATCATCCACTACCTCCTTGATTGTTTTTCCCATTTATTCAAAAATCTCTTGAGTCAAGAATTTTCAGCTATCTGGTAGGACTTTTCTCTCATGCCTTCCAAAACGATTTTCCAAATACAGTTGGCAAATCTTTTCTGCGTAAGCTTTCTTGATTTCATCTTCGACATGATCAGATGAGCACGGAATCAAGTAGCCATTTTCGCCATCTTCGATGAAGGTTTGATTTCCATAGGGAACATCAAAACCAATCAATGGTAAACCTGAGCCAATTGCTTCCATGAGTGTTAAACCAAAGCCTTCGCTTGTAGAAGCAGTTAGATAAACTTCATACTGTGAATAGATTTGGGAAAGTTCGGCATGGCCCTTGAGTTTAATATACTCTTCTGCCTGACCTGCAGTGATAATCTCACGAAGACGTCCTTCTTCGCCACCACTACCGTAGATATCAAAGGTTAATTCTGACAATTCCTTATGAGCCTCAATAACAGCCTTCACGAGCCAATCAATGTGTTTTTCTTTGGCAAGACGTGAAGCCGTAATCAATGAAAATGGTTTGCGCCCTTGACTTGACTCAGTCAAGGAATCAATACTACCTACAGGAATGGTAACAATCTTTGGTTGGTGCTGGGTGTATTTAGTAAATTGGTCATGCAACACTTCATTTTGTCTGTCAGTTGATACGATAAAGAAGTCAACCTTATCTGCATTAGTAAATTGGTAGTCATAATAGTTGTTCCAAAGGATATAATCCTCATTGGTCGCATTTTCACCATAATGCTCCGCATGAACAACTACTGCTAGATGCGCCGCTTGTGCTTCCTCAAAAACAACCTGCCCCAATGCCTGTCTCACGATCTAAAAATCACTAGATCTGATTTGCTTAACTGAAGAGTCTGCAAGAAGTAACGGATCAAGGCCGGCTTCCCGTATAAGATTCGGTCCTTAAAACGGTAGACTTCCTCGCTCCCTTGATTCATGAACATCTCATAAGTCGGAGTCCCATCTTCATTGTAGAAGGTCTTTGGTAGAGTGTCGCTACATTGTCTTTAGGAGCAAAATATTCTGTGCAATAACTGTGTAAGAGAAGTAATCTTTATGAACCAAATTACCGGCATATACATACTCTACGTATTGGACTAAATCTTTTTCCTCATCTACTAGATAACAAGTGATAAACTTGTCTTCATCTGAGAAGAAGATTCGTTCAATTTTTCCCATTTTTCTTTCACGAAGGCTCTCTACGCCTTCGAAATAAACTAACACATCATCTACCGTCACGCTGGTCGGTGCAATGTTGATATCTGTAAAATAATTATATAACCAAATAACTTCTTCATCCTTAAAACCAATGTTAGCTGTCAAATGCTGAATATTATCGGCTAAAATCATATCTGTAAAGATAAACTTCGACGGCAGATTCAGGCTGCGGAAAATACCCGCACGATAAGCTTGGGCATATTCAACACCACTGCTGGCCCAACCAATTCCTAAATTTATATTGTAAATTGTCATATTATCCCCTTTTTATGGAAAATGAGTGACTATTTCGCCCTTAGGTCCCATCTGTACCAAGCCCATCAAGATATTCCGTACCATATCTGAACGAATCTGCTCTTTTCATAGTTTCAAATCCCATATAGGCTTCTCGGTAATATTCTACGATAGGATTCGTTTGACTGGCTGTTTGCCCGCCAATTGCCATCATCAACTGTTGCAGGTAGTCCACCTGTTCCACCCAGTTATCATCAATGGCTTTAAGCATGGAAATTCTCAAAAAATGGTCATATAAATCATGAGGTTCTAACAAGGTCTTCTTTATCATTTAACTCATTGTTGATGATCTGAATCAAGAAATTTCTAACTCTTGTTCATCTTCAATGACTAGATCAAGAGGTAATTCCCTGATATTAAAACTGATATTTGTGACAAGATAGTGGAATAATTCTTCTCTAGTTTTTATATTTTCAGATAAAATAGTTTCAATATACTCGTCAATCATCTCAGATAATACATCTCGAAGATCCCTCTCACCATTTATTAAACGATTTCTTTCCTTATAGATGAGATCACGTTGGATATTCATACTCTCAGTATATTCGAGTGTTCGTCGTCTATTTTGCACGACTAGCACTATCACTTGCATTTTGAGCTTTCTCAACCAGTCTATGATATTTTCTCCCTCAAGAACTTGTGGTTGAGTAATATCTGCAACACTGTACTCCTTGTACATCCTCAGAACCCAGGATGGACCGAACTTTAATAACATCATCTTCTAATGATACAAAAACTTGACAGACCTGGATCTCCTTGTTCACCCGAGCGTCCTCTGATTTGTAGATCGATTCGCTGGCTTTTCCATTCGTTCTGTACCGATGACTACTAGGCCACCAAGTTCTGCAACACCAGGTCCAAGTTTAATGTCTGTTCCTCGTCCTGCCATGGAAGTCGCAACAGTCACAGCCCCCATCTGACCTGATTCTGAGACAATTTGAGCCTCACGCGCAGCATTATTGGCATTCAAGACGTTATGGGCGATTCCTTCTCGCAAAAGTAGGGACGAATAGAGATGTGACATCTCAACAGACCCGACAAAGACTAGCAGCGGGTTTCCTTTGAAATGGTATTCTTAATACATTCAAGTGAGGCATAAAACCTTTTTCTGGTAGTGTTACATAAAGATTGTCTGGATAGTCTTTTTCTGAGCAAGGGACGGTTGGTCGGGATTCGGATAACAGACATATTATAGGTTTCTAAAAATTCCTTTTCTGCAACCTTCCCAGTCCCAGTCATTCCTGATATCTTATTAAACATTTTGAAAAGACTTTGATAGGTGATAGATGCCATTGCCCGTGTTTCAGGAGAGAGTTTCACATGCTCTTTTGGTTTCGATGGCCTGATGGAGACCACCTTGTAACTTGGTCATTTCCATCAAACGACCAGTTCCTTTGTCTAGGAGAACCATCTCATCATCCCGAATGATATACTCTTATCTCTCGTAAAACAACTTATGCGCTCTCAAAGAATAGACTAAATGTCGCACGTAAGTTGCGTATTCTTCCTATATATAAATTATCAATTCCTAGGAATCTTTCAGCAGTTTTAGCACCTTTTGTAGTCAACCATATCTCTTCTTTTTCTTCTTTAAAGATATAGTCTTCATTTTTCAACCATAGTCGTTACTAAAGTATCGATGATGCCATAGTAGTTGGACTGAACACGAGGAGAACCCTGCAATAATGAGCGGTGTTTGCGCACTATCTAGTAAAATATCATCAATTTCATCAATGATTACATAGTCAAATGGACGCAAAAACTTTTCTTTACTACTGGAGCTAGATTATCACTTAGATAATCAAAACCCTAGACCACTATTGGTCAAATAGATAATATCTGAGTTATAGATTTCTTTTTCTTCAGTTGTTAATTCTTCTTTAGGGATCATCAGTGAAAGGCAGACCCAGACTTAAACCCAAGAAACGATAGACTGGCCCCATTTCCTCAGCGTCTCGCTTAGCTAGGTATTCATTGGTCGTAATCAACATGGCACCTTTACCAGTGAGGGCATTGAGATAAAGTGGCATAGTTGCAGTCAAAGTCTTTCCTTCACCAGTATTCATCTCGGCAACGTTTCCTTGGTGAATGACAATGCCTCCCATAACCTGAACATCATAGGAAAGATCCCTAGAATTCGCTTATCGGCTTCACGTACAACTGCAAAAGCTTCAACAAGTAAGTCATCCAGGCTTTCCCCTTCTGCTAAACGTTTACGAAACTCTACCGTTTTTGCTTCCAAGGCTTCATCGCTAAGAGCTGCCATATCGTCTTTGAGACTATTGATCTTTTTAAAGTAGCTCTTTACTTTTCTGAGTTTTCTATTTTGATACAAACTATTAAACACGATCATACTCTTAATTGAGAAAGAATAAAAATCGAGTGACTCAAACCCAGCAGCAATGAGAGAAACTCTATAAGTATAAGCATCCTCAGGATAAACGAAAAGAAAAAGATAGGGTTCTCTCAACCTTTTTCTTCTAGCACTTCTTCGTAACGGTCCAAGAAAAACTAGTTTGATGTAAATGCTATTTTCAGGATAACAAGTCATATTCATGGTGAATTGATAGCGATGATTTCTTTTTAAGAGAGGTAGGCTGGGCTGGCTTCTACTACCTTGATAATTCAAGCTTGAAAGCCATGATTTGAGAACTCTCCTGGAGCTAGTAGTGGATTTGAAAGACTGATATGGCCATCTTCCCAAAAACTGAACTCGAGGTCCCATACAGGTAAGTTGCTCCTATATCCCCCAGAGTATGTCTTCTCTTTGATTTATAATCATGTCTCACCTCTTCCAAATTCTGCTTGTAATATCATGTTATAAAAATGGATAAACCAGGTAACGTTGGTTCCTGTATCATCATTGTGTCGACCTGCTGTACCTTTTGACAAAATCTTCGCTCCAGTTTGACAGAGCGTAGTGACTAGCTGGTCATAGGCATGACTATCCATATCTTCATCTTTCATGTAAGAAAGACCAAACGTCGTTTGAGAAAAATCTGCTTGTTTGAAAGCAGTCCAAAAACGGTTATCCAGCTCATCCATATGGGCTGGACTGTTTCCTCCAGTTTGATGATGAAGTACGTCAAATCCCGTGGGAAAGACACCTGGCGCTTCCAATCTACCACGTCTTGCGATTGTTCCTAAATTTGCTAAGGGTTTACCTACAACGATTCCTTTAGGCTCAAAGAATGAACCATAGTAAAGAGCGGGAAAGGTTCCCATTGATAAACCTGATAAAATCAAATCTTTTTTATCAAAACCCAAGTATTCCTGATAGTGTCGAATGGTTTGCTTAATCTTTTCTTCTAGTTCCTCACTACCTAGGTAAAAAGCTCCTCCTTCTAATCGAGGATCAGAGAACAAGATAAAAGGGCACTTGAAATTTTGCATCATTCTGTATCCTTCAAATCCCTCAGCGGGTCGAAATCCTGAAAAGTGAGACAGCCAATGGTGGTTTAAAATCTCCAGGATGGAAGAAATAGTTAATCTCATCACGCTTGTTATCATGTAAGATATTACCACCGAGAACAAATTTTTCCAAAGTACTCTGACTCCAACGTTGATGTAGACTTCCCAGTTTTTAGGGTTCCCAAACCACGAGCCTCGATAGACATACAGAGGTAGGAATTGTAATCCTGATCCATAATTAGAGCTGTTTTTCAGGTCTTCTTCTGTAAAGATTAGGTCTTCAACTACTTCTGAAACTGAGCCTTCAGGCATTTTTTTCGAATCCGAAACTGAAAATTTACACCTTCACTTTTTCATACTCTAGCCACAACTCAATTGGAAGTTTTTGTTGAAGAAACAAAGTTGTATTTTCCAATTAGCTACTGGAGAAAATTCTGAACCAAAATCCCCTCCAAGAGTAGATACTCAAAACCCTTGATAAGAAACAGCCCCTTTAAAACTTGGATGAACCTCTATTGTAGCTGGTTTCATCTTATCTCCGTACCCACCACCAAATAAGGAAGTGGATAAATCTTTTAAAAAGCTTCTGTGGGTCTGAAAAGTCAACTGTTTGGGCACAGCGTTTTTGATTAAATCCAAAAATAAGGGGTTGTTTGTTTGAAACTCTTGATTATAAAAAAATTATATAGGGCTCGATTATTTTAATGATTGGTAGTAGGTCAGCTAAGTAACGGCCATCTTCGATGAGGATGGCATTGAACTTGCGAATCTCATCCATTTTTACCGTTTCTTTAAGAGCCTTGGGGAGAATTAGGATAAAAATAATACCATTCCATTCTTTTAGGGATCTCATAACGATGCTTCCAATTTTTCTGTCCCTATCTGTAGGATTTTAAGATCCTTGACATTTGTACTCTCCTCTATCCATTGATCTAGTTTTTTTCTACAAACTTTTTGACCTGTATGTTCCTTGATTTTTATCAATTGAGTAGATTAGAGACTGATTCCATTCTTTTTAGGGTATCTAGATAATAATGGCTGCTTTCTTAAATTCTGTGATAGTAGACAGAAGGTAGCCATTTTTTTCAAATGGTCGACATAAGCAGTCTCTACTTGATTCACCTGAGGAATTCCTGCACTAATCCCCGCTATTTGAGTATATAGGTGGGGTTGAGGATTTAAATCAACAATCAATCGAACATATTCTAAAGTCTTCATCATTTCCAATTCATCATTGATATTTAATAGACTATAGCGGCATTTCTGCTGGGCATTTTCCTTCAAAGGATTTTCAGCTCCTTCATAGTCGACTGTTTTTCTCAAAAAGTATCTGCTGAGAATTTTTTCATCTATGATTTCTTGATTGCCTCTGCTACTCTCTGCATCTGGTCGTTATTGGCTGCAAAAAGCACCAAAAATCACCCTCAGTGTCTTTGGTCTCTGCAAGGAAGGATAAGATTTGGAAAAAGACCTTCTTGTCCACTTCTTCTTCAAAAATTAAGTTGATAATAAATAATGGATTCCTTCTTTGTCTGATCTTTCCCCAATCTCAAACGAGTATCAAAGGGCGATAAATGTTTGAAAAGATGTTGTTTATCTGGGTACAAATTCTGTAGAAGCTCAAGGCTATCCTCCCTATCAACTAAAACCAAATCAACTTTAGTTATAGGTCCAAGTAAGTCTTTCATAATCTCCTTTGGATTACGACCGATGAAAAGACTCAAGATTTTCGGGTTTACTTCAGGCAAACAGTCTAAAACAAAATCATTATGACGAGAGTCAGATGGGACAATAAACCAATCACTACTCTCTTTAATCTTCTCAATTCGTTTTTCAAAAAATTCAGCAACCAACTGCCCCATATCACTATAATAGAGAGAGTTAAAACGATAGCCAAAAATAGGATTAATCTCTACCCTACCATCCTCTTGTAAATACTCTCTGAACTGCCAAATTCCCTCAGTATTTAGATAGTCTTGGCAAGATGGATGATTGTCCTGATAATAAATAACACTTGAAACCAAGCCACGGTCATCCATAATATAGTGTTTGGTCATGTGACCTTGAGTATCAAAATACTGAATATCACTAATAAAACCTTCTACACCATGCTCAATCTGGGCATAGCGTTTCCCATCTTTGTGGATAACAATAGCGAAAGGACTGTACATAAATTCACAGTCCTTATCCCACTCAATATCTCTGATATTCAGTACTTGTGGAGAAATATCCGTAATATCTTGCATTTCATCAAAAATAGAATATACTTCAGCCTCTAACACACTATGACGATGTAAGAAATAGCGAAGATGTGGTTGATAGGCTAAAACCAAAAGGCTTGACGGCAGTTCTTGTCTCATCTAACAGACGAATCTGATTGAAGGTATCGTCAAACTCAACTTAAAAGAAGACCGATACCAAGGGATGATATCTGCATGCCACTGACGATGACTACCATACCAAGCTGGAATAAAATAATACATAACTCTCTCCTAAATCAGTGGTTTATAAGTTTCGTTTAATTTCAGTGCTTTGATTTCATCTTTAATGTTAAAGATCATACCACTTAGAATCATAAACAAACCTGGAATCATACTCACTCTTAATAATTGTTCATCAACTAAAACAAACAACATTGGTAGACCAGCAACATAAACACATTTAAAGATAGCACCTACAATAGCAAACTTGAAGACTAGATTATTGATAAAATTACTGGTATCCACACCTGAATAAACGCCATAAATGTACTCGCCAGAGTTTTTCATCCGTTCTGCCACTCGTTCCCCACTAATATTGACAAAAGCAAAGGCAATACTAAAGATAAACAAGGTCGCTATATAGGTATAAATCCACAAGGGTTTCCCCGTTGCATATTGGGAACTTATGTGTTGATAAACTGGAGTTACCTGGATCAAACTAATTGCAGCAAAAAGAAATAGATAAGTTGGTAGTTAATTAAACTCATCACGTACATGAAAGGGCATCCCACCTGCAGGATTCAGCATTATTTCAAAATAAGAATAACGCTTAAAAGCGAGATTGAAGACCAATTTTATTAACCGGAATACGATAACGAGCACGATAAAAAATTGCGATAAGATAGGTAAAAACAATTCCCATTATCCCTAGTGTTGCAATAATCCACATAGAAATTCCGAGTTTTTGTATTGATTCCATGATATCTTGAGGAAGATAGAGAATCATACTAGTCAATAAGATCGCAAGATAGCCACCAATCCCCATAGTAGAGTTAATATCTGATAGCCAGATTAAAAAGAAAGTTCCTGCGATTAGTAAAAGTGTGTTGAGTACAAGCACCAAAAATGTATTATAGTTGTCCTTAATCGGTAGATTTACCGCTAAGGCTAGCGATTGAATCAAGGCAATTATTAAGGTGAGAGACATCTTTCTCCTATCCTGAATCTCATCCGAACCAGAGGCAAGATTCAAACGCTTAGATAAGGAGAACATTTGCCATAAAATCATCGACGACATCCAAGGGGATAAACCGACTGACAAGATTGACAAGCTCCGTAGATTGCCACCTGTAATTGCGGTTGAAAAAGCTAAATAAGCCGTCGAACCCCCAAGAAAATCTCTGTTATTCAAATCGATAAAAAGGAAGAGTTAATCGACTACCCAGAACATAAATAAAAAAATTAAGAAAAAGAGTTACAAACCCTTTTTATAACTATGGATGAAAAATAATTTTTCATAATAATTCTTTCCATTCTATAAATAAACATCAAAAAGTTCAAAAATATACGCTTCTTTAGTTTACTTTATAATACATAAAAATCATGATACAGAACTACTCGTTTTTAGTATAAAATGTTATTTCCCTACATAATTCAATGTCATTATTATAACAAAAAGCAGAAAAAAATCTGCTTATAAGATAATAAAAGTGAATATCGTTGTTTTTCATCAAAAGAATTTCTTGTTGTCTTAAGATAAATTTCAGAGTCTGATTGATCGTTTCCACACTTTTTATTTGAAATCAATCGGATAATTTGAGATCCTCTACTTCAATCAGTCAAGATAAATAAACAATCATTTTTAACTCTTATTAATAGCACTGAATCAATCTCATAATCACCATTTTTCTCATCACAAATTAATAGGAGGCTGGACTATGCAATACAGAACTACATTCTTTGGATAAATTCTTTGTTTAACTTCAGGGAAAGTTTATAATTCTCTAATTAATGATATGATCTAGTTTTAAAGACTCTATTTTATGTTTCAATTTTTGTCTCTCTTCCAAATATCCATGATTTGACAATTCTGTCAACATACGCCCTCAAAAACATAGTCATACATTTTTATAAGTTTTTCCCCATATCAATCCCATCTAAATGTCTGGTCTTCTCAATCCGTTCTTCTAGTGCTTCAATGTAATCCAGATGAGACAAATCAAAATTACTTGTTAGGCCTGAATAATTGATACGATAGAATAGATAACATGGTTACAAATAGATATTGTAGAAGCCTTCATGTATAATTTCCAAGTTATAAACTGATCTTCTGCATATTTCCCATAAGGAAAAACGAATCCCCTTCAAATAAAACTACGCTTGTACAGTTTTCCCCAGACAGTTGAATACATAATAAATTGAAGTCCGTAAGTTCATCCATTTGATTCATAGCAAAGCTTTTATCCACAAAAAGTAACAGGTAAACTCGGTAAATTTTTCTTTTGAATATAAGAAAATTTGGTTCATTAAATCTACAATAAGCTCCCCTACAACTAGATCTGAGTCTCCTAATAGTGCTGTTGCATATAATTTTTCTATAGCATTATCCATTAAAAATCATCCGAATCTACAAAAAGTAATATACTCCCTTCTGAACGATCTAATCCATAATTTCTCGTATCTGAAATACCTCCATTTCCCTTTTTCAAAATAGCGATCATCGGTTATCATATTCTGCAAAATTCTTGACAAATTATTCCAGAAGAATCGGTTGAACCATCATTTATCAGCAACACTTCTATTTCTCGATAAGACTGTTTTAAAATGCTTTCAATACACTGTCGTAAATACTGTTCTACATTATATACTGGAACAATCACACTAATCAATGGTCTCATAAATAAATTTTTCCTAACTTTCTAACCTAATTTTCAATACTCAGAAAAAGTTTAAAAACTCATACAATTAGTACAATCTAAAACGAGTTTCGAATAATTTCTTTGTATTTCATTGTCTAACAGGATTAGATATAATAAAGTATTATACACTTAACCCTTATAATTTTCACTACTAATTATATCATTTTTTATATCAATTAACTAATAATAAAAATGGCTCTCACTATTTGCAGGAGTAAATCTCTATAGTATATAAGGAAATGAAATAAAACTGGATAAATCACTGAAAAAGTAAAAACCAATTTCTAGCAATATTTTTAGAAATTGCAATGTACTATTAATATTCAATCTACTATGTATAGAGATCTAGTTTGTTGTAGAAAAGATTCGAAAAGATTCGAAAAAATCCTGAAAAATAAAACTTTCAGGATTTTTTCTTATCTAGTCTTTATAGAACCACTCTATATAACATAGATATCTTAGATTTCATCTTCATTTTCATCTTTACTACGTTTTACAAACAAACCTAAACCGGTAATAGCTGCCAAAGCACCTAAAAGTAGAGATGAATTAGAATCTTCTGAACCAGTATTTGGTAATTGTTTTCCTGAATCACTTGTTGATTTGATCGTTCCAAGCTAACGTTGATTCAGAAGCCGATGTGCTTGCTGAAGCCGATGTGCTTGCTGAAGCTGACGTGCTTGCTGAAGCTGATGTTGATTCAGAAGCTGATGTGCTTGCTGAAGCTGACGTTGATTCAGAAACTGATACCGAATTACTAATTGAATCAGAAGCAATTACACTATCAATGTTCAAACTATCCATTGAATGAATTTCAGGTAGTCCTTTGCTTGTAACAATCGTTTCAGATGAAGACTCTGAAGCTGACGTGCTTGCTGAAGCTGATGTTGATTCAGAAGCTGATGTGCTTGCTGAAGCTGACGTGCTTGCTGAAGCTGATGTGCTTGCTGAAGCCGATGTGCTTGCTGAAGCTGATGTGCTTGCTAGCCGATGTTGATTCAGAAGCTGATGTGCTTGCTGAAGCTGATGGCTTTGCTGAAGCCGATGTTGATTCAGAAGCTGATGTGCTTGCTGAAGCCGATGTTGATTCAGAAGCTGATGTGCTTGCTGAAGCTGATGTGCTTGCTGAAGCTGATGTGCTTGCTGAAGCTGATGTTGATTCAGAAGCCGATGTGCTTGCTGAAGCCGATGTTGATTCAGAAGCTGATGTGCTTGCTGAAGCTGATGTGCTTGCTGAAGCTGATGTGCTTGCTGAAGCTGATGTTGATTCAGAAGCTGATGGCTTGCTGAAGCCGATGTGCTTTGCTGAAGCTGACGTGCTTGCTGAAGCTGATGTGCTTGCTGAAGCCGATGTTGATTCAGAGCTGATGTACTTGCTGAAGCTGATGTTGATTCAGATGCTGACGTGCTTTGCTGGCTGATGTGCTTGCTGAAGCTGATGTTGATTCAGAAGCCGTATGCTTGCACAGACCGATGTTGATTCAGAAGCTGTGATGCTTTGGAAGCTGATGTGACTGTTTGCTGAAGCTGATGTGCTTGCTGAAGCTGATGTTGATTCAGAAGCTGACGTGCTTGCTGAAGCCGATGTGCTTGTTGAAGCTGATGTGCTTTGCTGAAGCGATGTTGATTCTAGCTGATGTACGCTGAAGCTGACGTTGATTCAGATGCCGACGTGCTGCTGAAGCTGACTTTACGCGAAGCTGACGCTGATTCAGATGCTGATGTGCTGAAGCCGATGTTGATTCAGGCCGATGTGCTTGCTGAAGCTGACGTGCTTGCTCAGCTGATGTTGATTCAGAAGCTGACGTGCTTGCTGAAGCCGATGCTTTGCTGAAGCTGACGTGCTTGCTGAAGCTGATGTGCTTTGCTGAAGCCGACGTGCTTGCTGAAGCTGATGTGCTTGCTGAAGCTGATGTTGATTCAGATGCTGACGTGCTTGCTGAAGCTGATGTTGATTCAGATGCTGACGTGCTTTGCTGAAGCCGATGTTGATTCGAAGCCGATGTGCTTGCTGAAGCTGACGTGCTTGCTGAAGCTGATGTGCTTGCTGAAGCTGATGTTGACTGAAGCCGATGTGCTTGCTGAAGCCGATGTGCTTGCTGAAGCTGATGTGCTTGCTGAAGCTGACGTGCTTGCTGAAGCCGATGTGCTTGCTGAAGCTGATGTGCTTGCTGAAGCCGATGTGCTTGCTGAAGCCGATGTGCTTGCTGATGCCGATGTTGATTCAGATGCTGATGCTTGCTGAAGCTGACGTGCTTGCTGAAGCTGATGTTGATTCAGAAGCTGACGTGCTTGCTGAAGCTGATGTTGATTCTGAAGCTGACGTGCTTGCTGAAGCTGACGTGCTTGCCGAAGCTGACGTGCTTGCTGAAGCCGATGTGCTTGCTGAAGCTGATGTGCTTGCTGAAGCTGACGTGATTTGCTGAAGCCGATGCTTGCTGAAGCTGACGTGCTTGCTGAAGCTGATGTTGATTCAGATGCTGACGTTGCTGAAGCTGACGTTGATTCTGAAGCTGATGTGCTTGCTGAAGCCGATGTGCTTGCTGAAGCTGACGTGCTTGCTGAAGCTGATGCTTGCTGAAGCCGATGCTTGCTGAAGCTGACGTGCTTGCTGAAGCTGATGTGCTTGCTGAAGCCGATGTGCTTGCTGAAGCTGACGTTGATTCAGATGCTGACGTGCTTGCTGAAGCTGATGTGCTTGCTGAAGCCGATGTGCTTGCTGAAGCTGACGTGCTTGCTGAAGCTGATGTGCTTGCTGAAGCTGACGTGCTTGCTGAAGCTGATGTGCTTGCTGAAGCTGATGTTGCTGAAGCTGACGTGCTTGCTGAAGCCGATGTTGATTCAGATGCTGACGTGCTTGCTGAAGCTGATGTTGATGCAGATGCTGACGTTGCTGAAGCCGATGTGCTTGCTGAAGCCGATGTTGATTCAGAAGCCGATGTGCTTGCTGAAGCCGATGTGCTTGCTGAAGCTGACGTGCTTGCTGAAGCTGATGTTGATTCAGATGCCGATGTGCTTGCTGAAGCTGATGTTGATTCAGCCGATGTGCTTGCTGAAGCTGATGTGCTTGCTGAAGCTGATGTTGATTCAGATGCTGACGTGCTTGCTGAAGCTGACGTGCTTGCTGAAGCTGATGTGCTTGCTGAAGCTGATGCTGATGCTGAAGCTGACGTGCTTGCTGAAGCCGATGTGCTTGCTGAAGCCGATGCTTGCTGAAGCTGACGTGCTTGCTGAAGCGATGTTGATTCAGATGCTGACGGTTTGCTGAAGCCGATGTGCTTGCTGAAGCTGACGTGCTTGCTGAAGCTGATGTGCTTGCTGATGCTGACGTGCTTGCTGAAGCTGATGTTGATTCTGAAGCTGACGTGCTTGCTGAAGCCGATGTGCTTGCTGAAGCCGATGTGCTTGCTGAAGCCGATGTGCTTGCTGAAGCTGACGTGCTTGCTGAAGCTGATGCTTGCTGATAGCTGACGTGCTTGCTGAAGCTGATGTTGATTCTGAAGCTGACGTGCTTGCTGAAGCCGATGTGCTTGCTGAAGCCGATGTGCTTGCTGAAGCTGATGTTGATTCCGAAGCTGACGTGCTTGCTGAAGCTGATGCTTGCTGAAGCCGATGTTGCTGAAGCCGATGTGCTTGCTGAAGCTGATGTGATTTGCTGAAGCTGACGTGCTTTGCTGAAGCTGATGTGCTTGCAAGCTGACGTGCTTGCTGAAGCTGATGTGCTTTTCGATGCTGACGTGCTTGCTGAAGCTGATGTGCTTGCTGAAGCCGATGTACTTGCTGAAGCTGATGTTGATTCAGATGCTGACGTGCTTGCTGAAGCTGATGTGCTTGCTGAAGCCGATGTGCTTTGCTGAAGCTGACGTGCTTGCTGAAGCTGATGTGCTTGCTGAAGCTGACGTTGATTCAGAAGCTGATGTGCTTGCTGAAGCCGATGTTGATTCTGAAGCCGATGTGCTTGCTGAAGCTGACGTGCTTGCTGAAGCTGATGTTGATTTGCTGAAGCCGACGTGCTTGCTGAAGCTGATGTGCTTGCTGAAGCTGATGTTGATTCAGATGCTGACGTGCTTGCTGAAGCTGATGTTGATTCAGATGCTGACGTGCTTGCTGAAGCTGATGTTGATTCAGAGCCGATGCTTGCTGAGCTGATGCTTGCTGAAGCTGATGTGCTTGCTGAAGCCGATGTGCTTGCTGAAGCTGATGTTGATTCAGAGCTGATGTGCTTGCTGAAGCTGATGTGCTTTGCTGAAGCTGATGTTGATTCAGATGCCGATGTGCTTGCTGAAGCTGATGTTGATTCAGAAGCTGACGTGCTTGCTGAAGCTGATGTTGATTCAGAAGCTGATGTGCTTGCTGAAGCTGATGTTGATTCAGATGCTGACGTGCTTGCTGAAGCTGACGTGCTTGCTGAAGCTGACGTGCTTGCTGAAGCTGATGTTGATTCAGATGCTGACGTGCTTGCAGCTGACGTGCTTGCTGAAGCTGATGTTGATTCTGAAGCCGACGTTGATCTGAAGCTGATGCTTGCTGAAGCCGATGTTGATTCAGAAGCCGATGTGCTTGCTGAAGCTGACGTGCTTGCTGAAGCTGATGTGATTCGAAGCTGATGTGCTTGCTGAAGCTGATGCTGATTTGCTGAAGCCGATGTGCTTGCTGAAGCTGATGTTGATTCAGATGCTGACGTGTTTGCTGAAGCTGATGTGCTTGCTGAAGCTGACGTGCTTGCTGAAGCTGATGTTGATTCAGATGCTGACGTTGCTGAAGCTGACGTGCTTGCTGAAGCTGATGTTGATTCTGAAGCTGACGTTGATTCAGAAGCTGATGTGCTTGCTGAAGCTGATGTTGATTCTGAAGCCGATGTGCTTGCTGAAGCTGACGTGCTTGCTGAAGCTGATGTTGATTCGATGCTGACGTGCTTGCTGAAGCCGATGTGCTTGCTGAAGCTGACGTGCTTGCTGAAGCTGATGTTGATTCAGAAGCCGATGTGCTTGCTGAAGCTGATGTTGATTCAGAAGCCGATGTGCTTGCTGAAGCTGATGTTGATTCAGAAGCTGACGTGCTTGCTGAAGCTGATGTTGATTCAGATGCTGACGTGCTTGCTGAAGCTGACGTGCTTGCTGAAGCTGATGTTGATTTGCAGATGCTGACGTGCTTGCTGAAGCTGACGTGCTTGCTGAAGCTGATGTTGATTCTGAAGCTGACGTTGATTCTGAAGCTGATGTGCTTGCTGAAGCCGATGTTGATTTGCTGAAGCTGATGCTTGCTGAAGCTGACGTGCTTGCTGAAGCTGATGTTGATTCAGATGCTGACGTGCTTGCTGAAGCCGATGTGCTTGCTGAAGCTGATGCTTGCTGAAGCTGATGTGCTTGCTGAAGCTGACGTGCTTGCTGAAGCTGATGTTGATTCTGAAGCTGACGTGCTTGCTGAAGCTGATGTGCTTGCTGAAGCTGATGTGCTTGCTGAAGCCGATGTGCTTGCTGAAGCTGACGTGCTTGCTGAAGCTGATGTTGCATGAAGCTGATGTGCTTGCTGAAGCTGATGTGCTTGCTGAAGCTGATGTTGATTCAGATGCTGACGTGCTTGCTGGAAGCTGATGTGATTCAGATGCTGACGTGCTTTGCTGAAGCTGACGTTGATTCTGAAGCTGATGTGCTTGCTGAAGCTGACGTTGATTCAGAGCCGATGTGCTGAAGCTGACGTGCTTGCTGAAGCTGATGTGCTTTGCTGAAGCCGATGCTTGCTGAAGCTGATGTGCTTGCTGAAGCTGATGTGCTTGCTGAAGCTGATGTGCTTGCTGAAGCTGTTTGCGATGCTGATGCTGCTGAAGCTGATGTTGATTCAGATGCTGACGTGCTTGCTGAAGCTGATGTTGATTCAGAAGCTGACGTGCTTTGCTGAAGCTGATGTTGATTCAGATGCTGATGTGCTTGCTGAAGCCGATGTTGATTCTGATGCTGACGTTGCTGAAGCTGATGTTGATTCAGAAGCTGATGTTGCTTGCTGAAGCTGACGTGCTTGCTGAAGCTGATGTGCTTGCTGAAGCTGATGTGCTTGCTGAAGCCGATGTTGATTCTGAAGCTGATGTGCTTGCTGAAGCCGATGTGCTTGCTGAAGCTGATGTTGATTCAGAAGCTGACGTGCTTGCTGAAGCCGATGTGCTTGCTGAAGCTGACGTGCTTGCTGAAGCTGATGTGCTTGCTGAAGCCGATGTGCTTGCTGAAGCCGATGTTGATTCAGAAGCCGATGTGCTTGCTGAAGCTGACGTGCTTGCTGAAGCTGATGTTGATTCTGAAGCTGACGTGCTTGCTGAAGCTGATGTTGATTCAGATGCTGACTGTGCTTGCTGAAGCTGACGTTGATTCAGAAGCTGATGTGCTTGCTGAAGCTGATGTGCTTGCTGAAGCTGACGTGCTTGCTGAAGCTGACGTTGATTCAGAAGCCGATGTGCTTGCTGAAGCTGACGTGCTTGCTGAAGCCGATGTTGATTCTGATGCTGATGCTTGCTGAAGCTGACGTTGATTCTGAAGCTGATGTGCTTGCTGAAGCCGATGTGCTTGCTGAAGCTGACGTGCTTGCTGAAGCTGACGTTGATTCGAAGCCGATGTGCTTGCTGAAGCTGACGTGCTTGCTGAAGCCGATGTGCTTGCTGAAGCCGATGTCTTGCTGAAGCTGATGTTGATTCCGATGCTGACGTGCTTGCTGAAGCCGATGTGCTTGCTGAAGCCGATGTGCTTGCTGAAGCTGACGCTTTGCTGAAGCTGATGTGCTTGCTGAAGCTGACGTGCTTGCTGAAGCTGATGTGCTTGCTGAAGCCGATGTGCTGCTGAAGCTGACGTGCTTGCTGAAGCTGATGTTGATTCAGATGCTGACGTGCTTGCTGAAGCCGATGTTGATTCAGATGCTGACGTGCTTGCTGAAGCTGATGTGATGCTGAAGCCGATGTGCTTGCTGAAGCCGATGTGCTTGCTGAAGCTGATGTGCTTGCTGAAGCTGATGTGCTTGCTGAAGCTGATGTTGATTCAGATGCCGATGTGCTTGCTGAAGCTGATGTTGATTCTGAAGCCGATGTGCTTGCTGAAGCTGACGTTGATTCTGAAGCCGATGTGCTTGCTGAAGCCGATGTTGATTCAGATGCTGACGTGCTTTGCTGAAGCTGACGTGCTTGCTGAAGCCGACGTGCTTGCTGAAGCTGATGTTGATTCAGAAGCTGACGTGCTTGCTGAAGCTGACGTGCTTGCTGAAGCTGACGTGCTTGCTGAAGCTGATGTTGATTCTGAAGCTGATGTGCTTGCAGAAGCTGATGTGCTTGCTGAAGCTGATGTTGATTCTGAAGCTGACGTGCTTGCTGAAGCTGACGTGCTTGCTGAAGCTGATGTTGATTCAGATGCTGACGTGCTTGCTGAAGCCGATGTGCTTGCTGAAGCTGACGTTGATTCTGAAGCTGATGTGCTTGCTGATGCTGACGTGCTTGCTGAAGCTGATGTTGATTCTGAAGCTGACGTGCTTGCTGAAGCTGATGTGATGCTGAAGCCGATGTGCTTGCTGAAGCTGATGCTTGCTGAAGCTGACGTGCTTGCTGAAGCTGATGTGCTTGCTGAAGCCGATGTGCTTGCTGAAGCTGACGTGCTTTGCTGAAGCTGATGTTGATTCAGATGCTGACGTGCTTGCTGAAGCCGATGTGCTTGCTGAAGCTGATGTGCTTGCTGAAGCCGATGCTTGCTGAAGCTGATGTGCTTGCTGAAGCTGATGTGCTTGCTGAAGCTGATGTGCTTGCTGAAGCTGATGTTGATTCTGAAGCCGATGCTTGCTGAAGCTGACGTGCTTGCTGAAGCTGATGTGCTTGCTGAAGCTGACGTGCTTGCTGAAGCTGACGTGCTTGCTGAAGCTGATGTTGATTCAGAAGCCGATGTGCTTGCTGAAGCCGATGTGCTTGCTGATGCTGACGTTGATTCAGATGCTGATGTGCTTGCTGATGCTGACGTGCTTGCTGAAGCTGATGTGGATTCTGAAGCTGACGTGCTTGCTGAAGCTGATGTGGATTCTGAAGCTGACGTACTTGCTGAAGCCGATGTGCTTGCCGAAGCTGACGTACTTGCTGAAGCCGATGTACTTGCTGAAGCCGATGTGCTTGCCGAAGCTGACGTACTTGCTGAAGCCGATGTGCTTGCTGATGCTGATGTGCTTGCTGATGCTGATGTTGATTCAGAAGCCGATGTGCTTGCTGAAGCTGACGTTGATTCTGAAGCCGATGTGCTTGCTGAAGCTGACGTTGATTCTGAAGCCGATGTGCTTGCTGAAGCCGATGTGCTTGCTGAAGCTGATGTGCTTGCTGAAGCCGATGTGCTTGCTGAAGCCGATGTGCTTGCTGAAGCTGATGTGGATTCTGAAGCTGACGTGCTTGCTGAAGCTGACGTGCTTGCTGAAGCTGACGTTGATTCAGATGCTGATGTGCTTGCTGAAGCCGATGTGCTTGCTGAAGCTGACGTGCTTGCTGAAGCTGATGTTGATTCAGATGCTGACGTGCTTGCTGATGCTGATGTTGATTCTGAAGCCGATGTGCTTGCTGAAGCTGATGTGCTTGCTGATGCTGACGTGCTTGCTGATGCTGACGTGCTTGCTGAAGCTGACGTGCTTGCTGAAGCCGATGTTGATTCAGAAGCTGATGTTGATTCAGAAGCTGACGTGCTTGCTGAAGCTGATGTGGATTCTGAAGCTGACGTACTTGCTGAAGCCGATGTGCTTGCTGAAGCCGATGTGCTTGCTGAAGCTGATGTGCTTGCTGAAGCCGATGTGCTTGCTGATGCTGATGTGGATTCAGAAGCTGACGTGCTTGCTGAAGCCGATGTGCTTGCTGAAGCTGATGTGCTTGCTGAAGCCGATGTGCTTGCTGAAGCCGATGTGCTTGCTGAAGCTGATGTGCTTGCTGAAGCCGATGTGCTTGCTGAAGCCGATGTGCTTGCTGATGCTGATGTTGATTCAGAAGCCGATGTGCTTGCTGAAGCTGATGTTGATTCAGATGCTGACGTGCTTGCTGAAGCTGATGTTGATTCTGAAGCCGATGTGCTTGCTGAAGCCGATGTGCTTGCTGAAGCTGACGTTGATTCAGATGCTGATGTGCTTGCTGAAGCTGACGTGCTTGCTGAAGCTGATGTGGATTCAGAAGCTGACGTGCTTGCTGAAGCTGATGTGCTTGCTGAAGCCGATGTGCTTGCTGAAGCCGATGTGCTTGCTGAAGCTGATGTTGATTCAGATGCTGACGTGCTTGCTGAAGCTGATGTTGATTCAGAAGCCGATGTGCTTGCTGAAGCTGATGTTGATTCAGAAGCCGATGTGCTTGCTGAAGCTGATGTGCTTGCTGAAGCTGATGTTGATTCTGAAGCTGACGTGCTTGCTGAAGCTGATGTTGATTCAGATGCTGACGTGCTTGCTGAAGCTGATGTTGATTCAGAAGCCGATGTGCTTGCTGAAGCTGACGTGCTTGCTGAAGCTGACGTGCTTGCTGAAGCTGACGTGCTTGCTGAAGCCGATGTGCTTGCTGAAGCTGATGTGCTTGCTGAAGCTGACGTGCTTGCTGAAGCTGACGTGCTTGCTGAAGCTGATGTTGATTCTGAAGCCGATGTGCTTGCTGAAGCCGATGTGCTTGCTGAAGCTGATGTGGATTCTGAAGCCGATGTGCTTGCTGAAGCTGACGTTGATTCAGATGCTGATGTGCTTGCTGATGCTGATGTGCTTGCTGAAGCTGATGTTGATTCAGAAGCCGATGTGCTTGCTGAAGCTGATGTGCTTGCTGATGCTGACGTGCTTGCTGATGCTGACGTGCTTGCTGAAGCTGACGTGCTTGCTGAAGCCGATGTTGATTCAGAAGCCGATGTGCTTGCTGAAGCTGATGCGGATTCAGATGCTGATGTGCTTGCTGATGCTGACGTGCTTGCTGAAGCCGATGTTGATTCAGAAGCTGATGTGCTTGCTGAAGCTGATGTGCTTGCTGAAGCTGACGTGCTTGCTGAAGCTGACGTTGATTCTGAAGCTGATGTGCTTGCTGAAGCTGATGTGCTTGCTGAAGCTGATGTGCTTGCTGAAGCTGATGTTGATTCTGAAGCCGATGTGCTTGCTGAAGCCGATGTGCTTGCTGAAGCTGATGTTGATTCAGATGCTGACGTGCTTGCTGAAGCTGATGTGCTTGCTGAAGCTGACGTGCTTGCTGAAGCCGATGTGCTTGCTGAAGCTGATGTGCTTGCTGAAGCCGATGTGCTTGCTGAAGCCGATGTGCTTGCTGATGCTGATGTGCTTGCTGAAGCCGATGTGCTTGCTGAAGCCGATGTGCTTGCTGATGCTGATGTTGATTCAGAAGCCGATGTGCTTGCTGAAGCTGATGTTGATTCAGATGCTGACGTGCTTGCTGAAGCTGATGTTGATTCTGAAGCCGATGTGCTTGCTGAAGCCGATGTGCTTGCTGAAGCTGACGTTGATTCAGATGCTGATGTGCTTGCTGAAGCTGACGTGCTTGCTGAAGCTGATGTGGATTCAGAAGCTGACGTGCTTGCTGAAGCTGATGTTGATTCTGAAGCTGACGTACTTGCTGAAGCCGATGTGCTTGCCGAAGCTGACGTACTTGCTGAAGCCGATGTGCTTGCTGAAGCTGATGTGGATTCTGAAGCTGACGTGCTTGCTGAAGCTGACGTGCTTGCTGATGCTGATGTGGATTCTGAAGCCGATGTGCTTGCTGAAGCCGATGTGCTTGCTGAAGCTGATGTGCTTGCTGAAGCTGACGTGCTTGCTGATTCTGACGCGCTTGTTGACGCTGACTCAGATGCACTTGTTGACGCTGATTCTGACGCGCTTGTTGATGCTGACTCAGATGCTGATGTGCTTGCTGATTCTGACGCACTTGTTGATGCTGACTCTAATGCACTTGTGCTTGCTGATTCTGACGCGCTTGTTGACGCTGACTCTGATGCACTTGTGCTTGCTGATTCTGATGCACTTGTTGATGCTGATTCTGACGCACTTGTGCTTGCTGATTCTGACGCACTTGTTGATGATGACTCAGATGCGCTTGTGCTTGCTGATTCTGACGCACTTGTTGATGCTGACTCTGATGCACTTGTGCTTGCTGATTCAGATGCGCTTGTGCTTGCTGATTCTGACGCGCTTGTTGATGCTGACTCAGAGGCGCTTGTGCTTGCTGATTCTGACGCACTTGTTGAGGCTGATTCAGATGCGCTTGTGCTTGCTGATTCTGACGCACTTGTTGAGGCTGATTCTGATGCGCTTGTTGAGGCCGATTCAGAAGCTGATGTGCTTGCTGATTCTGACGCACTTGTTGAGGCTGATTCTGATGCGCTTGTGCTTGCTGATTCTGACGCACTTGTTGATGCTGATTCTGAGGCGCTTGTGCTTGCTGATTCTGACGCACTTGTTGATGCTGATTCTGATGCGCTTGTTGAGGCTGATTCAGAAGCTGATGTGCTTGCTGATTGGCTGGCACTTGTCGATGCGGACTTAGATGCACTTGTTGAAGCACTTTGGCTAGCGCTTGTCGACGCTGACTTAGATGCACTTGTTGAGGCGCTTTGGCTCGCACTTGTCGAGGCAGACTTAGATGCGCTTGTTGAGGCGCTTTGGCTGGCGCTTGTTGAGGCCGACTTAGACGCACTTGTTGAGGACGACTTAGACGCACTTGTTGAGGCGCTTTGGCTCGCACTTGTCGATGCGGACTTAGATGCACTTGTTGAGGCACTTTGGCTAGCGCTTGTCGATGCTGACTTAGATGCACTTGTTGAGGCGCTTTGGCTGGCACTTGTCGACGCTGACTTAGATGCACTTGTTGAGGCACTTTGGCTGGCGCTTGTTGAGGCCGACTTAGACGCACTCGTTGAAGCACTTTGGCTAACGCTTGTTGAGGACGACTTAGACGCACTCGTTGAGGCACTTTGGCTAGCACTTGTCGATGCTGACTTAGATGCACTTGTTGAAGCACTTTGGCTAGCACTTGTCGACGCTGACTTAGATGCACTTGTTGAAGCACTTTGGCTGGCACTTGTCGACGCTGACTTAGATGCGCTCGTTGATGCGGACTGCGATTTATACTCTGAATCATCTACCGTAATAGTAACTGGAACTTCATCTGTCGAACCATCTGGATAAGTTACTATAACTGTTCGTGTTAATTTACCATTTGTAACAGTTGAGTTTTCGCCACTCTTCCAAGTATAAGTCGTTCTTGTATTCGGCGTTGTACCTATAGTTGGCAAGTCAGACTTGTTGGCAATATAAGTCTCTGGTGATCCCAAATTTGGAACAGTTCCATTTGAAGTCACCTTCACTGTAGGATTTGTTGCTCTCGGATCGTACTTATCTGACTGCTTACGAAACTCAATCTGGATATAGGCGTTATTTGTAGGGTTGTTGGCATCGTTATTGTTCGTTAAATTAGATTGGTCATAACCAGTAATATAACGGGTCCAGCTGTTTTTGTCAGCGTCAGAATTAATTTGATAACCTTTACCTACATGTCCTGAAATATTTATCTTATACGGATTAGCCTCTGTGGCATTGCCGTCTTGTCCCAATTTTTTAGATTTATCGGTAAAGTTAATTTCTGTTCCTTTTCCAACATCACTGATTCGTGCTTGACTTCTCATTTCAAAAAGCATCTGAGGTATCAGTAGTAACAGTAGTTCTATCATCTACCTTAATCTTATTCAATCGACCACGGTCATCAGTCAAGTTCACATCCACACTAAATTCTTCTTCACGATAAACAACTATCTTATGTGGATTAGCGCGGTCGATTTCCGCTTTACTAATAGGGTTAAGTTTTTAATTGTTGGTCGTTCATTGACTGTAGCTGACTGTGGTAGGACATTGTCCGTTAAATCCTTTATAAATAATCCTTGCCGTCCCATCATTTGACACTTGAATGTCCTTAATACGGTGAATTGTCTGATTATTCTTAGCGTAGATGGCATTCTTGACAGCTGTCTTTTTCATCTTCTGTTAGGTTGTTTTTATCTACCACAGGTGTGAGTTCAGGATTTGTTACTGCAAGACGGTCTTTCAGTTGCCCTTGGGTGATGCGAACATTACCAGTTCCATTAACTCCGTTTACATTTCCTACTTGGTCAGTTGCAACCGCATTTTCGTTGCCAAGTATTTCCTGACTTCCACTCCAAATCATCCTTCATGTGAGCATTGACTGTGATCGTAGCAGGATTATCTGGCGTAGCTGTAATATCTCCTGTCAAGAGCCCCTACAGTTCCTGTACCATATTTAGGATCTTCAAAGTAGTTCTCTCTCAACCCTGGTTGAGTCCCATCTGCTTTAGGTACAATCTTAAACTCTTTTAACTTCCCCACTATTATCAGTCGCAGTAAAGTTAATGGTGAAATCATCACCAGCATAGACGATGTGTTCCTTCCCACGACTAGCGTCTGGACTTGGAGTCGCTGGGATAGTCTGGCCATCACGCGTCACGGTTACAGCAGGTACAGGTACCTCAGTTTCTGCTCTCAAACTTGCTTGGATTTCATCAGAAGTATTATCACGGTAAGTAAGGGTGATAAGGCCTGTATCAGATACCGTAATTTCTTTACCACCTTCAGAACCCTTCACGTAGTCAGTACCCGAGAGGATAGCAGCATTTTTGCTCTTGAAGTTAGCAAGGATTTGAGCTTTCTCAGTTGCACTCAAGGCTGAAGGGTTGTTAACTGTAACAGTATCTCCACTCACAGGGTTTTGTCGCTCGTTAAAACCTTTAATAACAAATGTTGTAGTTGCTTTTCCCCACTGAATTCCTGGATTATCACTTGCTCCGTATTCGACATTGTACTCCCCAGGGGTCATAGGATTCCAAGTGTTCCCACTTCTCCCAACAGTTCCATAAACTCTTGTAGTCCATGAAGTATTTGTAAAAGCAAGTCCAATTGTTTGACCTCTGTTATTTTTTTGCTCTACACCAAAGCCATATTTGCCTGGGAACCCCTCCCCAGTCAATCCTTTAATTTCTGGATTATTTGGATTTTGCCAAAAATCTCGCAAACCTTTGTCATCACGAAAAATGATATTGTAGTTTATTGCCTCATCATTAAATACTTCAATACGTGATGGCATTTCAATAGTAGGAGCATTGTCAGCTTGCCGAGAACTCCCTCGATTTACAGGTTTATTTTCTTTAGGACCTGTAGTAACAGGATTACTTGTTGCTTGAGAAAAATTACCTGACGTACTACTTCCATCAACTGGCCAACTACTTGTACCGACCTGAGCTGTCAGCGTAGCTGTTTTTGAACTATCACTTACAGTGGCATAAACAAGAATTGTACCTTCAAGATTTCTATTTTGATCATGCCTATAAGTATAAACATATTCATTGTTGGAGTTCTTGCGTCGCTCCATTTCTTGGCCATTGAATGTCGCTTTTGTAATTTTAGTGTTAGCATCAACTTGAGCAATAAGTCCCGCATGGTCTAATGGCGCACGTGATGTCATATTGATACGCCAAACAACTTCACGCGTGTCTGAGTTAAAAGTACCTGATTCAATCGCTGAACTAGTAATTTTACCTAAATTTGGTTTACTGACAAAACTTCTTAAATCTACTCCGTTAGGCATCGCTTGTCCATTACGGCTATCACGCGCACCTGAATTGGCACGTAAAACTGCATTAGCGATAGAGTTACGAGCTGAAGTCGCCGTCTTAATAACACTACCAAGATCAGCAGTTGGATCCTTGAGAGCAGACTCAATCTCAGTAATAGCAGCTTCTACCTTAAGGATAGCTGCACTTGTATCTGGAAGATCCGTCGCCTTTGCTAAATATTCACCCATTTCAGCTGAAATTTTAGCTAGTTTTTTACGATCTTCTTCATTTTTCTTTGTAGATACTTCTACCGATGACAAGGCACCAGCAGTCACTCCTGCCAAGCTTGTTAATTCGGAAGTTTTATTTGTCAAACCTGTTGCTGGCTTAGCAGAGTCCAAGACAGGTGCAGACAAATTAGAGTTTGGCAAGCCTTGACTAACTACTTGATTTTCAGCTGAAGCAGACTCGGATTGTCCAGCAGTTTCAACACTAGCGGCGCTAGTCGCAACCGAACTGTCCTCTGAATGAACCATCAACTGACTAGAACTTGCAGAAGTAGTTGAGGATACACTAGCTGAAGTACTTGTCGATGCACTTGCTGAAGTACTTGTCGATGCACTTGCTGAAGTACTTGCTGACAAACTTGCAGAAGTGCTAGCACTCACTGATTGGCTAGTAGAAGTCGATTCTGAACTAGACACACTCTCGCTTTCTGAATGTGACAAACTTGCAGAAGTGCTAGCGCTCACTGATTGGCTAGCAGAAGTCGATTCTGAACTAGACACACTCTCGCTTTCTGAATGTGACAAACTTGCCGATTCTTCTGGGTTTGCTTTCGAAACAGATCCGAGAACGACTGAATCATTTGTAGCTAAAACATCCGATGACTCTAATGTCTTTTCAAGAGCAACCGCATCATTGGCATGAACAGTAGTTTGTGTTGCCACTGCTCCGCCTAATACAGCTCCTGTAGCTGCAAGCCCCCTTATAATATCAAGGCCTGTAATTGTATTATTTGTTTGCTTCTCAACCACTTCGGTCATAACCTGAGTAGTATCAACACTACCACGGAAAACCTTTAACAAACCAAATAAAGAAGTTGAAGCCCGTAGCCAATGCTTACCGGATTTCACCAACTTGTAGCGGGTCACACGATCAGTTTCACGATATTGACCCTCTTGACGTCTGAAAAACATATTTTAGATCCTTTTCCAATTATATTTATGTATTTTGTCCATAAAATACCAATATACATTATACACTTTAGATACAAGTAATTCAATAAGTTTCAAAAACATTTTGCCTAGTATTTTGCTATTATATATATATTATAAGATAAGATATTTATAAAGACACGTAAATTATGTGTAACCCAGCTTATTTTTTTGGTTTATATTCCTGTTTTTTTATGGATAATTATTCTGGTTATTTTCTTGGAACAAGGCAAAATTTTTTTAAGTGCTTTAGATTTGAAAAAAAGAAAAACCCTTATACAAAGGCATTTTTCTTGTCATGCTATTCTTTTTGTTTTATAAACATAGTTTCTATATTGATTTATTTCTCCATGATATGAAAGCGCAACAGTATGCTCATCACCCATGATACAGCTTGAATGGAGCAATCAAAAATCCAACTGGTGCACTTATATGTATGATTCGAAAACTAACATTGAGTGTTTGCCCTCACCTCATTAGTCCGCTCAAGGGGAATTAATGGCAAATTATCTAACGTTCGCCATATTAAAATATTGAAACAAACTAAAAACTAAACAAGTTGATTTGGGCATTCAAACAAATTTATAACAATGTTTTATGAACCACGTTGTACCATTATAGATTCAATTTACTATATTTTTAACATCTCTGCACTTGCTCTCAAAAAATGTCATCTACAGGATGACGACTCTTAAAACTCTAACAAGTTACATCCTGCAAAAATCAACACAAGGAACAAATCATATCCGGTCTTACATAAGCCTAGGAGCATACGTTTCAACATGGAACTTTTTACTATAACTTCTCCTAAAATAACGGTTTACACAAGTATTTTTCCTAATGGATTGTCTAGGTAAAGAACCATAGTGACTATTAACCTCTATCCAGGACAAAACAAGCACTTTTCTACAGCAACTAAGGAAGTCACCTAGTTAGGCTTACTTTCTAACCGTTACAACAAAAAATCCACGAATCGATAATATTCGTGGAGTTTTTCCTAGTGAAGCGTTTAGGTAAAACGATTGTTACACTACGACACGGAGTTTGGCAAATCGATTCCATTTGTAAAATTCAGTTAGTGAAGCAGGTAGCTAGACCACTTTCTACCCCTTACGACGTAAAGTTCTACGAATCGATAATATTCGTAAAACTTTACTAGTGGAGCACCTAGCCACGCCGATTTTTACACTACGACACGAAGAAGCGAAAACGATTATTTTTCGCCGATGAGTTAGTAAGGCAGGTAGCTAGGACACTTTCTTTCTGTTACGACGGAAAAATCCACGAATCGATATCATTCGTGGATTTTTCCTAGTGAAGCGTTTAGGTAAGCTGCCATAGCGGTTACCGTCAAATGACAGCAACTTTATGTTGCTAGTCATTTGTAACGATTTACATTTTCTCTTCTAACTCTACGTCTGGGTACTTGTCCGCAAACCAGCGGAGGGCAAAGTCATTTTCAAAGAGGAAGACTGGCTGGTCAAAACGGTCTTTGGCCAAGATATTTCGACTTGATGACATGCGTTCATCTAGGTCCTCAGGCTTGATCCAACGAACGGTCTTTTTACCCATCGGGCTCATAACTACTTCCGCATTGTACTCGCCTTCCATGCGGTGCTTGAAGACTTCAAACTGGAGTTGACCTACCGCTCCCAGCATGTACTCACCTGTTTGGTAATTCTTATAAAGCTGAACAGCTCCTTCTTGCACCAATTGCTCGATCCCCTTGTGGAAGGATTTTTGCTTCATGACATTCTTAGCAGAAACTTTCATGAAAATCTCAGGTGTAAAGGTTGGCAGTGGTTCAAATTCAAACTTGTTTTTGCCAACTGTCAAAGTATCCCCAACCTGATAAGTGCCCGTATCGTAAACCCCGATGATATCACCTGCCACGGCATTGGTCACATTCTCACGACTTTCAGCCATAAACTGAGTCACATTCGACAGTTTGGCACCCTTACCAGTACGAGGCAGATTAACACTCATGCCACGCTCAAATTCACCCGATACGATACGGACAAAGGCGATACGGTCACGGTGACGAGGGTCCATGTTGGCTTGGATTTTAAAGACAAAGCCTGAGAAGTCCTTGTCGTAAGGATCCACAATTTCACCATCCGTTTTCTTATGTCCATGTGGTTCTGGAGCAAACTTGAGGAAGGTTTCAAGGAAGGTCTGCACACCAAAGTTAGTCAGGGCTGACCCAAGAATACTGGTGTCAATTCTCCAGCCAAAATAGCTTCCTCTGAAAACTCATTCCCAGCTTCATTTAATAGCTCAATGTCATCTTTGACTTGCTCGTAAAAAGGGTTACTACCAAAAAGCTCGTCACCATCTCCTAGACTAGCAAAACGCTCATCCCCTTTGTAGAGCTCCAAGCGTTGGTTATAGAGGTCATACAAGCCTTCAAAGGCTTTCCCCATCCCGATTGGCCAGTTCATAGGATAGCTAGCAATGCCTAGGACTTCTTCCAACTCTTGCAAGAGGTCTAGTGGCTCACGACCGTCACGGTCAAGCTTGTTCATAAAGGTAAAGACTGGAATGCCGCGGTGTTTCACAACCTCAAACAATTTCTTGGTTTGGGCCTCGATACCCTTGGCAGAGTCCACGACCATGACCGCAGCATCCACCGCCATCAAGGTACGATAAGTATCTTCTGAGAAGTCCTCGTGCCCTGGCGTGTCGAGGATATTGACACGTTTACCGTCGTAGTCAAACTGCATAACAGATGAAGTCACCGAAATCCCACGTTGTTTCTCGATATCCATCCAGTCAGACTTGGCAAAAGTTCCTGTTTTCTTTCCTTTTACGGTACCAGCCTCACGAATCTCGCCTCCAAAATAGAGCAACTGCTCAGTAATGGTTGTTTTCCCCGCGTCCGGGTGAGAGATGATGGCAAAGGTACGACGTTTCTTAATTTCTTCTTGAATATTCATAAGTTCTCTTTCTTTGATTCTCTATTTTTCTTGTTTCAATAGCTAAGAATGATTTTTACATTGGATTTTACCATTCCTTTCAACACTTCATTATATCGGATTTTAGCATTTTTTTCAATTTCTATTTCTTTTCACTTCCCCCTCCCTTATTTATAGGAAAATATGGTAAAATAGAACAGACTAAAAATCATCATTTCACGAAAGGATGCAAGATGAAAATTACGCAAGAAGAGGTAACACACGTTGCCAATCTTTCAAAATTAAGATTCTCTGAAGAAGAAACTGCTGCCTTTGCGACTACCTTGTCTAAGATTGTTGACATGGTTGAATTGCTAGGCGAAGTTGACACAACTGGTGTCGCACCTACTACAACTATGGCTGACCGCAAGACCGTACTCCGCCCTGATGTGGCCGAAGAAGGAACAGACCGTGATCGCTTGTTTAAAAACGTACCTGAAAAAGACAACTACTATATCAAGGTACCAGCTATCCTAGACGATGGAGGAGATGCCTAATGACTTTCAACAATAAAACCATTGAAGACTTGCACAATCTCCTTGTTTCTAAGGAAATTTCTGCAACTGAATTAACCCAAGCTACGCTTGAAGATATCAAGTCTCGCGAGACAGCTATTAACGCTTTCGTTACCATCGCTGAGGAGCAGGCTCTTACTCAAGCTAAAGCCATTGATGAAGCTGGAATTGATGCTGATAATATCCTTTCAGGAATTCCACTTGCAGTTAAGGATAATATCTCTACTGACGGTATTCTCACAACTGCTGCCTCAAAAATGCTCTACAACTACGAGCCTATCTTTGATGCGACTGCGGTTGCCAATGCAAAGACTAAAGGCATGATTGTCGTAGGGAAAACTAACATGGACGAATTTGCCATGGGTGGTTCAGGTGAGACCTCTTACTACGGCGCCACTAAAAATGCTTGGGACCACAGCAAGGTTCCTGGTGGATCATCAAGTGGTTCCGCCGCAGCTGTAGCGTCAGGGCAAGTCCGCTTGTCGCTTGGTTCTGATACTGGTGGTTCTATCCGCCAACCTGCTGCCTTTAACGGGATTGTTGGTCTCAAACCAACCTACGGAACGGTTTCTCGTTTCGGTCTCATTGCCTTTGGTAGCTCACTAGACCAAATCGGGCCTTTCGCACCAACTGTTAAGGAAAATGCCCTCTTGCTCAACGCTATTTCTAGCGAAGATGCCAAAGACTCCACTTCTGCTCCTGTCCGTATTGCCGACTTTACTTCAAAAATCGGACAAGACATCAAGGGCATGAAATCGCTTTACCTAAGGAATATCTCGGTGAAGGGATTGATCCAGAGGTTAAGGAAACCATTCTGAATGCTGCTAAGCACTTTGAAAAACTGGGTGCTGTCGTCGAAGAAGTTAGCCTTCCTCACTCCAAATACGGTGTTGCCGTTTACTACATCATCGCTTCATCTGAAGCTTCATCAAACTTGCAACGCTTTGACGGTATCCGTTACGGCTACCGCGCAGAAGATGCAACCAACCTTGATGAAATCTATGTAAACAGCCGTAGTCAAGGTTTCGGTGAAGAAGTGAAACGCCGTATCATGCTGGGTACTTTCAGTCTTTCATCAGGTTACTACGATGCTTACTACAAAAAGGCTGGTCAAGTTCGTACCCTCATCATTCAAGATTTCGAAAAAGTCTTTGCGGATTATGACTTGATTTTGGGACCAACTGCTCCAAGCGTTGCCTATGACTTGGATTCTCTCAACCACGACCCAGTTGCCATGTACTTGGCCGACCTCTTGACCATCCCAGTCAACCTAGCTGGTCTCCCAGGAATTTCGATTCCTGCTGGATTCTCTCAAGGACTACCTGTTGGTCTCCAATTGATCGGTCCTAAGTACTCTGAGGAAACCATTTACCAAAGCTGCTGCTGCTTTTGAGGCAACAACAGACTACCACAAACAACAACCCGTGATTTTTGGAGGTGACAACTAATGAACTTTGAAACAGTCATCGGACTTGAAGTCCACGTAGAGCTCAACACCAATTCAAAAATCTTCTCACCTACTTCTGCCCACTTTGAAATGACCAAAACGCCAACACTAACGTGATTGACTGGTCTTTCCCAGGCGTACTGCCAGTTCTCAATAAAGGGTGTAGTCGATGCTAGTATCAAGGCTGCTCTTGCCCTCAATATGGACATCCACAAAAGATGCACTTTGACCGCAAGAACTACTTCTACCCTGATAATCCTAAAGCCTACCAAATTTCTCAGTTTGATGAGCCAATCGGCTACAACGGTTGGATTGAAGTCGAGCTAGAAGACGGTACGACCAAGAAAATCGGTATTGAACGCGCTCACCTAGAGGAAGACGCTGGTAAGAATACCCATGGTACAGATGGCTACTCTTATGTTGACCTCAACCGCCAAGGGGTGCCTTTGATTGAGATTGTATCTGAAGCTGACATGCGTTCGCCAGAAGAAGCCTATGCTTACCTAACTGCCCTCAAGGAAGTTATCCAGTACGCTGGCATTTCTGACGTTAAGATGGAAGAAGGTTCGATGCGTGTGGATGCCAACATCTCCCTTCGTCCTTATGGTCAAGAGAAATTCGGTACCAAGACTGAGTTGAAGAACCTCAACTCCTTCTCTAACGTCCGTAAGGGGCTTGAATACGAAGTCCAACGTCAAGCCGAAATCCTTCGCTCAGGTGGTCAAATCCGCCAAGAAACACGCCGTTACGATGAAGCCAACAAGGCAACCATCCTCATGCGTGTCAAAGAAGGGGCTGCAGACTACCGCTACTTCCCAGAACCAGACCTGCCTCTTTTTGAAATCTCAGATGAGTGGATTGAGGAAATGCGTACTGAATTGCCAGAATTTCCAAAAGAACGCCGTGCGCGTTACGTGGCTGACCTTGGCTTGTCAAACTACGATGCTAGCCAGTTGACTGCAAACAAAGTCACTTCTGAATTCTTTGAGAAAGCTGTTGCCCTTGGTGGCGATGCCAAACAAGTTTCTAACTGGCTCCAAGGAGAAGTCGCTCAGTTCTTGAATGCTGAAGGTAAGACACTGGAACAAATCGAACTAACACCAGAAAGCTTGGTTGAAATGATTGCCATCATCGAAGACGGCACTATCTCTTCTAAGATTGCCAAGAAAGTCTTTGTCCATCTAGCCAAAAATGGCGGTGGAGCGCGTGAATACGTGGAAAAAGCTGGAATGATTCAAATCTCAGATCCTGAAATCTTGATCCCAATCATTCACCAAGTCTTTGCGGATAACGAAGCGGCAGTTGCCGACTTCAAGTCAGGAAAACGTAACGCAGACAAGGCCTTTACAGGATTCCTTATGAAAGCAACCAAAGGACAAGCCAACCCACAAGTTGCCCTTAAACTCCTTGCCCAAGAATTGGCTAAGTTGAAAGAAGAGTAAGCAAAAAGAGACTATAAAAAGTCTTTAAAATTAGAAAAACGCATACTATCAGGTATTGAAAAACCTTGATACTATGCGTTTTATTGTGGAAAGCTCTAGATTATTTTCTCCTGAAATTGAGGTTTTACCCAGCTTTCTCTCTCCCACCATTTCTCAATAACTATTTTGGCTTTATTTCTAGAAGATTTTATGGTAGAATGAAGAGTAATAATATTTATTAAAGAGGTAAAAACATGATTGAAGCAAGCAAATTGAAAGCTGGTATGACATTTGAAACTGCAGACGGAAAATTGATCCGCGTTTTGGAAGCTAGCCACCACAAACCAGGTAAAGGGAACACAATCATGCGTATGAAATTGCGTGATGTCCGTACTGGTTCTACTTTTGATACAAGCTACCGTCCAGAAGAAATTCGAACAAGCTATTATCGAGACTGTTCCAGCTCAATACTTGTACAAAATGGATGAAACTGCCTACTTCATGAACACTGAAACTTACGACCAATACGAAATTCCAGTCGTAAATGTTGAAAATGAATTGCTTTACATCCTTGAAAACTCTGATGTGAAAATCCAATTCTACGGAACTGAAGTAATCGGTGTAACTGTACCAACTACTGTTGAATTGACAGTTGCTGAAACACAACCATCTATCAAGGGTGCTACTGTTACAGGTTCTGGTAAACCAGCAACTATGGAAACTGGACTTGTTGTCAACGTTCCCGACTTCATCGAAGCTGGACAAAAATTGATCATCAACACTGCAGAAGGAACTTACGTTTCTCGTGCCTAATCTCTAGAAAGAGGTCATTCTATGGGAATTGAAGAACAATTTGGCGAAATCGTTATCGCTCCACGTGTACTTGAAAAAATCATTGCCATCGCAACTGCTAAAGTTGATGGTGTCCACTCATTTTCAAATAAATCTGTATCTGATACCCTATCAAAACTCTCTCTTGGTCGTGGCGTCTACTTAAAAGAAAGCAACGAAGAGCTAACTGCTGACATCTACCTCTACCTTGAGTACGGTGTGAAAGTACCAAAGGTTGCTCTTGCTATTCAAAAAGCGGTCAAAGATGCTGTCCATGATATGGCTGATGTAGAACTTTCTGCTGTCAATATCCATGTTACAGGAATCGTTCCAGATAAAACACCAAAACCTGAGTTGAAAGATCTATTTAACGAGGACTTCCTCAATGACTAGTCCATTATTAGAATCTAGACGTGAACTTCGTAAATGCGCTTTTCAAGCTCTTATGAGCCTTGAATTCGGTACAGATATGGAAACGGCTTGTCACTTGCCTACACACATGACCGTGAAGATGCAGATGTGCAAATCCCAGCCTTTCTTCTAAACTTGGTTTCTGGTATCCAAGCTCAAAAAGAAGAGTTAGATACACAAATCAACCAGCATCTCAAGTCAGGCTGGACAGTTGAACGCTTGACCTTGGTCGAAAAAAACTTACTACGCTTGGGAATCTTTGAAATCACATCATTTGATACACCTCAGCTGGTAGCAGTCAATGAAGCTATTGAACTTGCCAAGAATTTTTCAGATCAAAAATCAGCCCGCTTTATCAACGGACTGCTTAGTCAATTTGTAACTGAAGAAAATGAATAATCAAAAAGGTGTTTGGTCTTCCAAGCACTTTTTGTTGTTACCTCGACACAAAGAATCACATAAAAACTAGAACTGACTGCCAGATCTAGTTTTTGCGTATTCTGAAGTATTATACTCAATGAAAATCAAAGAGCAAACTAGTAAGCTAACCATAGGCTGCTCAAAACACGGTTTTGAGGTTGTGGATAGAACTGACGAAGTCAGTAACATATATACGGCAAGGCGAAGCTGACGTGGTTTGAAGAGATTTACGAAGAGTATTAGTATTTTCTAAATCGTTGATAGCGCTCTTCCAACAACTCTTCTAGAGGTTTTTGCGAAAGTAAAGCTAATTCCGTTTGGAGTTCTTTTTTTGACACTCTTAATCAGTTCTTTACTAGAAAGTCCTGCTTCAGAAATCACCTTGTCCACCACGTCCATTTCTAGCAGCTCATGCGAAGTGATTTTCATCAGTTCTGCCGCTTCCATGGCACGAGTACCGTCTTTCCATAGAATGGAAGCAAAACCTTCTGGACTGAGAATAGCATAGATAGAATTTTCCAGCATCCAGACACGGTCCGCAACGGCTAGAGCCAAAGCTCCACCTGATCCACCTTCACCGATAATGATAGCAATAATCGGAACTTTCAGGTCACTCATTTCCATGAGATTTCGAGCAATGGCTTCTCCCTGTCCACGTTCTTCCGCCCCGACACCAGGATAGGCACCTGCTGTATTGATAAAGGTCACAACTGGACGGCCAAACTTTTCAGCCTGTTTCATCAACCGTAGGGCCTTGCGGTAGCCTTCTGGATGTGGTTGTCCAAAATTCCGTTTGAGGTTATCTTGCAAGCTCTTGCCTTTTTGAATACCAACCACTGTTACAGCTTGGTCTCCTAGCCAGCCGATACCACCAACAACTGCACCATCATCTCGAAAAGAACGGTCACCGTGTAATTGGATAAATTCATCAAAAATGCCTGTCGCAAAGTCCAAGCTTGTCAAACGACTCTGCTCACGCGCTTCTCTGACTATTTTTGCAATATTCATCTAGGACTCCCTCCATGCAATCTGACTAGACTAGCAATCGTGTCCGGCAAGTCTCTTCTTTTAACAATAGCATCCACAAATCCATGTTCCAATAGGAATTCTGCCTTTTGGAACCCCTCAGGATTCTGCCTTTTGGAACCCCTCAGGCAAGCTTTCACGAACCGTATTTTCAATCACACGACGCCCAGCAAAACCAACCAAGCTCTGTGGTTCAGCCAGAATGATATCTCCTTCCATAGCGAAAGAAGCTGTTACACCACCTGTCGTTGGATCTGTCAAAATGGTCAGGTAAAAGAGACCTGCATTTGAATGGCGTTTAACCGCTGCAGAAATCTTGGCCATCTGCATGAGACTCATGATTCCTTCCTGCATACGGGCTCCACCAGAAGCTGTGAAGAGAACAACTGGCAATTGTTCGACAGTCGCATACTCAAACAAACGAGTGATTTTTTCACCTACAACCGTACCCATAGAAGCCATGATAAAGTTGGAATCCATTATCCCAAGAGCCACAGTCTGCCCCTTAATAAGAGCAGTTCCTGTCACAACAGCTTCATCCAGCCCTGTTTTTCACGCATAGCTGCTAGTTTCTTTTGATAACCAGGGAAATGCAAGGGATCCTTGCTTTCAATCCCTGTAAACAATTCCTTGAAGGTTCCCATATCAATCGTCAAAGCCAAGCGTTCTTGGGCAGAAATACGAAAGGTATAGCTACAATGTGGACAGATACGCTCACTTCCCAGATCCTTCTGATAGATAGTATGCTTACAGCCTGGACACTGGGAGAATAATTCATCTGGAACCTCTGGCTTGGCTTGAGGTTTTTCCCTAACCGAACGATTGGGATTGATTCGAATATACTTATCTTTTTTACTAAATAGAGCCATTGATTCCCCTTTTCGGTTTAAACTCTTGAAGTCATTTTATTCTTTTTCTTGATACTTGGGTAAGAAGGTTTCCATCAAGAAGGAAGTATCGTAATCCCCAGCAATGACATTGCGGTCTGAAATGAGGTCAAGCTGGAAATCTGCATTGGTCTGCACCCCTTCAATCTCTAATTCATAGAGGGCACGTTGCATTTTCATCAAGGCATCAAAACGATTTTCGCCGTGAACGATGATTTTGGCAATCATACTATCATAATAGGGTGGAATGGTATAGCCTGGATAAACTGCTGAATCCACGCGTAAGCCAACTCCACCGCTTGGTAGATAAAGATTGGTAATCTTACCTGGACTTGGAGCAAAGTTGAAGGCTGGATTTTCTGCATTGATACGACACTCGATAGCATGACCGCGTAGGACAATATCTTCTTGCTTGACAGACAGAGGTTGACCTGCCGCAATGCGAATCTGTTCCTTAACGATATCCACACCTGAAACAAATTCTGTTACTGGATGTTCTACTTGTAGACGAGTATTCATTTCCAGGAAATAGAAATTGCTACTGGCTTCATCAAGAAGAAACTCAATAGTCCCTGCATTTTCATAGCCAACAGACTCTGCCGCTCGAACAGCAGCAGCACCGATTTCATGGCGCAACGTTTTTCCGATTGCAATCGAAGGACTTTCTTCCAAAACCTTTTGATTATTCCGTTGAAGAGAACAATCCCGTTCACCCAAGTGAATTACATTTCCGTGTTCATCTCCTAGGATTTGAACCTCGATATGACGAGCTGGATAGATCACCCGTTCTATGTACATAGCGCCATTCCCATAGTTGGCCTTGGCTTCACTGGAGGCTGTTTCAAATGCTTGAACCAGATCTTCTGGCTTTTCAACCTTACGAATCCCTTTACCACCTCCACCTGCTGACGCCTTGAGCATAACAGGATAGCCAATTTTTTCAGCGACAGTCAAAGCTTCCTCAGAGTTATGCACTTCTCCATCCGAACCTGGAATGACAGGCACACCTGCTTTAACCATCTGAGCGCGCGCATTGATCTTGTCTCCCATCATATCCATGACATGACCAGATGGACCAATAAACTTGATTCCCACCTCTTCACACATGGTTGCAAATTTTGAATTTTCACTCAGAAATCCAAAACCTGGGTGAATAGCTTCTGCCTCAGTCAAGACTGCAGCTGATAGCACTGCATTGATATTGAGATAAGACTCTGTTGCCTTACCAGGACCGATACAAACTGCTTCATCTGCCAAAAGCGTATGAAGGGCTTCCTTATCAGCAGTTGAATAAACCGCCACCGTCGCAATCCCCAATTCACGCGCTGCACGGATAATCCGAACCGCAATTTCACCACGATTGGCAATTAAAATTTTTCGAAACATGGAGAACCTCCTTAGTTCCCTATTGCAAAGGTAAGAGTACCACTAGCTGCAAGCTTGCCATCCACTTCAGCCTTTGCTTCAACCACAGCAATAGTGCCACGACGTTTTACAAAAGTCGCCGTCATAATCAATTGATCTCCAGGTACAACTTGCTTCTTGAATTTGACCTTATCCATACCAGCGTAGAAGACCAGTTTCCCCTTATTTTCAGGTTTTGATAACTCCAAGACACCAGCTGTTTGCGCCAAGGCTTCCATAATCAGAACACCTGGCATAACTGGATATTGAGGGAAATGGCCGTTAAAGAAGGGTTCGTTGATGGTCACATTTTTGATGGCAACAATAGTGTCCTCGCTCACTTCCAACACACGGTCCACTAGGAGCATAGGATAACGGTGGGGAAGAGCTTCTTTGATTCCTTGAATATCGATCATTTGATGCGTACCAATCCTTTACCAAATTCAACCATTTCTTCGTTAGAAACGAGAATTTCCGTTACCACACCATCCTTAGGAGCTGGGATTTCATTCATGACTTTCATGGCTTCGATGATTACCAGTGTTTGACCTTTTTTGACACTATCACCAACTGTGACGAAGGCAGGTTTATCAGGACCAGCAGCCAAGTAGGCTACTCCAACAAGTGGGCTCTCTACAACATCTCCCTCAGCAACTACGCTTGCTTCAGCTAAAGCTGGAACTTCTTCTGCTACAGTCTCTGCTGGAGCAGATGTAGGAGCTACTGGACTTGGTGTTGCTAGAACAGGTGCTGGAGCGACTTGAGGTGCAGCTTCAGATACCAGTCTAGCTTCATTCTTGCTAAACTGCAACTCATCCGTCCCGTTCTTATAAGAAAATTCTCTCAAACTTGACTGGTCAAATTGGGCCATCAAGTCTTTAATATCGTTTAAATTCATACTTATTTATTCTCCCAACGTTTGAAAGTAAGAACTGCATTGTGGCCACCAAAACCAAAGGTATTTGAAATAGCGTATGGAATTTCTTGCTCCAAGCCTTGTCCATAAACGACATTGGCTTCGATATAATCTGATACTTCACTTGTTCCAGCTGTCATTGGTACAAAGTTATGACGCATGGCTTCGATGGTGACGATAGATTCTACTGCACCTGCAGCCCCCAGCAAATGTCCTGTGAATGATTTGGTTGATGACACAGGTACTTCCTTACCAAGAACAGCCACGATAGCACCGCTTTCACCTTTTTCGTTAGCAGGAGTTGACGTTCCGTGAGCATTGACATAGGCTACTTGCTCTGGAGAAATTTCAGCTTCTTCCAAGGCTAGTTTGATGGCCTTGATAGCACCCTGACCTTCTGGATGTGGTGAAGTCATATGGTAGGCATCACAAGTATTACCATAACCAACAACTTCAGCAAGGATCGTTGCCCCACGTTTTTCAGCATGTTCAAGACTTTCAAGAACCAACATCCCTGAACCTTCACCCATGACAAACCCATTGCGATCCTTATCAAATGGGATAGAAGCACGACTTGGATCCTCTGTAGTAGAAAGAGCTGTCAAAGCTTGGAAACCAGCAATAGCAAAAGGTGTAATAGAGGCTTCTGAACCACCTACCAACATAACATCTTGGAAGCCAAACTTAATTGAGCGGAAGGCATCCCCAATCGCATCATTTGATGAAGCACAGGCAGTATTGATGGATTTACAAACACCGTTCGCTCCAAAACGCATAGCAACATTTCCTGAAGCCATATTTGGCAAGGCTTTTGGAAGGGTCAATGGCTTCACACGTTTTGGTCCTTTTTCGTTGAGACGAAGCACTTGATCTTCAATTTCTTTGATTCCACCAATACCAGAGGCAACGATAACACCAAAACGATCTTTATCAAGAGCCTCTACATCCAAATTGGCATGATTGACAGCTTCTTGGGCCGCATACAAGGCATATAAAGAGTAGTTATCAAAACGATTGGTATCCTTCTTAACAAAGTATTTATCAAAAGGAAAATCTTGAATTTCTGCCGCATTATGCACATCAAAGTCACTATGATCAAATTTTGTAATTTGACCAATTCCGATTTTTCCAGTTGTTAAACTATTCCAAAATTCTTCTGGTGTATTTCCGATTGGAGATGTTACTCCATAACCTGTTACTACTACGCGATTTAGTTTCATCTTTTTTACCTCTAGCTTCTGCTACATACTTAAGCCACCATCAATGGCAACCACTTGACCAGTTAGATAATCTTGGCCTGCTAAAAATACTGTCAAATCTGCAACCTGCTCTGCCTGCCCAAATTCTTTCATAGGAATTTGGGCCAACATAGCATCTTTTACCTTGTCTGATAGAACAGCTGTCATATCGGACTCAATCATTCCAGGTGCAATAGCATTAACCCTGATATTGCGATTGGCCACTTCACGCGCCACAGACTTGGTAAAACCAATCAAACCAGCCTTAGAAGCTGCATAGTTAGCTTGACCGATATTTCCCATCAAACCAACAACACTAGACATATTAATGATAGCACCTTCTCTGGCTTTCATCATCGGTTTCAAGACTGATTGTGTCATGTTAAAAGCCCCAGTCAGGTTAACCTTGAGCACTTTTTCAAAGTCTGCTTCTGTCATCTTAAGCATAAGGGTATCTTGGGTAATCCCTGCATTGTTGACCAAAACATCAACTGAACCCAGCTCTGCATTAGCTTGATCAACCATACGCTTAGCGTCTGCAAAATCTGACACGTCTCCTGAAATGGGAACCACCTTAACACCATAGTTTGAAAACTCAGCTAGCAAGTCCTCTGAGATTGCCCCGCGACTGTTTAAGACAATGTTAGCTCCTGCTTGAGCAAACTTGTGGGCGATGGCAAGACCAATTCCACGACTCGAACCTGTAATAAAGATATTTTTATTTTTAGTTGCATTCTTTTCTCCTGTTTCCTCTTGTATTTATGGGAGAAGGGATTACTCGTTTTCTAGCAAAGCTTCCAAACTCGCCTGATCTTCAACATTGGCTAGTTTAGCTGTCTTATCAATTTTTTTTACAAAGCCTGACAAGACTTTCCCCGGTCCAATCTCGATAAAGTTGGTTATTCCTGCTTCTTGCATGACCGCAATACTTTCATAGAAACGAACTGGCTCCTTGACCTGACGCGTCAAGAGTTGAGCAATGTCTTCTTTTTGCATAACTGCAGCTTCTGTATTGCCGACTAGGGGACAAGTAAAATCTGAAAAACTTACTTGAGCTAGAGTTTCAGCTAGTTTCTGGCTAGCAGGCTCAAGGAGAGCGGTATGGAAAGGTCCTGAAACCTTGAGAGGAATCAAGCGTTTAGCACCTGCTTCCTGCAAGAGTTCAACAGCTCGATCAACTGCAACCACTTCTCCACCAATCACGATTTGTGCAGGTGTATTATAGTTGGCTGGGGTAACCACTCCAATTTCAGAGGCTTTTTGACAGACTTTCTCAATGACCTCTACTGGTGTATTAAGAACTGCCACCATCTTACCAGAGCCAGCGGGGGCCGCTTCTTCCATATAGGCTCCACGCTTAGAAACCAAGGCAACTGCATCTTCAAAATTCAAGGCACCACTGGCCACCAAGGCAGAGTATTCCCCAAGAGACAAACCCGCAACTATATCAGGCTGATAGCCCTTTTCTTGCAATAAACGGTAAATAGCAACTGAAGTCGCTAAAATAGCTGGTTGCGTATAGCGGGTCTGATTGAGTTTTTCTTCTTCCCTATCAATAAGATGACGCAAATCGTAACCAAGCACCTGACTCGCTTGATCAATTGTTTCTTTAACAATTGAGTGCTGATCATAGAGTTCCCGTCCCATACCTAGATACTGGGCACCTTGGCCAGCAAATAAAAAGGCTGTTTAGTCATTTCTTACAACTCCTGCCCAACGAGAGGCTTCTTCTTGAATTTTCTTAGCTGCTCCGTAATACAAATCTTTTAGGATTTCTTCAGCTGTTTCTTCTTTAGAAACAAGGCCTGCAATTTGACCTGCCATGACAGAGCCTCCATCCACATCTCCGTGAACAACAGCTTTGGCTAGGGCACCTGCTCCCATTTGTTCAAAGATTTCCAAATCAGGATTTTCTTGTTTAAAGGCATCTTTCTCAGCTTTTTCAAAATCACGAGTCAACTGATTTTTAATCGCACGAACTGCATGCCCAAAGTGCTGGGCTGAAATCGTAGTATCAATATCTCTAGCTTTTAAAATTTTCGCCTTATAATTTGGATGGGCATTAGACTCTTTTGCAACGACAAAACGCGTTCCAACCTGAACAGCCTCTGCACCTAGCATAAAGCCAGCCGCAGCACCTTCACCATCAGCAATCCCTCCTGCAGCAATAACAGGAATAGATACAGCTGCCGCCACTTGACGCACCAAGGTCATGGTTGTTAATTTACCAATGTGTCCCCCAGCTTCCATTCCTTCTGCAATAACAGCATCCGCACCGATTTTTTCCATGCGTTTAGCTAGAGCCACACTTGGTACAACAGGAATCACTGTAATGCCAGCTTCATGGAAGCGTTCCATGTATTTACCAGGATTTCCTGCTCCTGTTGTAACCACCTTAACACCTTCCTCGATAACGAGATCCACAATATCTTCCACAAAAGGAGATAAAAGCATGATGTTGACACCAAAGGGTTTATCCGTCAATGATTTGATCTTATCAATATTTGCCTTGACAACTTCTTTAGGGGCATTTCCCCCCACCGATAATCCCTAGCCCTCCAGCCTTGGAAACAGCCCCTGCCAAATCACCATCAGCAACCCAGGCCATTCCTCCTTGAAAAATAGGATAATCAATGTTCAATAATTCTGTAATACGCGTTTTCATAGTGCCTCCATCATTTCTTGCTTACGTAATAGTTCGATACTGTCATAATTTGAAAATCAAACTATTGCCTAAACAAGAGGGAGAGGGTTTCCCTACTCCTTCTATTTGTATTCTGCTTATTTTGTTTGCTCTTCAACGTAGGCAACCAAGTCACCAACTGTTTTCAAGTCATCTTCTGCTTCGATTTGGATATCAAAAGCATCTTCGATTTCTGAGATTACTTGGAACAAGTCCAATGAATCTGCGTCCAAGTCATCAAAAGTTGATTCAAGTGTTACTTCTGATGCGTCTTTTCCAAGTTCTTCAACGATAATTTCTTGTACTTTTTCAAATACTGCCATGATAGGACTCCTTTAAAATAAATAGTTTTTTATAACAATGTGTTCACCACATGATTACCTAAATTGTAAGAATGAGCGTGCCCCAGGTCAAGCCTCCACCGAAGCCTGATAGCAGAACAGTCTGACTACCATCTAAACGGATGAGGCCTTGTTCTACACACTCTGAAAGTAAAATCGGGATACTTGCTGCACTGGTATTGCCATATTCCATCATATTGGCTGGAAGTTTGTCTCGGTCGACACCGATTTTTCTAGCCATCTTATCCAAATACGGTCATTAGCCTGATGAAGTAGCAGATAATCCAAGTCTGTCGCCTCTATAGGAGATTCATCAATAGTCTGTTTGATAGACTTGGCTACATCTCGAATAGCAAAATCAAAGACTGCGCGTCCATCCATCTTCAAAAATGAATCTGCACTTTCTTGCTCTGAAAATGGAGAATGTAGGCCAGAATGTCCATAGGTCAGACACTCACTACGACTTCCATCGCTATTGAGGCTCTCAGCCAAGAAATGCTCTTGCTCGCTAGCTTCTAGCAAGACACCACCAGCACCATCTCCGAACAAGACAGCTGTTGAGCGGTCAGACCAGTCCAAAGATTTTGACATAGTTTCACTAGCGATAACTAAACCCTTGCGATATGTTCCTGAAGAAATGAACTTTTCTGCAGTTGATAGGGCAAAGATAAATCCACTGCAAGCAGCTGTTAGGTCAAAAGCAAAAGCCTTATTAGCACCAATATTAGCTTGAACACGGGCAGCTGTAGAGGGCATCATCGAATCTGGAGTAATGGTAGCTAGGATGATAAAATCCAACTCCTCCCCTGTGATTCCAGCTTTTGCCATCAGTTTCTTAGCAACCTCTGTAGCCAAATCACTAGTAGATTCAGTTCTTGAAATATGCCTTTGTCGTATTCCCGTCCGACTTGAAATCCACTCATCATTGGTATCCATAATCTGGGCCAAATCATGATTTGTAACCACTTGCTCTGGCACATAATGAGCAACCTGGCTTATTTTTGCAAAAGCCATTATTTCAAATCCTCCAAAAATTGATAAAGTTTCGTCAAACCTTTGCCCATAACCTCAGTTTCTTCCTTGCTCATACCGTCGATAATATTTTCGACCATGGCCTTATGGAAGCGTTTATGTAGTCTATGAACCAAGCGACCCTTCTTTGTCAAATGCAGATGCACCACACGACGATCCTGCTCTGAGCGAATACGTTCAATGTACCCCTTACGTTCGAGATTATTTAAACTCGTCGTAACAGTCCCAAGAGTCACCATCAACTCTTTTGACACTTGACTTGGTGTCACATCTGGAAATTTCCCAATTACATCAATCGTATGGACTTCTTTGATGGAGATATCCTTGAAACGACTACTCCTCAAGTTAACTTCCTCGATAACGAGGACATTGTTAAATATAGATGTTAAATATTCATTAATTCGTTGGTAGTCCAATCTCTTTTCCCTCCTTTTCAAAAAACTTTCACAATCAAAACATTTGACAAAAAAATTATATCAAACTTCAAAGAACAGTGCAAGTATTTTTTTATTTTCCAGTAAATTTCGGTCTTCTTCGCTCCGAATGAGCCCGAACTCCCTCTTTGAAATCCTCTGTTTGAGCTAGTGATTCCTGTAGGTTCAGTTCTAAAGTAGCGTAATCTTGCCAGTCTTTGAATTGGCTCTCCCAAACCAACTCCTTGATGGCTGCATAGGAATTAGCTGACCCGCGTCTCAATTTTTTAAGAAGCTGTTCTCTGGTTTTTTCTAACTTATCAGCTTCAGAAATACGGTAAACCACACCCCACTCTAGAGCTTTTTCTGCTGTCAAAGCCTCTCCTGTCATGGCTAGTTGGGCAGCACGCGTCACACCAATACTTCGGCTTAAAAGATGAATTCCTCCTGCATCTGGAGCCAAACCAACTCCGACAAAGGCCTGGATAAACTTAGCCTTATCAGTCGCTAGACAGAAATCTGCGGCAACAGCCATATTTGCTGCAGCACCTGCAACAGCCCCATCTACCTCCATTAAAATAGGTTTGGCTATTTGTTTGATTTTATAAGAAATAGTATTGACCAATTCTGCGATTTTCGTCAATGATGGAATATCATCCTCATCTACTGCTCGCTTCATCTCTACTAAGTCTCCCCCAACTGAAAAGACTTTGCCATTCGCGTTGATCAAGACAAAATGAACAGCTGAATCCTCTTCTGCCAGAGCCAAGGCTTCTAAAATTTCCTCACACATGGGAATGTGGAAACCGTTAGCGACATCAGGACGATTCAAGGTAATGATTGCTAAGTCCTCTTCAAGCTGATAAATAATGTGTTCCATCTGGACTCCTTTTTATTTTTATAAGCAAGTTAAATTATTTTGTTTTCAAAGTATATCTTTTTTAAGAGTAGAAAGCAAGAAAAAATCGACTGAAAGTGTCTCAGCCGATTAGAAAAGCTCGCTTTATCCTAGAAAGCATCTCATTTTCTTCATTGAAAAAAGCCTTCCTTTCTGCTATAATCGTATAAAATACTTACTTTAGGAGTTCTTATGAAGGTTGTTAAATTTGGAGGTAGCTCTCTTGCCTCTGCTAGTCAATTAGAAAAAGTTTTAAACATCGTAAAAAGCGACTCAGAGCGTCGTTTTGTAGTCGTTTCTGCGCCTGGTAAACGCAATGCTGAAGATACAAAGGTAACAGATGCCTTGATTAAATACTACCGTGATTATGTTGCTGGTAACGATATTAGCAAGAGCCAAAACTGGATTATCGACCGCTATGCTGCTATGGTTAGCGAATTGGGACTGAAACCAGCTGTTCTAGAAAAAATTTCAAAAAGTATTCGTGCCTTGGCCACTCTTCCTATCGAAGAAAACGAATTTCTCTACGATACCTTCCTAGCAGCCGGTGAAAATAACAATGCTAAATTGATTGCTGCCTACTTTAATCAAAACGGTATCGATGCACGCTATGTACACCCTAGAGAAGCTGGGATTGTCGTCACAAGTGAACCAGGTCACGCTCGCATCATTCCATCAAGTTATGACAAGATTGAAGAATTGACAAATGCAAATGAAGTCCTTGTCATTCCTGGTTTCTTTGGAGTTACTAAGGAAAATCAAATCTGTACCTTCTCACGTGGAGGCTCAGACATTACAGGTTCTATCATTGCTGCAGGTGTAAAAGCCGACCTCTATGAAAACTTTACAGATGTTGATGGTATCTTTGCAGCCCACCCTGGTATTATCCACCAACCACACTCTATTCCTGAGTTGACATACCGTGAAATGCGTGAGTTAGCCTACGCAGGATTCTCAGTTCTTCATGACGAAGCCCTTCTTCCTGCCTACCGTGGAAAAATTCCTCTGGTTATCAAGAATACCAACAACCCTGACCATCCAGGTACTCGTATCGTTCTAAAACATAGTAGTGATGAATTCCCAGTTGTGGGAATTGCTGGTGACTCAGGCTTTGTTAGTATCAACATGTCGAAATACCTCATGAACCGCGAGGTCGGATTTGGTCGCAAGGTTCTGCAAATCCTTGAAGACCTTAACATCGGTTGGGAACATATGCCAACTGGTATCGACGATCTTTCAATTATTCTCCGTTCTCGTGAACTAACTCCTATCAAGGAAGAAGAAATCCTTCGTCAGTTGGTTCAAAAGGCTGAAGTAGACCATGCAGAAATTGAACACGATCTTTCTATCATTATGATTGTTGGAGAAAAAAATGAAGAGTCATATCGGAGTAACTGCTACTGCAACACGTGCTCTATCTGAAAACAAGATCAATATCCAGATGATGTCTCAAGGTTCTAGTGAAGTTTCTATCATGTTTGTTGTCAATAAAGATCAAGAAAAAGCGGCAATTAAAGCGCTCTACAATGCCTTTTTCGGTGAAAGTAAGGAAGACTAATCATGGCCCAATCTCTTAACAAAACAGTGCTTCTCAGTACGACAGGAACTTCCTACCTCTCTATAGCTGGGAAAGTTGGGAAATTCCTTGTCGGAGATCAGGCTTTGGAATTTTACCCAGATGTCAATGTCGAACAATTTATCCAAATTCCTTGGAGCCATATCAACCAGATTGGAGCCAATGTCACTGGTCGCAAAATCAGCCGCCACTTCGAAGTCTTCACAGACAGAGGAAAATTCCTCTTTGCATCAAAAGACTCAGGTGCCATTCTCAAAATTGCTCGAGAAAAACTGGGTAATGACAAGGTCGTCAAGCTTCCTACCCTGATTCAGACCATTGGTCAAAAATTTAAAAATCTATTTGCAAAAAAGTAAAAACTTTAGTATAATCATAGCAACGGATAAGTAGGTTATCTTCTTCTTTCAGAAAGTCTGCGGGTGCTGCGAGCAGATAGGAGAGATAGGTGAAATTCTACCGTTAGTAACAATTACATACACAATCAAGTGCACACCTGTGAAGTTGGATGGAACCGTGGCCCTGCCACTCCAACGCTTTGTCAGGTGTGCTTTTTTCATAAAGGAGTTCTTATGTTAGATATCAAACGTATTCGTACAGACTTTGATGCTGTCGCAGAAAAATTGGCTACACGTGGTGTAGATCCTGCTGTCTTGAATGAGATGAAAGAAATTGATGCTAAACGTCGTGACATCTTGGTCAAGGTTGAAACTTTAAAAGCAGAACGTAACACAGTTTCAGCTGAGATTGCCCAAGCCAAACGCAACAAGGAAAATGCAGATGACAAGATTGCTGCCATGCAAAATCTATCTGCTGAAGTCAAAGCCTTGGATGCTGAATTGGCAGAAATCGATGCTAAATTGACAGAATTTACAACTACTCTTCCTAACATCCCAGCTGACAGTGTTCCTGTTGGGGCTGATGAAGATGACAATGTGGAAGTTCGCCGTTGGGGTACTCCACGCGAGTTTGACTTCGAACCTAAAGCTCACTGGGATCTTGGTGAAGACCTTGGCATTCTTGACTGGGAACGCGGTGGTAAAGTTACGGGCGCTCGCTTCCTCTTCTATAAAGGCCTCGGTGCTCGTTTGGAACGTGCTATCTACAACTTTATGTTGGATGAGCATGGGAAAGAAGGCTATACTGAAGTCATCACACCTTACATGGTTAACCATGATTCTATGTTTGGTACGGGTCAATATCCAAAATTCAAGGAAGATACTTTTGAATTGAGCGACAGTAATTATGTCCTTATTCCTACAGCTGAAGTTCCTCTGACAAACTACTACCGTGATGAAATCCTGGACGGTAAAGACCTGCCAATCTACTTCACTGCTATGAGTCCATCATTCCGTTCTGAGGCTGGTTCAGCTGGTCGTGATACTCGTGGCTTGATTCGTTTACACCAATTCCACAAGGTTGAAATGGTTAAATTTGCCAAACCAGAAGAATCTTATGAAGAATTGGAAAAAAATGACAGCCAACGCTGAAAACATTCTTCAAAAACTTAACCTTCCATACCGTGTCGTTGCTCTCTCTACTGGAGATATGGGCTTCTCAGCTGCCAAAACTTACGACTTGGAAGTTTGGATTCCAGCGCAAAATACCTACCGTGAAATCTCAAGCTGTTCAAACACAGAAGATTTCCAAGCCCGTCGTGCCCAAATCCGTTACCGTGATGAAGCAGATGGCAAGGTTAAATTGCTCCACACCTTGAACGGTTCTGGACTTGCAGTTGGACGTACAGTGGCTGCTATTCTTGAAAACTACCAAAATGAAGATGGTTCTGTGACCATCCCAGAAGTTCTTCGTCCATACATGGGTGGAGCTGAAGTTATCAGACCATAAAAAATAAGGTTTAGCTATTTCTAGCTAGACCTTTTTTGTAACCAAATCAGATAAGCACCTAATACAAAGACTAAAATAGTTAGGCATATAACAGTTTCAACTACTACCAGATAATCCAGAAATGGAAGTTTCAAGATTCCCTGAGCCATCTTGAGCGAAGTAGCTGTGATAATAGTTGGGAAGGTGAGGGCTGAGAAGCCTGGTTGAAAGCCTTGTTTTAAAATATTGGGTAGGCGAGTCAAAACAAAGAAAAAGAAAGATTGAGAAGCCAAAATCATGACGATCAAGATCCAAGTCGGTAGGCTGACTCCTCCTACTCGAACTAGGGAGGCCAAGAGTAGAGAGAAAGGAGCACAGTAGATTCCTTCTTGCCCAAGCAAGGCTAGTGGGAGTGGATGTTTCTTTAAATCGCTATAAATAAGCGGGTAGAGATAGAAGGTCAAGAGAAATCCAAAACTCAAGGTCACATAGGCAATTTCGATGATACCTACGAGAGGATAGGTCAAGGCTGCCACTGCTATCCCCACATAGAGAACCGTCCAGCTTGGAGTGGCATTGACTCTCTTCCCTGGATAGGTAAACTTGATGGTGAAACCAGCAATCAAGACCAAATCCAAGAGAAATGAAAACCACCAGAGCCCTTGCGCTACTAGAGTCAAATGAGGGAATACACGAAAGACATAAGTCGATAAAATCATCCCAGCCATGGGAAAGGTCGCCATCCCTGACAAAAGAGGGGGCTTGGTCAATTCTTGCTTGGTTTCCTTCCAATTAAACAAATGCAGAAGCAGAAAGTAAATCCATAAAACCAAACCAGTCAGACTCAATAGATGGGGCAGAATCGGTAACGTATCTAACATAAGATTTCCAGCTCCTGCCAAACCTAACAAACAACCAGAAAATACTAAGGGGAGTTTCTTCATCCTAACCTCCAATAATCATGTTAGTTTCAGTATAGCATAAAAGCGCTTAAATGAAGTATTAAAAAACGAAGTCCGATTATTTCAGACTTCATTTTACTCAGATATGAATTAAGCATAAGGTTGCAATTCTGGGTTAATTGGGGTATTAGCTAGATTATTGGCATAGTTGCAAAGGCTTGCTAGGCTGACACCAAGAACCACATCCAAGGCATTTTGTTGGGTATAGCCAGCTTCTAGAAACTCAGCCAAGGCCTCATCTCCTACACGACCCTTGGTATTGATAACTGCCAAGGTAAACTTAGCAAGGGTGTCCAATTTAGGATCTGTTTCGATTGGAGTACGATTGCGAAGGGCTTGCAGAAGGTCATCATTCATCTGGATTTGTTTGATTGAAAAGGCTGTGTGACCTGCGACACAAAAGGCACAACCATTAGTTACGGCTGCCGTGATTTGCACCACTTCACGCTCAACTGGTGTCAGGCTGTTGCGACGATTGATGGCTCCGACAGTACGGTAAGCCTCTAAAGCAGTCGGTGCATTAGCCAAGAGACCGATTAGGTTGGGAATATAGCCATTGTTATCTTTTTCTACTGTTTCAAGAACTTCTTTCACTTCTGCTGGTGCTGATTCGACTGTATGGATTGTAAATGTTGTCATCATAAGACCTCTTTTCATTTTGTTGAAACCTAGTCTATCACAGATTCTATACCGTGTATAATATATATTTTAAATTGCACTGATAGAAAATTTTTATGAAGACAAAAATCACACGCGATGTGTGATTCCATTATTTATTAAAATACTTTTTAGTCTCAGCAATAACGACTGGAGATAAAACTAAGAGAGCAATCAAGTTTGGCAGAGCCATCAAGGCATTAACAATATCAGCAATAATCCAGACCATATCCAACTCGATAAATCCTCCCAACAAGACCATAATCACAAAAACCACACGGTAGAGCCAGATAAAACGAACCCCAAAGAGAAACTCGAAACAGCGTTCTCCATAGTAGTTCCAACCTAGAATCGTTGTAAAGGCAAAGAGTACAAGGAAGATGGTCAAGAGGGCAGGCCCAAAATGTGAAAGACTGTTGAAAAGGCTGACTGAGTCAAAGCCACTCCATTCAAGTCACTATTCCATACTCCAGTTACCAAGATAGTCAATCCAGTCAGAGTACAAATGATGAGGGTATCAATAAAGGTTCCTGTCATGGAAATCAAGCCTTGCTCTACTGGTTCATTTGTCTTAGCTGCTGCAGCTGCAATGGGAGCAGAACCCAGACCAGATTCGTTAGAGAACACACCACGCGCCACACCATTTTGGATAGCCATTCGAATGCTAGCACCAGCAAATCCACCTACCGCAGCAACCGGACTAAAAGCTGATGTCAAAATTAAAGCGATTGTAGAAGGAATTTTCCCAATATTAAAGAAAATAACTGTAAGTGTTCCTAAAATATAGATGATGGCCATAAAAGGAACAACAGTAGTTGAAACCTTTGAAATGGACTTGAGTCCGCCAAAGACTGCAATTGCTACAAAGACAGACAATACAAGAGCTGTGATAGCTGGCGAAATAGTCGTTGTATTTTGGATTGATTCTGTAATCGAGTTGACTTGGGTGAAGGTCCCGATTCCCAATAAAGCTACTAGAACACCTGCCAGGGCAAAGAAGATGGCAAGTGGGTGCCACTTTTCTCCCATCCCTAGAAGGATATAGTGCATGGGACCTCCTGCAACAGCACCGTTATCGTCTTTAGTCCTGTATTTGATAGCTAATAAACCTTCCGCATACTTGGTTGCCATTCCAAAGAAAGCAGCCATCCACATCCAAAAGGAGAGCTCCTGGTCCACCGACCTTGATAGCTGTCGCCACCCCGATAATATTTCCCGTACCAACTGTCGCTGCCAGAGCTGTACACAGGGCCGCAAAGCTAGATACATCGCCATGCCCCTTATCCTTGGTAAAAATTAGCTGGAAGGCCTTGGGCAAACGCAAAACCTGCAAGAGTCCTAGCCGGGCAGTTAGGTAAATCCCTGTTCCGACCAAGAGAATCAAGAGGGGTGGCCCCCAAGCAAAAGCATCAATTGATTTAAGCAATTCTAACATTTCCTTCTCCTATCTTTTCAACCCCAAAAGAAAGAGCACATGCAAGATACATGTACTCTGGAATGCTTAGATAAATGCTAAAAAGCGGTCTATCCTAGCTCTGTCCTTTTACCTGAGAGTTTGAGCAGTTGCCTGCCTTGCCCCTTCGGTGCCTTTACGGTCTCTCCAGAGTTCCGTCCATTTACAGTCATGGAAAATCAAACGATTTCCCACTTCTATTAAACTTCATTCGGTGTTGGTATTTAATTGATTCTTATTTTACAAAAAATGTTGGCTTTTGTCAATGTGTTTATTAGTAAAACTTTATTCAACAGTTTTTACTTTATAAAGTCCAGAATACTGCTATCCTTTAAATGTCACAATAGTCGCGCCACTACCTCCAGCATTTTGTGGGGCATAACCAAAACTCTTGACATGCTTGTTTCTTTGCAAGTATTTGGTGACACCTTCACGGATGACTCCTGTACCGATACCATGGATGATATCAACTTGAGCCATATTGTTAAGCAAGGCTTGGTCAATAAAGGCATCTAGCTCATTCATAGCCTCTTCATAGCGTTTGCCTCGAAGGTCCAGTCTGGCTTGTGGACCACGACCAGAAGTTCGTTTCACAACATTGACTTGCTTCTTCTTAACTTGCTTTTCTTGTTGGGCTTGAACAAGGTCAAATTCTTTCTCTTCTAAGGTCATCTTGATCAATCCGACTTGGGCTTCCCAGCGGCCGTCCTTGAGTTGACTGGTCAAGGTACCTCTCTGGCCATAACTGAGAACCACGATATCATCTCCCACCTTTGGAGCTCGTTTTTTCTTAGCCTTTTGAAGGACCTTGTTTTTAGATAAGTCCACTTTTTCAGGAGCCAATTTTTTCAACTTGGCCTTAGCTTCAATGATTTCATGGGGCTTGAGTTGGGATTTACTGTGGAGATTTTTGAGAATCTGGTCACTCTCACTTAGAGCCATATCCACAATCTCAGCAGCCTGTTCACGCGCCTTGTTAAGCTCGGTTTCCTTTTCGCGATTGAGCTCATTGTAAAGTTTTTTAAGAGCACGATTCATCTTGAGATTTTCTTGCTCCACCTCACGGATATTGTCCAAGCGTTTGCGACTCTCAAGCGTCTGCTCTTCCAGCTGCTCAATAATCCGATTGACATCATTGTCCTGATCAACCTGCTGACTGGCATCCCCTACGATAACTTCAGATAGGCCGAGACGTTTGGCAATTTCAAAGGCATTGCTTCGGCCAGGAACACCCTGCATAAAGCGATAGGTCGGGCGTAGAGTTGCAGTATCAAACTCCATACTGGCATTTTGCACAAAGGCTGTCTCAATACCATAGGCCTTGAGTTCTGGATAGTGGGTGGTCGCCATGGTCTTGACTTGACGCAGGCGAAGGTCCTCCAGAATAGCCATGGCAAGCGCAGCTCCCTCTTGAGGGTCTGTACCAGCACCCAACTCATCCAAGAGTAGGAGTGAATGCTGGTTGACCTTGCCAAGAATATCCACGATGTTTGTCATATGGCTAGAGAAAGTAGACAAGCTCTGCTCAATAGATTGCTCATCTCCAATATCGGCAAAGATTTCTTCAAAAATACCCACACGGCTTCCCTTATCTGCTAAAATCGGCAAACCAGACTGGGCCATAACCTGCGTCAATCCCAGAGTTTTGAGCATGATGGTCTTCCCACCTGTATTGGGACCTGTAATAACAATGGCTGTTAAATCTTGGCCAAAATGAACATCATTTGCGACGGCATTTTTGACCAAAGGATGGCAGACATGGAGCAGTTGAATTTCCTGATTTTCTGACAGCTGAGGAACGACTGCTTGCCTTTCTTGGATAAAGCGGACCTTGGCACGAATCAAGTCCAAATGGCCGATAATCCAAGCGTCATTAGCAATCTCAGCCGCATGAGGACGAACACGCTCAGAGATTTCTTGGAGAATGCGAAGCATTTCATAGCGCTCATCTGCTCGCAGACTAGCAATTTCTTCGCTCAGTTTGACCACCTCACGGGGTTCAATATAGACGGTATTTCCACTGGCAGAAATATCATGAACAACCCCTGCAATCTTATTGCGGTAGGTGTTTTTGACTGGTAAAAACCTGACGACCATTTCTGCTGGCAATGATTCCTTCTGTCAACATCTGTGCTTTTTGCTTGAGCAGGTCCTGTAAAACATCGCGCACCTGACTCTCGCTCTCATGGATTTTTCGACGGATTCGCGCTAATTCTTCACTGGCAAAATTTTCAATGAAACCTGCATCATTAAAGGCTTGGAGATTTCCTTGTAATTGCGGAAAATCATGTAATTTCTCAAACCAAAGGGCTAATTCTTCCAAGCTGACATTTTCCAGATTTGCATAAAAACTTTGCAGTTCTCGGCTAGCAAGAAGCACGCGCTTCAAGAGTAAGAACTCCTCGATATTGAGGTCCGCCCCCATCTCCAACCGCTTGCAGACTCCTGCAATTTCCTTAGTTGCGAGAATAGTGAAATGCGGTTGCTCAACAAAAAGAGCCTGCATTTCCTTCATCTCAGCAAAAGCCTGTTTGATTTTATCTGACTTAGCAGTCGGAGCCAGCTGTCTCAGTTGCTCCAAGCCCTGCTCGGTCAACAAATGAGGTTCAAATAAGGCCTTGACCTTATTGAACTCTAATGTTTCTAATATTTTCTTGTTCATCTTTATTTCCTTGTCTTTGAATGTCTAGGTGTATTAGCTTTATACATTCTGATAGATTCTAGTCAATCTGTAAACAAAGGGCTAGGAAAACTCCTGCCCTTTTTATCCGATTAAATTTGTCACCCAGATTTGTTTGAGCCAACTGGTTGTTACTGGTATGCTCTGGATAATGTGTTTTGCGACGATACTCTTTTCAAGAGAATTTTGTATAGCTGCCATGGGGATGGTTGCTAGTATGGTCAAGGCCATTTGCAAGACAAATAAGGTTACCAACATGGACAAGATACCTGCTGAAACTTGGAACAACTTACCACCCAGTTTTTTACTAGGAATCAAGTGTAAGAGGAGACCAAGCAAACGACCGATGCTATAGACTATCCCAAACACAAGCAAGTAGCCAATCCCTGCGTAAAAGACCTTATCCAGCTGAAAGAGTTGATCCGATGGGAAAAAGAAAGTTCCCTGACCTTCCTGCGGATTTGCATAAGGGACCAGCAAATGGAACTGCTCTCCAAGACCCTTGTAAAACTGGCCAGCCATAAAAGCCGATGCCATGGCTGAAATCAGGTAATAAACCTGTAAGAGTAGGCCTCTCCTATAGCCGATATAAAATCCCCAAGCCAAGACCAATAGAAGAAGGAGTGAAATCATAAGGAATCCTCAATCTTGCTCTGTTCTTGCTTGCAAGTCACAAGCTTGTGTCGGAGTTCTTCTAGCTCTTGCTCCTTATCATCAAATTCAATCTCACGGCTGAGCTGAGTTGACAAACAGTTAACTGCCAACAAAAGAGCGATGGTTTCATCATCTGCGCTAGGCATTTGTTCTTTAATTGCTTGGTATTTTTTTGTCGCAACCTTGGCGATTTCCTCCATAAAGAGATTATCATGTTCGCTTGTCAAGGTTAATGATTTTTTCCCGAATGTAAATTTGAATCGATTTAGATTTGCCATAAAATTCACCTCACGATATTATACCAAAATTCGCTAACTTTGTCAGTTTTTACAAATTTGCCTGCTTTTATGGTACAATAGAAACTATGGCAAGTATCACACTCACACCAAGCGAAAAGGAGATTCAGGCTTTTCTTGAACACTATCAAACTAGTCTAGCTCCTAGCAAGAATCCCTATATCCGCTACTTTTTGCGACTACCTCAAGCAACCGTTTCTATCTATACTTCTGGAAAGGTTTTGCTTCAGGGAGAAGGAGCCGAGAAATATGCTAGTTTCTTTGGCTATCAAGTTGTAGAGGAAAACAGCGGACAAAATTTCCCTTTGATTGGGACAGATGAGGTGGGAAATGGTTCCTACTTTGGTGGGCTTGTAGTTGTAGCTTCCTTTGTCACACCTGACCAGCATGACTTCTTGCGAAAACTCGGAGTGGGGGATTCTAAGACTCTGACCGACCAAAAAATCCGTCAGATTGCCCCTTTCCTCAAGGAAAAAATCCAACACCAGGCACTGCTTCTCTCACCAAGCAAGTACAACGAGGTCATTGGAGACCGCTACAACGCTGTTTCGGTTAAGGTTGCCCTCCATAATCAGGCTATCTACCTCCTCCTTCAAAAAGGTGTTCAGCCTGAGAAAATTGTGATTGATGCCTTTACCAGTGCTAAAAATTATGATAAATATTTGGCACAAGAGGCCAATCGTTTTAGCAATCCTATCAGCTTAGAAGAAAAGGCTGAGGGCAAATACTTGGCTGTCGCAGTTTCTTCTATCATTGCGCGTGATCTCTTTCTGGAAAATCTTGAAAATCTGGGACGAGAGCTGGGCTATCAACTTCCAAGCGGAGCTGGAACGGCTTCTGATATGTGACTAGCCAAATTTACAAAGCTCTATGGTATGCAGGGACTCAACTTCTGCGCCAAACTGCACTT
>BNJU01000071.1_pt1 | contig 60812 bp, 75 predicted proteins | sample 8539281 | NCBI WGS metagenome assembly BNJU01 (sample SAMD00202456, study PRJDB9452) | human saliva metagenome | isolation source: human saliva | place: Japan
CTAGCTTGTTGTTTCAAGTATACTCTCAAATCACGCTTTTCCACACTCATGTATTCGACTTCTTTTGTTCCTTCATTGTAAAGATAGCATCTAAAAATCAATTGATTTCCTGTCGAAACAGCGTGTCTATCCCTAGAGTAGTTTCCTTGGCATATATCTAGTACCATTTCATCAATGAGCTCTAATGTCTCTAAATGAAACACAAACCATCTTTCTTCCGTTGTGAGAATACACCGTAAAAATTGTTAATCTTCCAAACGTTTGATAACCCATCCTGTTCAAAATATGGAAATAGTTGACTAGATTTTATTTTGAAATCATGATTCGATATTTTATAAAAATTCTGTCGTGTAAAAATTTTACCAACAACGAACTATCCTCGTCAATCGTAAAAACATACGACAAATTTCGTGGAAATTTATGTCTCACACTTAATTCATGATTCAAAAATTCAAAGCAAAAGTCCTGTGAGCCGTCCTGTCCCGCTGTCAATGAAACGATGATTTTATTAACAGAAAAGCTCTTAAAAGTTACCTCAGAATCAAGACAGCAATCTTCCAAATCTAAATAAGAATATTGACCATTCTTTTCGTCTCTCACTTCAATCCGAATTTCATGGCTACTTTTTCGATAAGCGAACCATGTTAAGTTATTGTTCTGAGACTGATAGCAGCCAATTAGTTTACCTTCTTTGGTATTTATATTTTCAAATCCTTATCAGATGGGAGGCGATAGTCTATTAACCCATTTTCATTCACTTTTTTAAAACGGCTAAGTTGAATCACTCTTTTCACCTCCATCTGGTCTTAGAATTTTAAATATTATCGAGCGATAGCCTTATTTCTATAAATTCAGCCAACTTCCTTTTCCCATCGTCTAAGAACCTCTTTTAAAGGCTCATCTAGATAGGTGTAAACCTTATCCTGAATCCACTCAGGAATTCCATAAGCTGCCTCGGCAATACTTCCTGTTATTGCAGCAAGAGTATCACTGTCCCCACCAAGAGAAATCGCGTTTCGAATCGCATCTTCAAAATCTGTACTTTCTAGAAAGGCAACGATGGCCTGAGGAACGGTATCCTGACACGTTTCATTGAAACGGTACGTAGGACGAATTTCATCTAACGTTTTCGAAAGGTCATATCCATACTCTTTCTCGATATGTTCCTTGATACGTCTTTTAATCTCCGCAGGGTTATCGCTACCATCACCGCCAAGGAAATAACGGCACATAAAAATCGCATCCGCTGTAGCCATTGCTCCTTTAATTCCTTCTGGATGGTTATGCGTCACCTCTGCAGAAAGTTGCGTAAGACGTTTCACCTCAGACGGCAACTCGTCTGTTGTGGCGTCCATCACCCAAGCGCACGGAGAAACGCGCATCGCAGACCCATTCCCAAAACTATTGTAAGGCTCACGGTTATCGGTCATAAGCCACCGGTTAAACCGAGCTCCGTAATCCGCGTTTGGATACATTCTGCCGTACTTCTTCATGGCATCAATGAAGTCATCCTTCTGTCCACCATTCATGATTGCTTCCGCCACAGCACAGGTCATCACCGTATCATCTGTGAAAAAGCAGTCATCCCTAAACAAGGGAAAATCCTTCGTTTTAATATTGTTCCATTCATAAACTGAACCAACAATATCTCCTACTATTGCTCTAACATATATACCCTCCTTATAAAATACTCATTATAAATTTACTTTACTTATGAGATCAGCTCGTACAAACAGTGCTACACATTCAATACCGAGATGTTTAGGCTGTTTTTATAAAAATCCTATCTTAAATAATAAAAATAAGATTCTATTTTATTTCCTTGTTCATCTTTCATATTATTAACTCTATTTTTGAAGAATACTAAAGTTACAGGTTGCTTCCTTAAGATTATTATCCTCTCTATAAACATTAATCATCTCTGTCAGCGTTTTCCCTCTACTACCATTCTTTATAGTGGTATTTACTCTTTTTATCTTACTTTCAAAAGGCTCACAGGATTTATACTTAATTACTTCGTCTTTAAAGTCAAATAAAGGTGTATCTGGCTTAGCGTCCCATAAAATAATCAACCACATTATCGCATTATAAAGTTGCTTTGCCGTTTCATTCCACTTTTCCAGATTGTAAATTTTCACTACCACTATTGCCATAATCTTGTCTATTATTCACATGAGGATTACCTAAAAGAGGATTAAAAAGAGGTAAACCTTTGTGATTAATTAGTTCTAAAAAATCTCTTGACGCACCCATACCACACTGTATAATTTCCTTCTTGCCATCAGCTTTACGCTTTAGCACTAAATACATAATATTCATCCTCAATAGTTGCTCCTGCATCACTATGTTTTTGTTGATTTGCTAACAACTTAATATGAGCTTCAGGCCTTACTTCATAATCTCTAACAATTCTTTGTCTTTTTTCATGTCCTCTACAATTCATTTATGTTCTCCTTTCTACCCGTTTTTCGAACTATACTTTTTACCCTTTTCGAGTTTTTCCATCTTCTCCAGTTTATTTTTAGTAAACTTGATCACTTATTCAAATCATAACCTTAATTAGGCTATTTTCAATTATCAAATTTGAAGTTTTATTTACAAGTTTGTGCAATCCATGACATCAACGCCACACATTCAACATGCGCGGTCATTGAGACATATCACATACTTTTTAACGATAGCCTTGGGTGGTTATTAATTTATAATCGTAGTATTTTATTAGCTATATCTTCTACAAACCTCTTATCGTGTTCACAAATATGAGGTGTGGGTTTTGCTTCTTTTATAATTTCCTCAATCTGTATTCTTGATATTACATCTATATAATTTAATGGTTCGTCCCAAAACAAATATATGAGCTGGCTTTTGACAAACTTACAGCGATTAAAACTTTCTTTTTTGTCCATCGCTATAGTTCTTCAAATCTATTTCAAATAATTCTCTTGCAAAAATCTAATTTTTCTAGAATTGTTTTTGCACAATATTTCATCCACACCTTGCTTATGAATATACTCATTTAGACTACCTGTTAAATTGGATGTATCTTGAGAATATATGATACTTTTAAATTACTTGCTAATTTTACATCACCTGAATACTCGTGATTTATACCCTAATGAAAATTTTAATCAGGTTGATTTTCCACTACCATTCCCCCATATATAGCCACTATGTCACCTTGCTTTATATCAAAACTTACATCCCTTAATATCTGTCTTTCTCCATAGTATGATGATAAATTGCTAACCGATATTAGAGATCTTTGTGATGATGTAATGGATGTAATAATAGACTTTCCTTTGTTTCAATATCTTTTAGTAAATTCTGTTTTTCTTCTATTGCCTTATTTTGTCTATTCTCCAAATTCTTGGATTTTTCATCATCTTGGCTGACTGATGACCTATATGACCCCTTATCTGGTTTTACGCCTGATACTTTCACACCATTTTTAGTATTTTTCAATTTTATCAGACCAAATTTGACTTTGTCTTGCGACTTCTTTTTAATCGTTTAATATCTTTTTCTTAATTTATCATTTTGACTAATCTCAAATTGGTCTTTCATCAATTTGTTTTTCATACCGACGTAAAATTTCCTGATTGAACATCAATAGAATTCCTGTTAATAGAAATAATATGATTGATACAACCATCCAAAAAATCTCTATCATGAGATATAAGCAAAAACCTTTTTACCTTTTAGATATTTGCTTACAATTTTTCTTCCGTCCATATCTAAATGATTTGTTGGTTCATCTATAAGTAAAAACCATCTACTCTTGTAAACAAAAATAGCTAAAAAGGATTTTTGTTTGTTCTCCTTTAAAGCGTTTCAAACTTTCTGTAGACAGACTCTCATCTACATTTAGCAAATTAAGTTCTCTAAATAATTTCCATTCTTCCTCATCTGATATTAATTCTTTATATAACTCAATCCCTAATTTTTGAAGTATCACTTATATTGGGTGGGAATTTAATAAAGTCAACATCCTTGCTTATTTTACCTTGATAAGTTTCTTGATTTAAAAAGCACCTTTAAAAAGAGTTGATTTACCAATTCCATTTCTTCCTATTAGCCCTGTTTTTCCAGTTCGTATCAAATGAAAATGATACATTTTTCAAATATAGGTTTTACATATCCATAATATAGAAAGTTAGGTTTTTCAATTTTTAATTGTTGACTACAAAACACCCCCTCAAATTCAAAAGTTATCTACATCTTCAATAAATTCATAACCAAATTTCTCCCTAGAAATTCCAAAAATGGATCTTTTCAATCCGCTTGTCCATAAACAAAGGATGATCCTTTATCAAGAAATATTAAAGATTTGCTACTTTTCTTCTAGTGATGGATATACCTCGTTTGTTTCCTTCTCCCGTATTCTTCAAAGTTTTTCTTCAATGCAATCTCTGTTGGAATCATCGCGCCAACTAAAGGGATTATCTGAATCATCGTGATAATACCGCCAACAGTACCATTGTCTCCGTTCCCTTTTCAAAAACAATGGCCATGGCAATCCACGGAGAGAGGTGCTGAAAGTAGTCCTAAAAGATACCATACTTTCCCAAAATATTGATTCGCAAACTTCCATGTTTCTTCATTCCTCATGGACCTTTTTGTTCGATCATCCGAATACATAATTGATTTCTTTCGGTGTTCTCCTGAAAAGTAGCCATCAAAGAAAAGCATAGTTAACGGAATAAGTAAAACTACGATTAGCATGAATATCCTAAATCCCATTTAAATTCCCTCCATTACTTTTTACCTCTAAATGATGAGATTCAGCCTCAGCTATCTTGAAAATCATTTTTCTTGCTCTTCTTATGTAATCATGAATAGTTTACTAAATCCAGGTTTATCCCATCATAATATTTTCCATGATGACCATACTATTCCATTCTCATTTTCTTTTTCACACCCGTTTCTGTAAAACCATTTCTCCAAAAGCTCCCTACTTTTGCATATTTCCTTTCATATAGGCCAGTCTTACTTTTTATAACCTTCGCTTTTTCCATGCAGTTAAAGCCTCTATAATAATAGCGCTCCCTTTCCCTTTTCCGGACTCTTTACTGTCCATCATGAACAAGCCAATGAAAACCGTATCTTCTTTTGGAAAGGAGAGAATAAAGTCCATAATGGCAATTAAGCTGTCATTTTCAAAAAAGCCGATATAAAACTTATCCTCAAGGCTTTTCCCCTCCGGTAAGGCTTTTTAAATCATTCAGCACCGTTTCCTACTGGCTTTGGTGGGCAATACGCATAAGTATTGGGGATTGCCATTCTCTATATTCAAAATCCTGGAGATATCCTCTTCCTCCATTTTTTTAATTCTATACTTTGTAGACAGTTGGCTGATGTTCAGCATACTTCTTCTATCTCCCCAATCCTCTTGAAATGTAATCTCTTTTATCTTTACAAGCCTGTTTATTAAGCTTTAGTTATCGGAATCCACAGCTCCATTTTATAATCATTGCTATGCATATTACCTTCATAGTAATATTCAAAAGTCAGACTTTCCTGAGTGAATATAGCCATGCTCAGGAAAGAATACTTCCATCGCATATTTCCATCCGGTATGAATGCAATCTGGAACACTTTCCTGTTAACTCTACAATGGCATACTCTGCTTCATCAACTTCTAAAACATCTAAGCCCATGCTTCTTGCTTTGTCTACATCATTAACAATATAGCCTGCCATATAGTTTATTGTGCTGGGGTTTTCCACATCATGGCAAACGCCAACACTTTGACCGTTTCCCAAACTTGCAAGTTCATCGTGGCTATATTTTTCATACAGCTTATCCCAGACACTTGGACATAATGATGAATTAATGCTTTGTTCATTTACTCCTGCGACTGCAAAGGCTTGTTTCTTTTGAATTGTAATATTCATGCTTCTTCCTCCTCTTACACTGAGTGCTAATTGCACCCGTGAAACTAATTTAAATGGTTTCCCATTTCTCACCTCTGAAGGAGTAAATCCATGAAAATTTTTAAACGCTGTTCCAAATGAATCTGATGACTCGTATCCGAATTTGAATGCAACATCAATAATCTTTTCGTCCGTATCTCTTATTATCATGGCTGCTTCCGTCAATCTTCTGCTTCTTAGATATTCTGAAAGCGTTGTTTCGGTCAGAATAGAAAACAAGCGGCTGAACATTGAATAAGAGTATCCTGATAACTGAGTTACTTTCTTTTCGTCAATCTCATCATCAAGAACTGTTTCAAGATAATCAATCGTATTGTTAAACGACTTGATAATATTCATTTCAATCCCTCCTTTCTTTCGGTTTATTTTAGTATAGAGGAAGATTTCTTTTCCTACCCTACAATATCCATTACAAGTTTTACAGGTTTCATCTCATAGAAACTTATACCTTCTAAGTTAAACAAACTGAAGCTTGTTTGTCTCATTTAGCTTTCTTGGGTTTCTTTTCTGGCAGTTCCTCATACATACCTTTCAGTAGTTCATTAATCAAATCCATATCCTCAAATCTGTCGAATGCATACATCAATGTCTTTGAACCCTCATACGGATAACGCAATTCTGAGTCTGCAAGAAAGTTTGTCCGATGTCGGCGTTCTCTTTAAAAAATAGTTCATTATCGCAAAATATCACCTATCAGCTTACCGTTAAAAATATATAGGTATCCGCCCATCATGGATCTTATGACAATATCACCTCTTTGGGAAAAATCTCACGAACAAATTCATTAAATTCATTCACTATGATTACCTCCTTCAAAATCAAATATTCCTTATTTTTATGGCATACTCTTTTTCCCTATTTATCCTCAAAATTTCAGCAATCCATTTTCATCAAATTGAAAAATTCGGTCCCCATGAAACTTCCCAATAGTATCCATCTAAATCCGAAAAATATGCGTGATATCCACCCCAAAAACTTCCTGTGGCTCTTTTACAATTTTTCCACCTGCTTTTCTTACTAATGCAATTACAGTCTCTACATCTTCTTTATGTTCAACATTGTAGGCTAATGTAATTCTGAAAATCCATTCCCTTTTGGTGGATTATTTTCATCAATATCTTTGCTAATTGTTTCCAAAAAATAGTTCAAACTTTGTTCCCGGAGTATCAAAAAGCATACTGACGGATTATTTTTCTCTGCAATCGAGTCTTATATCCTAAACCATCTCTATAAAAACTTTATTGTACCTTTTCCATATCTTTCACACCTAAACAAATACAAGTAATCTTGTTCATCGTTACCTCCCTATGAATTCTTATTTGTCATACAATCAATTTACTTGCCAACTGTAAACTTGTTTTTATCTCTTTACTATAATTTCCAGCTATCAAGCTCAATTTTAATCAACTCAGAATTTCTTACTAATATCCCTTAAAGCATTTCCAACTGATTCTCTCACATATTCGCTTGCATCTTCTTTTAATGTTGCGATTCGTTTTAATAGCTTCATCTGGATTATCCTTGAAATATGGTCTACTCGTCCATATTCTCAAACCTTCTGTAACAGCTCTTCTGACATTTGGATTATTATTTTGTAGCCAGTCGTCAATAACCGGAAGAGATTTTTCATAACCTGTTTGCTTACAAAATTCATCAAATGCTTTTGCTAATACTTCTTGAACTCTCCAATTGTCATCCTTTGAAACCTCATCCCTCATAAAGATCAAAATTTCTTCATACGATGACAAATGGCCAAAGAGAAATACACTGTACATTCTAACTTGATATACATTGGATTTAAAAGCTAAAAATGCTAATTCTTTGGTATACACATTATCGTTTGATAGATAATCAGCAAGAGCTCTTTTCTCTTCTTCTTTAAATCCATTTTTCTATTAAAGAGATTCTTTTTCTAAATTTAAAATATATTCTTTCAGTATAACTGACCCTGTCACTGAATTTTTAATTATTTTTCTATTTTGATTCAAGTTTATTTAAATAATCTTTTGATCTCATTTACTAATCTTAATCTGAAAACGAATCAATTCCACCAGAAAGCATTCTTCCAGAAAAACAGGAATCTCCCTATCCCCGAAAAACTGTATATGTATTTATATCACTATCACACAACCATTGAGAACTTGTAGATTATTTATGTATACAAATTTAATATTTTTACCAGCTTCTGAAAGAGCCTTAATATGAAAGCTCAACATTTCGCTACAGTATTCCTGGTATGATTTTTCTTTATTAGTGGCATGAATTTGTTTCATGATAGTAGAACATATCTCCAATATAGATTGATACTTTTACTATTTTGGTGATTTAAATACTCTTCATGTATCATATCTAAAAAAATCTTTGTCCTCAGAATGTTTCTATTTCTTTACTCAAAAATATCCCATGATTTATTACACCAATGCCATTTAGCTTTATTATCAAAAATATCATTCATTAAATCATAAATAGGTTTTATAGTATTTATTATAAACATAATTACTTTTAATGCTGTTTTTCAAACTATACAGATATGTCCTGTTATTTTTTTCTCATTGTTTGCATCGTCATCATTTTCCTGCAGGATTTAGACCAATAACAAAACACAATCTTTTTCAGATGTTGAGTTATCAAATTCAAAGCCTCTAACTCCAAGTCTTGGATCATTTTCATCTAAATCTAAACCAACTTTTGTTTTATCTATAAACTCATTATTTTCTAGACTAGTTGTCATAATTAAAACTCCTTTATTTACAATTGTCTTTATAAAACATATGAAAAATAAAGTTACCAGTAGTACCTTTTTCTTACTTAGATATTGTTCTTTTTGTTCTCTAGAATTTTCATGATTTCTGATTCCTAATAATTCGTCTGTTGAAGAAACTATTGGGATCCAGTCAGCTTTGGATCTAATCCAATCAATTTCCTCTTTGCTAAGTTTTCCTACTATCTCCAGTTTATCAGCCATCAATCTTAAATCATTTGCTGTTTGAAAATCTTTCTAGCATATTCAGAAGAGACATCGTCCGCTTCTTCTCTTCTTCGATTCTATTTTGTAATTTTCTTTTCGCTCCTGCTCCTCTTCGTATTGTCTTGCTCTCTCTTCGTTCAAGTCGTAGTTCTTAACTTTATAATACTCTTGGTAAATTAAAACGATTATTTCTGGGATTGATTGTTCAGTGTGAATTCTTTAGTATCTTTTAATGTATTTGCCATCTATTATCTTAAATCGAAAAATTTTCCATTTGCTATATAGTCATACTTCTTTTATTCTTGGTTTATAAGCATACCCCTTAAACTTTACGTTATCATTGTACTCTGCTAGTTCTTTAGCTTCTTCTTTCGTTAATTCATGACTTACTTTTGTCTGTTGATTCTATAACTTCAAAACGAACGATATCCTTATCAATTTGAATACTCAATTTTGAAGTTACATTATCACCGATTATTTCAATTACAGTAACTAGTGTATCTAAAAAGCGATATAAGCGTGGAAGAGAATTTGGTGAAACATTTTTACAAATTTAGGTTCTTTTAAATCATTATATCTGTGTCTAGAATCAAAGTAAGGATAGGAAGCGACTTTTTCCCTCTTATTCACTCTGCGATTTTATCTCTTAGATTAGCTACAGATTTATGTAGTCTCTTATTTGGAGACTGATTTAGGTTTGAAACAGCTTCTAATAAAGCTCTATTTTGATCGTCCTCTAAAAAGATAATGAACTTCTTATACTAGTTGTATCAAGTTTAACAGTATCTTTTGTCTTTATCTTCGAACTCTCCTCTTTATGTATACTAGGTTTTATTCTACTGTTCTTTAGGCTTTTTCTATCAATATTAACTTCATTTACGTCATTTTTGTGGTAATGGAACATATAAGTTCACTTAAATCTTGTCCAGTATTCTTACGATACCAATAACTACCCTTTGGAATCAGAGTTTCAAATTCTTTGCATTTCTTGAGTAAGTCTAATAGCTTAAATCATATTTCAATGAAACTTGTTTGCACTTATCTCCCAGATTTCTTCATAGAGTTCTTCTCTAGAGAAGGTCTTTATCATCCTCATTTGAAATACCTTTACCTTTATACTTTTACATCACCGTTTTTTATATTTACCAGCGAAAATGCAAATTCAAAAACTTCTAATTCTTCCTTCTGCATTTTCGCTTAATATAAAAAGTAAATCTTGTTTTTAAAACCGTTAAATTCTCTATAATTTTTATCTAAACTAGTTTCAATATTTTTCAACACGGATCTCTGATAGTTTTTCCGTGGTTTGTGAAATCATTCTTTCAGCGATAATATGATGTACCAACTCTCAGTGAAACGTCTATCTCTTTCTTCGTTATGAATAGCAAAAACCAATTGGAAGAAGATTATTTCTAAGACCTATCGCAACTGCCTGTAGAACTTATACCTAAATAATCACCAGCAATTTTTAATGTGATTTTATTTAATTTTCTAATATCTTCGTCGGTATATTTCGGCATGTTAGTACTCTTTGTTATAATTCAAAATGCAATATCATCTATGTAAAAATATCTTAATACGATGCTATCTAGTCGCTTTCCCTAATAATAAATTTAATATGTAGCATACTATACTCTGAAAGCTAATTATCTAAAAGCTATTCAATGAAAATTGATTCTCAATCAAAAACAATCTCTTCAAATTCATAGTTACGATGTTTTCTATGAATTCCAAAAATCTTTTTCGGTAAATTACCTTTTACTATTGTTCTTTGCTTTTTCTGTGAGGTTAAACACACCATTTAAAAGTAAATCACTAGTTGCTCCAGATTTAGACATAAATAGTTATTTATTATCTAAGTCAAAAACCAATCTGCCAAAATCCCATATCAAGTATTTTCATTTGAGGATATAGCATATCAGCAACAATAAAACTTTTTGGACTGAATCTAATTGTTCTATGTTTTCTCATAAAAATCTACTAGTTGTAAAATAGATTTAATGTTATAGGTTCCACTTGCAATCTTTTTGAGATCTTATCCCTTTAACAAAATATCTATCATATGCCGGAACACAACCAAGTGTGCCCATCAGTATCTTTTGTGATTAGTGTTTCTGATAAGTTATTTTTTTAGTGCTGAACTTCTCACTTCGCCTGATTTCATCATAGTAATTAGCAATAAATTCATTAAATTCCTTTAGCAATTTTTAGTTAATTTCATTTTTAAAATCTTTACAATCTATTCCTGCTAGAGAATCATATTTTTTTGCTTAAGATTTCTCTTACTACAGGTATATGTACTCTATAATCCTTTTTGTAATAAGAATGAAGAACCTCGATACATCCCCCAACTTGCAAATAAAATGCAAAGTTGTAAACTCAGGTAATCAAGATTCACATCATCTCTTTTCGAGTAGCCATAAAATGTGAATAACAATGCTCCCATGAACGATATCTATCATGTTCATCAGCTTTTAAATCGTTATAAAATTCAGTTGATGATTTAATAATCATATCAATTGTTTTCATACTTTCTACTTTCCTAATCAACTCACAAATATAGTAAGCGCTTTTCATTATTTTCCTATCCTATTATATCATTATTCAGAAATAAAAACTGCAACTTACTAGTTGCAGTTAAACACAGATTTACTTATATTCGTTCTATAAATTGACTAAAGTTAAATTTTTAGTATTAAAGAATTGAAAATATTCTCTTTCTAATCCCTATAGATATACCTATTCTGTTCGAGTCTCAGCTAAATATATTCCCCATTCAGCTAATTCTGTAGGCAAATCATAAACAGTTTTTCCATTACTTTCATAGATTTCAGAGATTCCTTGTGAGGTCTTAGAAAAAGTTTTCCAAGCTGTCACTAGTTCTTCTACAAATTGAATATTATGAGGTTCAAAAAAGTCATAAAATTTCGAAAGTTCTTTACTATAAATTGTCACAACATTATAGCTATCAAGCATGATCTCATCATGACTTTTATGCCCACCAAAACCAAACTTACTTAGTCCATCATTAACAAGCAAATCACCGTATCTACTCAACAGTGCTAGGCATTCCTCTCTTGAACAACCATCAATATAATAAACATCCTTATGGGATTCCTTGATAATATTCTTTGCTATTACTTTTTCTCTATCAATACTGACAGGCAATTCCAAAATAAAAAACAAGGGCTCGTCATGAATTGCAATAAAGTGTTGAAAAACCTCTAATATTTTTTCTGCGTGTACATTCGCCATCAAATGATGTTCAGTTAACTTTGTAAATGTTTCAAACAGGTTTTCTACCAAGCTAACTCGGTGACCTTTTACTAAGTTCAACATTACGCGTCCTCCAGAGAATTAAAACAATATCCACATTTATAATCTCATTATACCATTAAAACCAAAAAAGACTGAAACTTCCCAGTCACAGTCTCTTATAAATCTACCTCTGTTCCTCCAAGGAAAGTTATTACAATTTGTCCAGCTTCTGAAATACTGATGTGGTTGAGAACTTGATTCATGATAACTCCATTCTCCAAGAAATTTTGAAATAGATTGATAGCATGACAGGCTATAGTATCTAGAAGCACACTTCAACTATTTCTCTGATACTTCCCCTCTATTCAAATGAAGAAGCTACTTCACATCTTTTCATTTTTCCTTTTGCTACAAGGTTTTTACGCTTTTACCTACCGTTTCGTCGTACACTCCTTACTCTACGACAGCTAGGATTTACTTAATTGAAATCCACTCTTCCTTTGATAGACAGCTTATGTGTTCTGTGCGAAGAACACCTTCCAATGCAAACAGAACGTTCTCTTATGTATGATGATAACAGAAACCACATTTTTCATCAAATTGAAAATTGGGTCCCCAAGAAAACTTCACAATAATATCCATCTAAATCCGAAAAATATGCGTGATATCCACCCCAGAAAAGTACCCTGTGGCTCTTTTTACAGTTTTTCCACCTGCTTTTCATTACTAATTCTATTACTAGCTAATATAGTATAAATTAAATGACCAATAAAAATGAAGATAAAAATAACATAGCAGCCAGTCTTAAAACTTACTACTTTTCATATGATAATTTACAAATGTCTTTCCAGCCACTCGATCTTTTTAAAATCCTTATTGTTATTGTGTTCATTTCGATAGGAGTCTTGAGAAGAAGCTTTGTAAATACTTAGATACTGCACCAGACTTGGAAGACGAAAAGTGATGCCTTCAATGTGAATAAGCTCTATATCCGATTCCGAAACTCCTGCAAAATCAGGTAAGGAATCGATACTTCAAATTCAACACTCACTCGATCCTTTTTGAATTCATGCTCATGAATATCTATTAAGACGTAGCCTAAGTCTTTCATCACTTTCATTATCTTGTCCCAGTCATAAATTCTGAGATGATCAGGCGCTTCCCAACCTCTAGGGTCACCAGGCACATGAATGTCAATGTCAGACGGCCCCCAATTTTTTCTTTTCGTTCTAAACTCCAATCCCAAAGACCCCATCAGTGTCGGTGTAATTCCGACTCGATTTAAATGGAAACAAATGGTTTTAAATTCTTCAAATAAGAGACTCATGTTTACTCTAAGCCTTTTCATCTAAATGTTCGTTATTTCTACTTTTATTACCTTGAACAAAAATCATCTTCATTTTCTAGAGTATATCCAGTTATTTTTGGATACAAATTCTTTTCCTTCTTTTTAAGGACCCAAATGCGACTAGATTTTTATAGGAAGGATTTTGATACAATTCCAACATATACATCTCTAGTCCTTCTGATTTTTGAACGATTATCCACATTTCACAAACAAGCTTACACACTCAGCGGTTCGTTGTTGCCGTATCGTTTCGTCGTAAACTCCTTACTCTTCGACAGCTATCCCATGGGCAGAACATCTGCTTCTACTTCGCTGATGCCTCAGCTCGTACAAGCAGTGATACTGCCTCAACATGTGGTGCTAGTAAACTTCTATAATATATAACGAAAATGATAGAGTATTTTATAAAATTATACTATAAACCGAAAGAGAATTACACACTCAACTCAAACAACTTATAAAACTCACCTCTCCTATCCATCAAATCACTGAAAGAACCATCTTCAACAATGACGCCACCATTCATAAAGAGAATTCTATCATATTTTTTCAAAATGTTCTCATTCAACTTGTGGGTTACTACAAGTGCAGTCAAATTTTGAATAGCCAAGATTGAACTTTCAATCTCAGTAGTTACTTGATTATCCAAAGATGAGGTAGCCTCATCCAATAATAAGATTGGTGTTTTTCGAATTAAGGCACGCGCAATACTAAGTCTTTGTTTTTGTCCGCCAGATAGATTTGAGCCATTCTCTCCACATAAAGTTTGTAAGCCAGATTCATTTTCTAAAACATAACTTTCTAAACCTGACTGATGTACAGCTTGCTTTTATTTCCTCATCAGTGAAGGATTGATTAAGAGTAATATTCGCTCTTAAAGTATCATCAAAAAAATATAAACGTCTTGCTGAACAATAGTCATTAAGTTATAAAGACTCTCTGCTGAAAATAGCTTGTATATCTTGATTATCAATTGAAATATGTCCACTTGTTACATCATAAAAACGCAGTAATAGATTGAGCAAAAGTTGATTTCCCACTCCCTGACATTCCTACAATTGCAATTTTTCTCCTTATCTTCAAAGATAAATGATTAAAAATTTTTTTCTTCAGCATTAGGATAAGAAAAGTCTATATTTGAAAAGAAATAACATCATCGAAATATTCTTTCGTTTCACCAGTCTGAAGTTCAGTTACATCTTTTTACCTCAAATGCATCTAGTGTTGCTCTGACCTTCACGGAATTTACTCATTCCCATACCAACTTCATTTAGTGGCATTACTACAAAATTAACCAGTTGAACAATAGCTGTTACACTTCCAATTGTGGTATAGCTATTAAAAACAAGATACATTCCTCCACCAAAAGGCATACCAAAAACAATCATCCCTGAAAGCTGCTGAAAATAACATTAGCTAAAACATCAAATTTCCCTTTTATAAAATTTATTTCATCAAATTTTTCACTTTCATGACTATAATCCTCACAGATAGCCTCTTTCACATTAAAACTTTTGATAACAAGAAATCCTGCTAAAATATCTTTAACCTTAGCTAAATACTTCTGATTTTGCAATCATAGCCCTATTTTGTAGAGAGGCTGATTTTTGTCCAATAAATCCTAAAATCATCATTGGAATAATGCTAGCAATGATAACTAATAAGGTCAAAAACCAATTACCTATAAACATAGCTAGAAGTGAAAAATCATTAAGGAAAAGGTTTTTTTGAAATATTAAAATACTGGTATAGATAATCTTGCTCAATTTTCTTCATATTTTTCGGTTAATACGGAAATAAATTTCCCTGATTTTTCTTTAGAAAAGTCTCTATAATCCTATCTAAAATAGATTGGAACACCTTGTTTTTGTATCTTGACATGATTTGCCCTAACAAGTTTATTTCTCAATCGAAGAGATATAAAGTTGAGTGCTACATAGATGAAAAATAACAGTAGCTCTACTAGTACCGCTTGAGTTAAGGCTTCTTTGTTTTTGGGACATGCCACATCAATAATACCTTTAATAGAATAAGCAAAAAGCAACGTTAGTTAAAGGAACCAGTATATTAAATATCATGAAAGCATAAAAAAGCCTTCTGATGATTCTTTATCAATTGTTTCATCCTTAATCTACCTCATAATTATTATTTTCATTTTTGAAAATGTGACATAAAATATTCTTCAAGTCAATATTCTCTCTCCTAATCTCTTTCATAGAGACCTGTTCTACCATTTCTCCATTTTTGATAAAACCAATCTTATCTGCTATCTGTGAAATTTCGTATAATATATGACTTGATATTAGTATTGTAATTCCATGCTCTTAGAAATCGACAACAAAAGATTTTCGAATTTCTTGAATTCCCATTGGATCTAAAACCATTGATTGGCTCATCTAAAATTAACAATTTAGGTTTTTGTTAGAAAAGCACGAGCTAAACCAAGCCTTTTGCCTCATTCCTAACGAAAATCTTTTACTTTTTAGTCGTATTTTTTTAATCCGACCATTCTTAAGGCTCTTATTATATCTGATTCAGTAATAGTTTTCCCCATATACTGTGCGTGAATTTTCCAAAAATTTCTTTTGCAGTGCAATTATCATAAAAATTGGTAATTCAATAATACTTCAACCTGACTTAGTATTTCCTCTCTGTGTTCTTGTAGATTTTTACCAAAAATTTCAATACTACCTGATGTAATAGTTGATAAAGGATAACATACATTTTCATTAATGTTGTTTTCCTGCACCATTTGGTCCCTAAAAAAACCATAGATTTCTCCTTCAGCAATTTGAAGGTTGATACCACTAAAAATTTCTTCTTTATCAATTGTTTTAAAAACTTCTTTTATTTCAACAATATTTCTCATTTTCTATCTCTTTCTATATCCAGCTTTAAATGCAAGAATTTTTTTCTCCCGGAGAATAAATACCAACTTATACAGTCTCTTTTTATAGAAATCATCAAGGAATTATTACTTTCCTTCAATTAAATTCAGGTATGCTACTTGATACTAATATCTTGTCTTGAAATATTATAAATTGAAAATGAAGTAATCATTAAACTAATGAAACTTGCAAAATATCAAAAAGAATAAGTTATCAGCAATATTATTAGATAAACTTCCTGGACTTACATTAGAAAAGTAATGTCGCTAAAACCAAGTCCTGTAAGCATTGTTATAGCTGTTGAATGCTTAATCATACCTAAAACAAATGGTAGTAACCCTATTAGTACTGTTCCAAACGTTATTCCAGCTAAGTTAATTAATTGATTAGCAACAGGGATATAACTAGATTCAGTTACAACAGCCATGAATCTAATGAATAATTGAAACACAAAATGTGCAGAAAAATGGACCATAAATGCTATTAGAATGATTGAAATAATTTTTCCCCATAGTAACTTTATTTTAGAAATAGGGTAAGAAAACAACTGAAAAAATTGTTCTACGTTTAAATTCGTCAATAATAAACGTAGATAATAAATAAGATTCGAAAATCAAAAATGCTGCTTTTGTAAATAAATATGAAAACAATGAAGCCACAATTGCTCAGCCATCCCATTTACCTGTAATTCTAATAACATTAGAATCCTGTCCATTGAATTCTCCTAGTTTATTGTCAGTACCTAACCCCATAATAATGATTGCTGTAATACCTAACACTATAAATATAGTACACAGAGCCAGGCTAAAAATAATTTAGATTTAGAAATTTTATTTAATTCAATTTTTAATAAGCGACAACATAGATTCTTTTCCTCCGAAGTATAAATAAAGAATAAACTATTCAAACTAATCTCAACAAATATTTAAAACAACAACATATACATACTGTCGGTATGTATATGCTAAAAACAAACATACCTACGGTATGTAAAATAGGATTTTAATAACATACATAAAGTATGTTATTTTTTTAAAGTATCAAAATGTAAAATAGATCATTTAATTGATAATACATAGATAGAAATTTGTATTAACAAGCATGTCATGCAACTACTTATTTACTATTTTTTTAAGTGATCAAATAAGTTGAAAAATCACCTCCATCATTTCATCAGAAATTAATCAGACCCTCTAGACCTTCAAAAAGTAAGTTTAATGAAATTCATTTTGCGCTTTAATTCTACTAATGAAAAACCGAAATTTGAAAACCAATCCAAATATTTAGAGTTAAAACAATTAAATCTGCTAACTCTTCTGGATATTCTGTTTTAATAGACCCATCTTCAACACCTTCGTAAACTTTTTCTCTAATTTCCGGTAAAAAATCAGAAAATAAACCTAGATACTGCTCTCCCAATAAGCGTGGACTTCTTAGCATAATCGAAGCAGAGTAGACGAGCCTTTGGTGTTCAAAGTTAGAGAAAGAATCCATCAAAGAATTTTGTATTTTTTTCTAATCCAGTATTTCCTCTCCAATTATAATTAAAAATTTCTTGATTATTTTCGCTAATGATCGTTTGCAAAATATCATATTTAGACTCAAAATGATGATAAATAACACCTTTCGTTAATCCACCTAAACCATCTATGATATCTTGTATTGACGTATTATCAAATCCTTTTTTTCTAAAAATAAATCTTTAGAGACCTCTAGTATTTTTTCTAGTTTCATGTGAGTTTCTATTTCTTGCCATTCCAGTCCCTTTCTATCATACCAGCGGTATGTAACTTCTATTGTAGTGGACGAAACTAATAATGTCAAGTTCATTATTGGAAAATGTAAAAAGTCTTACTATCAAGGCTTTTCATATTCCCTTTCGTTCAAAGGTTTCTGGGCTTTTACGAGCAAAGGATACACACTCGGCGGTTCGCTGTTGCTGTATCATTTCGTCGTAAACTCCTTACTCTACGACAGCTATCCCATGGGCAGAACATCTGCTTCTACTTCGCTGATGCCTCAGCTCGTACAAGCAAAGATACACACTCCACATGTGGTGCTAGCAAACATCTATATTATAGAACGATACCCAAATGATATAGTTATCTACCGCTTTGAAAATATCGTTATAGTAGTTTTGATTGAAGCAATTTTTCAAATGAATTAAATCCATATCTTGTTCTCCTAAAACCTGGTGCTATTACTATCGAGATTTGAATGAGAAGTAAACCTACTCTTTCCTCTTGCTTTTATATTATACACTAGATATAATTTTTGTCAATCTATAAAATGACAAAAAGAGAAGAAATCATGTTTTTCAGCAAGTAAATTAAAAGAACACTCGATTAGCCAAGAAACTATCTCAGACGGCTATAGCAAATGAATTAGGTGTCACCAGGGCAACTCTTTCAGCTTGGGAGACAGGGAAAACAGTCCCCAATAAAAAACACTTTTAGGAACTAGCTCAAGTCCTCCGTATCAATCCCAGCAATTTACAAGAAGAACACCCACACCTTACCCTCTACAAACAGCTCAACAAACCCAATAAAAAGAAGATCGATGATCTAACTTATGACCTTCTTCTGAAAACAAAAAGTTGTCCCACTCTTCTCCGCTCAAGTGCTGGACAATGTGGCTTTATCAGCTGGGTATGGTAATGGTTTTTGGGATGAATACGAGATAAAGGAAGTCTTTACAGATAAAGAATACCTCTACGATGTGGCAACATGAATTGAAGGTCAATCAATGAAACCTGTTTACCAAGATGGAGAGGTAGCCTTAATCCGTGAAGGTGGCTTTTGACTACGATGGAGCAGTTTACGCCATTGTCTGGAATGAGCAAGTTTTCATTAAGAAAGTATATCTTGAAGAAAATGGTTTCCGCCTCGTCTCCATCAATAAGGATTATCCAGATAAGTTTGCCTAGCTGAAGATGAGCCACGGATTGTAGGAAAAAAATTATAGGAAGTTTTATGCCCTATAGAAAACAACTAACTTTTTTCCATTACTACCGAATTTATGATATAATTTATAGGGTTTGCTCAATTAAATACACAATAGGTAAATGAGGGTAATAATGCAAAATAAAAATTTATATTTTAAACTATTTTTTGAGAATTTTATATTAAACACTTTAATACTTATTTTTTCTTAAGTGGGTACCAACATCAATTATATTACCATTTTTGGCTAGCTTATGCTTACAATTACACAGTTTAATCTTTTTATATCATCATTATTCCTAAGAAATCTAAACTAGTTTTACCTGTCACTTTACTCATAAATATAGTATCACTTACTTTTAGCTTACTTATCAGGTCAAATCTATCATGATTGGGTTACCTTCTCTTCGCTGAATTGGAGCATTTACTATTTTAGAAATCTTATTTATTGGTTAGTTTTATCTAATATATTTTCTTTAGCGTATATTTATTGAAAAAGCGACACTACAGCCTATAAATATTTTTAGAACTGAGCTATTCTCGCACCTTCTGCTCTGTATACAGTACTATAAATGACAACTTATTGAATCACTACCCTCCGCAATACCTTATCAACTATACTCAAAAAGCAACGGATTTTTAGTCCGTTGCTTTTCGATTCCTGTATCATTTAGGAAAAACAGAAGCTTTCATATCCCCAATTATCTGGTTTTAGCCCATAAATAGTTAGCAAATGCATTAACTGCTACACGTTGTTCCATTGTATTTGAATTACCTTTGAAACTTGCAAATGGGGACTTAGGAACAGTTTCAAAAAAAACCATTCATAGCACTCCAAGTACTTCTTTTCAAATTTTCAAGACTAGAAAAATCTAATCCATCGTACTGATACTGAGTGTAACGAACCCTGTTTGTAACGTTATTGTAGTAATCACCTATATTTCATACTTTTTTAACGATTTAAGAAAATGGGGTGCATGAACCACTCAACTACCATAATCGGTCAGAAGTCTAGCTATTCGGAAGACCTGCTCAAAATCATAACCCCTTGAAATCAAGGCATTTCAACGGTTCTTGAAGATAAAATTGTATCAATTTCATACACTTACTTTCCCTCGACCATATCGGTGATTTAAGAGGGGGACATCTAATCCCTCATACTCCTATCCTCTTGTCCCCACCTTGTGTCTACGGAAATAAGTCCCCTATAAATCTCCCAGAACTTCAACTACCTCAACTGAGGTAGTTACTCTGATACTACCCCTCCCCAAGCTAAAAAGCTTCGTCTCCAAGGCTTTTCAATATGCTTTCGTTCAAGGGTTTCTAGGCTTTCACCAGCAAACCAACTACCTCCACGTGGTGCGTCTGCGGAAACAGATCCACCGGCTGTACTTTCTTCAATTCATAACCTAACTCTTGGTAGAGTTTGATATCACGCGCCATGGTTGCGACGTTACAGGAGATATAGGTGATGCGGTCAGCGCCTGTTTGGGCGCTTGCTTTGATAAAGCTTTCGGTCAAGCCCTTGCGTGGTGGGTCGACCAGGATGGCAGTTGGTTGGATGCCTTCCTTGAGCCAATTCTTCATGGCATTTTCAGCTGTGTCACAGACATAGTGGGCATTGGTGATGCCATTTAGACTAGCATTCTTCTGGCTATTCTCCACAGCTTCAGGGATGACTTCTACCCCATAAACTTCCTTAACATGCTTAGCGACAGATAATCCAATAGTTCCGATTCCTGAATAGGCATCGATCACCACATCGTCTTCACTTAAGTTCGCAAAGTCAATACCGAAAATGGTAGAGTTTCTCTGCCATTTCGGTATTGACCTGGTAAAAGGCTGGTCCAGAGATTTGGAAGCTATTTCCCAACATTTGATCCGTAATATAGTCTTGACCATAAAGCGTACGCCATTCTTTTCCAAAAATGGCATTGGTATTCTGGTCATTGATAGTTTGCATAACAGACACAATCTCTGGGAATTGCTTAATCAACTGCTCGATCAACTGGTCCACACGGAACACCTTAGGACGAGTTGTCACCAAAATGACCATGATTTCTCCTGAATGGTGACCTCGGCGAACCACCAGATTGCGAATCAAGCCAGACTGTTCCTTTTTCATCATAAGGCTTGAGGTCAAACCGACGAATCAAATCCCGAAGAGCCAAGATTACTTGGTCAATGACTGGATCTTGGATGTAGAAATCTTCGATCGGCATCAAATCATGAGAGTTCTTCCGAAAGAAGCCAGTCTCGACCTGACCATTGACACGACGAACAGGGACTTGGGCCTTGTTGCGGTATTGGACAGGATGGTCCATTCCCAAGGTCAAGGGTACTTCGATATCAGATATACCTGCCATTTTATATAGACTATCCTTGACCTGCTTGGCCTTGAATTTTAATTGCTCGGTATAAGCTAGGTGGCCCAAGTCGGCAATCCCTGTTCGCAAGTAAGCCAGGTCTAGTTCTTCATTACGATGAGGGATTTTTTTCTAGGTACTCCTCTACTTTTTCCGTAGCCAATCTTTTTGTTGACTTTTAAGCACGCGCATGCGGATGACTTCTCCTGGCAGGGCATTCTCCACAAAAAAGACCAGGCCATCGACCTTAGCCACTCCTGCTCCTTCATGGGTCAAATCAACAATCTCAACGTCTACAATTTCATTTTTCTTTAACATGGTATTCAATCTTTCTACAAATTAAAAGGGATGGAGTTTTCAGACTCCTATCCCTTAATTATATCATCTTAAGCCCATTTGAGACAATTTCTTTTTGTAGGCTTCAAAATCCACTAGGAGACCTTGTCCGCCATACATATCATAAGCATCGACCCAATCACCATTTTCTGGAATAGTAATGCGTTCAATCCCCTTGCTGGCACTTCCGACTAAGCCAATCCCGTTTGTCAACAGGAAGGAGAAGGGTACATTGGTTGAGGTCATAGCGAAGACCTTTCCTAGTGCTTCAGATCCAGTAAAGAGCTTGGTTGGATCCTTGATTTGGTGAACAATGGCAGACATAACTTCTTGTTGGCGTCTTGTCCGGCCAAAGTCGCCCTCATCATCTTTACGAAAACGAGCATAGTTGAGGAGGGTCCGGCCATCCATCCGTTGTTTTCCGACCTTGATGGTCTGATTAGGAACAACCCCATCCTTCATATTCAAGTCATCAGGGACTTCAACCTCAGAAACGGTTTCACCATCAATAGTGGAAAACTGAGCATTCATCTCCACCCCGTTAGGGAAGAGGGTATCAATGGCTGTCGCAAAGGTTTGGAAATCGACCATGGCATAGTATTGGATATCAATGTCAAAGTTATCCTTGAGCATCTGACGGACCAATTCCGCCCCTTGGTTGTTATTCTGCTCTCCAATGGTAAAGGCCGTATTCAACTTCTGGTCATAATAATCTTGATATTCTGGATCTGTTTGCTGGCTCACGCCATCAATATGTACCAGAGTATCCCGCATGAAGCTGACCAGTTTCACCTTGCCGTCCTTGTTGTTGACATTGACGACCATGATAGAGTCCGTTCGCGTCTCAGACGAGCTTTCCCCTATTCGACCATCTGTTCCCAAGATCAGGATATTGACCCCGTCTTTGGTCTTCTGACCGTTGAAATACTCTTTAACAGCTGGTTGGGCGTTGGTCCCACCAGGTTTGCTATTCAAGCCTTTAATAAACATAAAGACCATTCCACCAAGGACCAATAAGAAGAAGATGGCTATCCATTTTAAAATACGTTTAAAGCGGATCTTTCTTCCCTTCTTACGTTTGGGAAGGGCTACTACGTCCTCTCGATTCTTTTTATTGGTTTTGGGTTTGTCCTTCCGGCTACGTGATGGATAGACTGGTAATTGGTCAGAATTGTCTTCTCCTCTGCTTGAAGGAACAACTGACTCTTCTGCTCTTGCTGAAACGGGATCGTCTTGGAATCGTCCCTCTGATTTATTTTTTAAGTACTTGTATTCCAACTGCTCTTTTTCATTCAGGTAATGGTAGTTGGAATAAAGATAATCCAATCTCTTTTGTTCATGATAGGATAGGTTTTCTGATTCTCTACTCATACGTTCTCCGTTTCATTGTCGTTTAGCACATAGACCGAATAGTGGCCCAAGGTTTTGATGGATGCTCCTAGGGATTCCAGTTCTTGATAGGCAGAAGCAAACAGTGATTCGTCAGCATCCACCACATCGATAATAAAAAAATACTCCCCTAGGGCCGTCTTTAAAGGACGACTTTCAATTTTTGTTAAATTTAATTCTCTGGAAGCAAATGTAGATAGGGCCTGGCATAAGGAGCCCGCAATATTACTTGGTAAGGTAATAGCCAAACTATCCTTGTAGGCAGCTTTCTTCAGCGAGTGACTGCCTTCAAAAAGTCGCTGACCAAGAATCCAAAAGCGGGTGAAATTTTGATCCATCTCTTGAATGTTACTCGCTACCACTTCCAGACCATATTCATCCTTGGCCTCTAAAGGCGCAATGGCTGCGATAGGAAGTTCCGGATGTTGAGAGACATATCGAGCTGCATAGGATGTCGAAGTTGTCATCTCCAGTCTGGCTTGAGGGAAATGCTCCTGGACATAGGCTTTCCCTTGGGCTAAAGCTTGTGGATGCGAATAGATCACTTCAATGGCTTGATCCTGTCTAACTGCTAAGAGTTGTTGCTTTATGGGATAGACTACTTCTGCGATAGCCTGAAAATGAGCCTGGTGAAAGAGGTAGTCAATCGTCTCATGAACACTGCCTTCGATAGAGTTCTCAACAGGTATGACCGCATACTCTACTTGAGCGGATTCATAAGCTTTGATCACTTCTGTGATAGACCCGTAAGGGCATAATGTCGCGTCTTCAAAACTTTCAAGGGCAACATGATGGGTAAAGGATCCCTTAGGACCGAGATAAGCTACAAGCATTGGATCATCTCCACAATTTCTTCAGGTGTCTTATCAGCAACATCAATCACATGTGTGGCTACTTCTTCATATAAGGGCAGACGTTGTTCATACAAGGTACGAAACTCTTCTTGGCTCTTATCAAGAAAGAGAGGGCGCTTAGTTACAGGATCAGTTGCCAGTCGTTGATAGAGGTGATCAAAATCAATCCGCAAATAAATATTACAAGGATTCTTTTTGAGGAGCTCGCGATTTTCTGGCTTCAGGACAATGCCACCACCAGTTGCAATGACAGAGCTCTCTTGATTAAGTAACTCTTGCAATAAAAGCGATTCTTGCTGGCGAAAACTGTCTTCTCCATAGCGAGCAAAATAGTCAGAAATCAGCATTTCTAAGCGTTGGACTAGAAGTGCATCCATATCTGCAAAAGCTGGATCCAATAAAGAGCCAACTGTCGTTTTCCCTGCTCCCATAATGCCGATTAGTACTTTAGGCATGAGACACCTTTTCTAAATCAGCAAAGAAGGATGGGTAGCTAGTATTAATAGCTTCAGCACGCGCAAGCTCCACTTCACCATCGCTTACAAGCAGGGCTGCAATAGCTCCCATCATACCGATTCGGTGGTCACCAAAGGTTTCCAGGTTAGCACCATGTAAGGGCGTTTTCCCCTCAATAATCATCCCATCCTCTGTTGGGGTGATGTTAGCTCCCATAGCATTTAAACTATCTGCCACGACTTGGATACGGTCCGTTTCCTTAACTTTCAATTCTTCAGCATCTTTGATAATGGTTTGGCCAGAAGCTTGAGTTGCCAAAAGAGCAATGATTGGAAGCTCATCAATCAAGCGAGGAATTAGATCACCCGAAATTTCAGTTCCATAGAGGTCTGAAGTCTCTACGACAAGGGTCGCAGCCTTAGCAAGGGGATCAACATCCAAGATTTGAAGCTTACCACCCATTTTTTCAATAACCTCTAGGATACCTGTACGAGTTTCATTGATCCCGACATTCTCCAGACGAATTTGACTATTAGGAACAATCAAACCAGCTACCAACCAAAAGGCTGCACTGGAAATATCACCCGGCACCGTCACCTCACAGGCTTGGAAGCTTTGAGGCCCACGTAGGCGAATTTCTTTACCCTTCACGCTGATCCGGCCACCAAACTGCTGAATCATATCTTTCGGTGTGGTTTCGTGTCAGTTCTTTCTCTAGAATGACTGACTCCCCTTCTGCTTGCATGGCAGCAAATAGAAGAGCTGACTTGACCTGAGCAGAGGCTACGGGTAATGAATAGTGGATTGGTTGTAAGTCTTTTGTTCCATGAAGATGAAGTGGCAACATGTCTCGCTCTGTTTGCCCCTGAACAGTGACTCCCATCTCTCGAAGAGGGATCGCCACCCGATCCATTGGTCGTTTTGATAAGCTGTCATCTCCAACCATGGTGACTGGGAAGGGACTTCCTGCTAAGACACCCGCTATCAATCGAGTGGAGGTGCCTGAGTTCCCCATATCTAGATCATTCTTAGGTTGTTGAAAGGCTTCAAAGCCTTTTCCCTCGATGGTGATCACTTGACCATCATCTTGGATAGAGACGCCTAGGTCCCTAAATACTTGAATAGTGGATAAGACATCTTCACCACGGAGGATATCATAGACCTTAGTAGTTCCATGCGCAAGGCTTCCAAAGATAATCGAACGATGACTGATCGATTTATCCCCTGGAACACGAATGATTCCATTTAAACCCTTACAATTCGTTTGTAATTTCATGGCTTACCCCTTCAAGCTTTTTCTAAAAATTCTACCATAAAAAAACAGTCATTTTCAACGTTCACTTGAAAGGACCCCCAAGATGGGAGAGAAAAAAAGCTGGGACAAAAGTCCTAGCCTCTCATTTGTCTTTGGATTGTCGAGCAAGACGCAGTAGTTGAGTGGGCTCTACTACGCTGATTTCATCAGCTTATACAGCCCTACTCAACTGTGCGGAGGTGGGACGACGAAATCGAATTCTAACGAATTACCGATTTCTATCCCACTCTCTCTCCTTTATTTAAATAAATCCTGAACTGGATCAAAAATAATCCGTTCAATATCTCCTAGATAAACTGATAGGTGCTCGCTGTTTGGTGAAAAATTCATTCACAATTGGGTTTCCTTGTAATTTTCCAGCAAAGTCTTGCATTTTTCTTTTGTTGGTCTTCAGTTGGCATTTGTCCAGACTGGATGACTCCATGAATTTCTTGTTGGAAAGCCAGGTAGTCTCCGAATAACGCTTTAGCATCAGCATCGGCATCAATGGCTTCCTTACTAGCAAGGACAGCCTTGTATTCTGGTAAGTCACGAATTCCGAGTGACAATTCATTGGCTAGATCATAAATATTTGACATGTGATTTCTCCTTAACGATTTGGTTTTGTTCTATTATACAAAGATTCTGGTACATCTTGTGTTAGAAACTGCTATTTTTGTAAAAATCCTACTTAGGACCTACTATTTGATCACCACACTATAATCCGTTTTCTCGGTGATCAAGGCTTCAGCTCTCGCTTGATCAGCAGCCGTCTTAAAGGAAATCTGAAGAATCCCGTAGACATCTTCTCGGTTTTCCTCATTGATATGAATATTGACCAAGGAGGTGCCGCGAAGCAACTCCAAGATCCGAAGGATGACATCTTCTTCGTCTGGGACATCCACAAAAATATCGAAAGTACTTTCCACCCCGCCTCGTTTGTGGATCTGCATGTGCTGGCGTTTCTTTCGACTGTGGTCAAAGAAAGCCCAAATGGCATCTTCTTGCCCTTGGCGAATCATGTCAGCAACTTGGTCAAGACGATCCTGAAAATCCGCTATCCGATCGAGAACCGAAGCTGGATTAGATAGCAAGATAGAGGTCCACATGCTAGGCTCACTCTCCGCAATCCGCGTCATGTCACGAAATCCTCCTGCAGCAAAGCGACCTGCTAGGCTGTGCTCCTCTGTATAGGCAGCTGCTTGTCCCATAAGTGTTGCAGCCAATACATGAGGAAAGTGGCTGATTTGAGAAGTGACTCGATCGTGTTCAATAGGATCCACCTCGATGAAACGGGCTCCAAGCCCTGAGAGCAAATCCTTCATTTCCAAAATAGCGCTGGGATCAGTCGCCACTGTTGGAGTAAAAATGTAATAAGCATTTTCAAAGAGGGTGGAATCTGCAGAGGCGTCCCCTGTCTTGTGACTCCCCGCCATGGGATGCCCACCGACAAAACGGACTGGGAGATGGTTAAAAGCTTCTTGACCTGCTTTTACAATCGTCCCCTTGGTCGAACCCACATCCGTTACAATAACTCCTTCTTTCAGTGGTATGTTTGCCAATTGCTGAAAGGTTTGAATCGTTTGCTTCACAGGTAAGGAGACAATGATGACATCTGCTTGAGAAGCAAATTCTTCAAGATCAGCCGTCACCTTATCAACAATCCCCTTCTTCAGAGCAATATCCCGTGAGGCTTGACTGCGATTATACCCTAATAGAGTTACATGAGGATGGGCTTTCTGGATGCCCATAGCTAACGAAGCTCCAATCAGTCCTAGACCGACGATATAAACAACCTTTTCTTCCATCTATTTCTCCACTTAGAAAGCCTTGGTATAGGCCCGATGACGCTCGACAGCTTCTTTCAATTCCTCTAGATTATCAGAAGAGAACTTGTCCAAGACTTCTGTGGCTAAGACCGTTGCTACCACAGCCTCCATGACAACTCCTGCAGCTGGAAGTGCTGTTGGGTCACTCCGCTCCACTGTTGCCTTATATGGCTCATGGGTTTCAATATCGACACTCATGAGGGGCTTATAAAGGGTCGGGATTGGTTTCATAACCCCACGGACAATAATTGGCTCTCCATTCGTCATGCCCCCTTCAAATCCGCCCAGATGATTGGTTCGACGAGTATAGCCATCTTGCTCAGACCAGAGGATTTCGTCCATGACCTGACTACCCTTGAGACGACCCGCTTCAAAGCCTAAACCAAACTCAACTCCTTTAAAGGCATTGATGGAGACAACCCCTTGAGCAATCTTGGCATCTAATTTTTTGTCCCATTGGACAAAAGATCCCAGACCGACAGGCACACCACCTACAATGGTTTCAACAATCCCTCCGATGGTTTCTCCTTCTTTCTTCACGCTATCGATATAGGCCTTGATTTCTTCTTCTCCCCCTCGATTGACGATGGATACCTCGGATTGAGCGACCGCTTCTTTGATTTGCGAAACCGTCAGATTTTCCGGAACCTCTACTTCGATGCCACCAAAATTAACGATGTGGCTGGCTACTTGGATTCCGATTTCTTCTAATAACCGTTTGGCTACTGCACCTACTGCTACCCGCATAGTCGTTTCCCGAGCCGATGACCGTTCCAAGGAGTTACGCAAGTCATCGAAGCGGTACTTGATCCCACCGACCAAATCAGCGTGGCCTGGACGAGGCTTAGTAATTTTCCGAAGCCCCTTTTTCTTTTCTTCCACATCACTGACAGACATGATCTCCAGCCATTTTTGATGATCTAGATTGGTCACATTCAAGGTAATGGGGCCTCCCATGGTCAAGCCATGGCGAACTCCGGAGGTGATCTCGACCTGATCGCTTTCAATCTTCATCCGTGCTCCACGACCGTAGCCTCCCTGGCGACGTTTTAATTCGACGTTGATATGATCAGCTGTTAAAGGGAGCCCTGCTGGAACCCCTTCAATGATAGCTGTTAGACGTGGCCCGTGTGATTCTCCTGCTGTTAAATAACGCATGGTATCTCCTTTGTCGGTTTTCTAGTTTAAGAAGTCTCGCATTTCTTCCAATGGGACTGGGTGAATCTGACAAGTCCCAATTTCTGGTACCAAAACGAGGTTCAACTGATTGCCCCTCGCCTTCTTGTCCAAGGTCAAGGCCTGATAAAGTTCTTGTTTATCCCAACTGTGGAATTCTACTGGTAAGCTAAATTTTTGGCACATTTGGCGGATAGCCTGCGTTAACCCTGCTTGAACCAATCCCTTAGCTTCTGCCACCTTGGTGACTTGTACCATCCCTATCGCTACGGCTTCTCCATGCATGACCTGGCCGTAACCGGCTGTAGCTTCAATGGCATGTCCAAGGGTATGACCAAAATTCAGATAAAGACGAATGCCCTGGTCTAGCTCATCTTCGACGACCATCTTGCGCTTGACTTGACAGGAATGGACAATCAGGGATTCTGCATGGTCATAGATAGACTCGACAGAGCCATCCATTTCATCCAATTCTTCCCATAATTCTGGATCCTCAATGAGTCCATACTTGATGACTTCCCCCATGCCTTCAATCAACTCACGCTGGCCCAGGGTCCGCAATACCTCAGGGTCAATCAAGACCCCATCAGGTTGAGCAAAGGTTCCCACCATATTTTTAGCATAGAGCGTATTGACTCCAGTCTTTCCTCCGATTGAGGAGTCAACCTGAGCTGTCAAACTAGTCGGAACTTGGACAAAATGAATCCCACGCATGAAAGTGGATGCCACAAAACCAGCTAAATCTCCGACAACTCCACCACCCAGAGCAAGGATTCCGTCAGAACGCGTCATGCCATTCTTTGCTAAGAATTCATAGACTTTCTGAACAGTCGTCAGATTTTTACTGGCTTCTCCTTCTAGAAACTCATAATGAACAACTGTAAATCCTTCACTTTCAAGGCATTTCACTACCTGACTAGCATAAAGGGATCCCACATGATTGTCTGTTATGACTGCTACTTTTTGAGGTTTCCATAAAATGACTGAGCCAGCTTCCAACCTTTTTGGATTGCTCCATTCTCAATGACAATCTCATAACCATTCTTTGGTAGATCAACATTTACCTTCATAAGGATCTCCTTTCAAATCAATGTGAAAAATATTACAATTTCACCATTGTATAAAAATAGAAAACAGAGCATACTTGATTAAGTTTTTTTCTGTTTTTCTTCCATCATTTTTCTAATACATAATCCGGGTATTCCAATTTCAAGGCTTGCCAGACTTCTTTCTCTGGGAATGTTTTGTCCGTCATCAGTTCAAAGCCTAGGCCAGCTTGATGAAACAGCATTCCCAGGCCATTTACCGTTTGCACCTCTTGTTCTTCAGCTAATTGAAGAAAAGGTGTCTTGGCAGGAAAATAAGCTAAATCAGCTACTAGACATCCTTTAGGAAAGTTAAAGTCCTTAGGAACTGGAAGAGAAACCCCGTCCATTCCAAGTCCTGTAGCATTGATCAATAAATTCGTCCCCTCTATCGTTGCATTCAACTGATCCCGACTGGATAAGTCATGCAGGACAATTGAAAAAGCAAGAACTTCAGATAGTGGAGAAAAGATAGCTTGATACTTGGTTAAACTTTCTGGACGAACAAACAAATGTATCTCTCCAACTCCTTGCCGAATAGCTTCTACAACAATGGCAGTTGCTGCCCCACCCGCACCTAAAAGAACCATTTTTTTCTTGTCAATAGAAAAAAATTCTTAGGAGACTCTTCAGAAAACCAAGTCCGTCTGTGTTGTATCCTGTTAAACGACCATCTTTCTGAACAATTGTATTGACCGAACCAATAAGTTGTGCGCTTCCATCTACCTGATCTAAAAATGGCAAGACCTTTTTCTTATAGGGCATGGAAATATTGGCTCCCAACATATCCAGTACTCGTAACTGTTGAAGACTTTGTGCAACTTCATCTTCTTCCACTTCCCAAGCAAGATAGACCGCATTGGTAGCGGTTAGCTGGTAAGCATGATTGTGAATAAAGGGAGAGATACTATGACGAATGGGCTTGGCAATGACAGCCGCCATTCGCGTATAGCCATCAATCTTCATCTAAGATCTCCCGAATCTTGTGCATGCTGGACAAACTGATTTGACCTGGTGCACTTTCCTCCCCTACACTGGCATAGGACCAAACCGAACCAGTTAAATCGGCGACAATGCGAGAGATTCGGCCGATTTTTCCCCATAGAAATGGTAACGAACTCTTGTTCTGGATTTAGCGTTTTAAAGCCACGTGTATAGTTCATCAAATCGAGAACATCCTGCTCGGTATGAGCCATCACAGATACCTTGACCAATTTTGGTGTAAAGCTAGTTAATTCTGACATAATCTCCATCATGTTTTCAGGTGTTTCCTGGAAATTATGGTAGCTTAAGCAAAGATTGGAATAATCCATCATCTGATTAAACTCGGCCTGATGACCAAAGTACTCAAAGTCGACATAGTCCGGATGATAAATGTTATTGATATCATGAATAAGGGCTACGTACTCTTCACCAGAAAGGTCAATTTCACCTCCCTGCTCCCGTGTCCGCAACGTAAATAAAATCTCACGACCGGCAAATTTTTCAAAGATGGCAGGCGCCACTTGTAAGATATCATTTTTGTCTAAATAATCCGCACGCCATTCAATGACATCTGCTTCCTGATAACGACTGGCATCAATGGCCTGTGCTTCTTCAAAATTTCTTGGCATTACAGAAACGACTAATTTCATTGATCCACCTTAATTGTAAAAACTTTCAAGTAATTACTACTTTCTTCCCTTTCATTGTATCGAAAATCAGCTGGAAGTCCCACTTCACTGATATAGCGATGTTTTTGGCCTTTGAAGCCCTTTTCAATTTCTTTCTTAAATTTATCCCGACTGACATTGGCAGCATTCGTACTAGCAATCAAAATTCCTTTTGGTTTCAAGATTTCTAGGGACTGCTCAATCAGTTTGTGGTAATCCTTCGCGACTGAGAAGGTACGCTTCTTATTACGAGCAAAACTCGGAGGATCTAGAACGATCACATCATAGGTCAAGCCATGACGCTTGGCATACTTATAATAATCGAAAACATCCATGACAATAAAGCGGTGTTGATCCAGTTCTAAACCATTTGCTACAAAATGGGCTTCAGATAGTTCGCGACTCCGCTTGGCCAGATCTACAGAAGTCGTTTCTACTGCTCCTCCCATAGCCGCTGCTACCGAAAAAGCCGCGGTGTAGGAAAACATATTGAGTAAGGATTTACCTGCAGCTAAGCCATCTACTAAGCTAGCACGCACATCGTGTTGGTCCAAGAAAATCCCTGTCATCAAGCCATCATTCAGAAAGACTTGGTAGCGAACACCATTTTCCAAAATCAAAAAATGCTCTGGAGCTTCTTGACCAAAAAGATGGGCTGACTCATAACCTGGATCCTTGAAACGGATTTTTTCATATCCTCCCAAGACCTCTGGAAAGACTTCTTGAAAAGCCGCAACAAGCAACTCTCTGATTTGATAAACAAAGGCATTATAGATGGAAAAGACGGCATAATCTCCATAGAGATCAATGGTTAAGCCTCCAAATCCGTCGCCTTCTTGATTAAAAATTCTAAAAGCTGTATCCAATTCTGACTGATAATAAGACTGGCGCTTGGACTTGGCCTTAGCAAATAGCTGACTAAAGTAAGCCTGATCCAAGGTGATTTTCTTGGTAGAAATGACCCAACCAAGTCCCTTGTTTTGCTCTGATAGATAGCCTGTCCCAAGAAAATGGCCAGAAGCTGTGACCAGCTCGACAACCTCATTGTCAAAGGGGAGTTGCCCAAAGTCAATCTTTTCTAAAATCTTATAACCTTTATGGATTTTCTTCTCAACTTGTCGGTTAATTGTCAGCTTTTTCATACTTCTATTGTATCAAAATTTTCAAAAATTCACAAAGTCTCCTAGCGAAAAAACCGATAACAATCGAGTGTCCCATGTCTTTTTAAACATTCTCCCTCTTTTTGTTTAGTAAGGAAAGACAAATTTCAATCTTATACTTTCTGTCGCCTTTTATCCGCTTGCTTTATTTTCAAAACGTTTTAAATTATGGTATACTGTTGTAAGAAAAATTTTTAGGAAATAAGGCAAGGAAGTATATTTTTGTGAAAAATTACCAAAACGATACTCGATGCTATGAGTACCAGACTAGGATTTGTCTTTACCCTACTGTTGCTATATTGGTTTAAAACCATGTGGGCCTATACAGTAGACTTTAATTTAGATATTCAAGGCTTCTATCAGGTTTTTCTCGCAGTCATTAACCCGATACCGTTAAGCCTCTTATTGATCGGTCTCGCTTTTTATATTAAGAGAACCAAACTCTTTTATTTGCTATCTTTTAGCATCTATGTCATTTTATTTATCTGGTTGATTTCCAACTCGATTTATTATCGTGAGTTTACAGACTTTGTAACGGTTAATACCATGCTGGCCTCTAGTAAGGTTTCCGCCGGTCTTGGAGCTGCAGCCTTAGAATTATTCCGTCCCTGGGATATTATCTATATTTTAGACTTCCCGATTCTAGCTTTCCTCTTCTTAAAGAAATTGGTCAAACTAGATCACCGTCCCTTTAACAAACGGGCAAGTTTTGCAGTGACTTCGCTCTCTGCTATGCTCTTCTCTGCCAACCTTTTCTTGGCAGAGATTGACCGTCCGGAATTGTTAACGCGTGGCTTCTCCAACTACTATGTAGTTCGTGCGCTTGGTTTACCTGCCTTTTTGGGTTACAGTGCCAACCAGACTTACATGGCCAATAAAGAACGCTCAAAGGCTTCTGAGGTTGACTTGAAGCCAGTTGAAGAGTATGTTGCTAGCCATTATGCTCAACCAAACCCAGAAACCTTTGGACTTGCTAAAGGTCGTAATGTTATCTATATCCATTTGGAAAGCTTCCAACAATTCTTGATCGACTATAAATTGAAAGTCGATGGCAAAGAATACGAAGTGACCCCTTTTATCAACTCGCTCTACCATTCAAACGAAACCTTTGCATTTGCCAATGTCTTCAACCAGGTAAAAGCTGGTAAAACATCGGATGCAGAAACCATGATTGAAACGGGCTTGTTCGGTTTGAACCAAGGTTCCTTTATGGTGAACTACGGTGGGACCAATACCCAGCAAGCAGCTCCTTTCATTCTTTCTAAGAATGGCTACCAATCCAGTGCAGTTTTCCACGGAAATGCCGGAAGCTTCTGGAACCGTAATACAGCCTACAAACAATGGGGCTACCATTACTTCTTTGATGCCTCTTATTTTACCAAGCAAGATGATACCAACTCCTTCCAGTATGGACTTAATGACAAGATCATGTTGAAGGATTCTATCAAGTACTTGGAACACATGCAACAACCGTTTTATACTAAGTTCATTACCGTTTCCAACCACTATCCTTATACGACGAGTCTGATTGGTGACGAAATTGGCTTCCCTCTTGCAGAGACGCAAGATGAAACCATTAATGGCTATTTCGCAACAGCCAACTACTTGGATGCTTCCATCAAGGCCTTCTTCGATTATCTCAAAGCTTCTGGTCTTTATGAGAACTCCATTATTGTTCTGTACGGGGACCACTACGGTATTTCTAATTCTCGAAATCCAGCTCTGGCTCCTTTGCTAGATAAGAACTCTGAAACTTGGTCTAGTTATGACAATGCAATGTTGCAACGCGTACCGTATATGGTAGTTATTCCTGGTATGGACAAGGGGAAAGTGATTGAGACCTATGGTGGAGAGATTGATATGCTTCCAACATTAGAACACTTGTTAGGAATTGATTCTAAGAACTTCCTTCAAGTTGGTCAAGACTTGTTATCTCCAAATCATAGCCAAATCGTAGCTTTCCGTTCTGCTAACTACTTTGTGACTCCTGAGTATACAAGTTACAGTGGCCGGACCTACTACACCAAGACTGGTGAAGAAATCACCAATCCAGACGAATCAACGAAAGAGCAACTGGATAAAATCCGTGAGGCAGCGAATCTACAACTCAAGATTAGTGATAGTATCCAAACAGGAGACCTCTTACGATTCTATACAGGAAATGATCTTGGAAAAGTCAACCCGGATGACTACTCCTACAACAACTCGATGAAAGCATTGAAGAAAATTGAAAAAGAAAAAGGGATGCCTCAACCAGCCTCTATAGCCAAAAAGGCAATCAATCAACAGTAGATCTCTTCAAAGCGCCAAGCTATAAGGAACTCCACCCTGAACAGTTCAATTCCTCTTCTTCGAGTGAGAATTCCAGCTCAAGTAGTTCTAGCTCATCTTCATCAGAAAAAAAATAAGATTGGGACCTCCTAATCTTATTTTTGAATATAGACAAACTGTTTTTACTTTAAGGAAGCTGGACTGTTTTTCAAAAAACACTTCTATTACCTTGGATTATTAAAGCAAATCTAAAACTTTCCGCTGTGAGAAAAGTACTTGAAACATAGTGTTTCAAGTACTCGGGAGTTTTGAAACTTTAGGTTCAAAACTAAGTCTTGGAACTTCAGAGAAGTTCGCTGACGTCCGTACTCACCTAAGGAAAGTTTTTAAGAGGGCATTATCTTCTATTTGAAATAAGATTGGGAAATCCCAATCTTTTTTTTTATTTATTTCTTCCATTCAAAAATGGATGCTGTTAAATTCTCTACATAGAATGGACGTTTGTTCCGGCTATTTCCAACAAGGAGCTCAAGATGATTTGCGTTCTGGAGATAGAATGGTAGTCCACTGGTGTTAAAGATAACATAATAGTGTTTATCCCAGGTCAATTCAAAGACCACAACACCACTACCCATATCGGCAGTATGGACAAAGACATGTTGATAAATCTCCTCATAAGATTCGAGGGACAAGGCAGGTAGGGTCTTCTTCAAATGAATGATTTGACGCACATATTCGATTGTATCCTTGTTGACAGATACTAAATCCCAATCGACTTGGTTGACGGCATCTGGCGCATTATAGGAATTCATAGCCCGTTCTCGATCTTCCTGTGTCACTTCACCATCTTCACCCGTTGCAACTAGTTTGGTTCGTAGAAACTCTTGACCAACCTGCATAAAGGCCATCCCTTGGAAGAGGAGATTCATGGCTGTCGCCATTTCTACCTGCTTCTTAATTTTTTCCTGAGAATCATTTGGGTGGACATAAGAAAGTAAATCGTAGAGGTTGTAGTTGTCATGGGCTTCTACATAGTTGAGGACCTGGCTTGGAGTTAGGAAGGATCCCAACTCTGCACTTCCCAGAACGGAACGCGCAATGATGTCTTCTGTAGACTTCCGACTAACATAGCCACGTTTGATGGATCCGAAGACTTCAGCTCCCTTTATGGCATCTCGAGAGGTATCATTAAAGAAACCGACTTGGGCCATTTGATAAGCATTGTCCTTTTTGGCCTTATCTTCTGGAGCCAATCCTGTCCCCATATCCCAACCTTCTCCATAAAGGAGAATCCGTGGATCAATCGCGTCCATGGCTTCACGGATTTCATTCATGGTATCCACATCGTGAATCCCCATTAAGTCAAAGCGGAAACCGTCAATCTTATATTCTGTTACCCAATGAGTCAAGGAATCAATCATGAATTTGCGGTACATCTCATGCTCACTGGCCGTCTCATTCCCAACTCCTGTACCATTTTGGAAGGATCCATTTGGATTCATCCGGTAGTAATAATCAGGAACGGTTGTTTGGAAAGCTCCATCTTCTGTCGAATAAATATGATTATAGACCACATCCATGACGACCGAAATACCCGCTTCATGATAGGCGTGTATCATTTCTTTTAACTCGCGCATGGTGGTCTTAGGATCGTGAGGTTTAGTCGAGTAACTAGTCTCTGGAGCAGAGTAATTCTGCACATCGTAGCCCCAATTGTAGAGGACATTCCCGTCTTCATCATAGGTCTTATAGCGGTCGGTCACTGGTTGCAGTTGAACTACATTGACCCCTAATTCCTTGATATAGTCAAAGGCTGTGGCATCGCCTTGGGCGTTCTTCGTCCCAGTCTGGTGAGCTCCTCGGTAGGTTCCTCGATAGGCTTCATCCACACCGGAAGTCGGAGAGATGGTCAAATCCCGGACGTGCATTTCATAGACAACCGCCTGACAAGGATTATCCAGACGCCAGTCAGCCTTTCATAAGCTTCTGACTGAAAGGCAGGGAAGATGCAATCCTGATGAGAAAGAATGGCAGATTTCTTCCCATTTTCACTGGTAGCGATCGTATATGGATCACGCGCAACCTCTGTGTGGTAATCAAAATAAACCTTATACTGATAGGCTAGTCCACTGAGGTTTCCCATGACATCTGCATACCAGACACCACAGTTATTGCGAACATGGTCGCTAGATTCTCTCTGACCACGAACCATTGGGACAACCTTCCAGACCTTGCTGTCATTGGCGACAGAATCATAGATAAGAAGGTCTACTTTATTGGCAGTAGGTGCCCAAAGTTTAAAGCGGTAATCATCATCTTGCTGGCGATATCCCAACCAACCCTGATAGCCCCATTTGGCATCAAATTCCTGGTAATGAGTCGCCATATCAAAAGCGTGTGGTTTCCGACGGCTGTATTCATGACTGGTCATTGCAGCCTGCAAGGAATAATAAACGGTGTCATCTCCTTGAATCAACCAGACTTCTCGTACTTTCCCTTCTGGTAAAAGCTCAATATGGTATTCATCCGACTGACTAAGCCAGTTTCCTTCCTTGATGATGACATGGCCAATGTGTTGAGGTGTCTCACAGTTATAAACTAAGAGCCCCTCAACTCCAAAATAATCGAGCTTGGAGAAAGACACTTCCTCTCCTCCCCATACTCCTTCATGCCACTTCCACATATCACGGGCAAAATAATCACCTACGGGATGATGGTAGTGGATTTTTACTTGATACTGATGCATCGTATTGTATTTCCTATTTCCTAATTAACTAAGTAAGAAGAAACTGGCATTGCCCACTCTCAGCAATATTTCTCCATTATTCTTCTGATTTGTATTCTGAATGGACTAAGGCATCGTCATTAATTTCATCGATGTTGGCAAAAAATTCTAAGTGATTGTGGAAGACTTCCAGTTCTACTGGCGTATCTCCACCGTATTCACCATCTAAATTGATTTTAAATTCTTCCTTGTTGTCCAAAACTTCAATCTTCAATTTAGAGGTTTTAAGGTATTCAATATTTGAATCGTTGACGTGTTTTCCACCATTAACGGCTTGCATAATGAGGGACAACATATCAAATAATTTAGCAGTTTTCACTAAGATCAAGGTGAAATTCCCATCATCAAGTTTAGCATCTGGTGCCACACTTTCAAAGCCGCCGATTGAATTGGTCAAAGCCACGAAGACAAGCGAAACTGGTCCAACATAGACCCCATTGTCGTGCTCAATCCGCACCTTGCGGGTTTTATTCTTAGGGAACTTCTTCACTGCCTCCGCTACATAAGCAAAGTAGCCATAGCGCGACTTCACCTCACTCGGCACACTAAAAGTCAATTCAGACAAAGTTCCTGCAGCGGCAATATTGATAAAATATTTACTTCCGTAAGCACGTCCGATATCCATTTGAATGGTTTGATTCTTCTCAATGATCCGCGCAGCCGCAACTGGGTCTCCCATCGGAATCTTCAGAGCACGTGCGTAATCATTGGTTGTACCAGTAGGTATAAAAGCCATCTTTTGGACGGTGTTCGAGGCTAGCAACCCCATTGACCACCTCATTAATGGTCCCATCTCCTCCAGCAGCAACGATCAAATCAAAACCGGCTTTTGCAGCTCGCTCTGCTTCTAACTGGGCTGATAAGGGCTCAGGAGTGGTCTGATAGGCACTTGTTTCGTAGCCTACATCCTCTAACACATCCAAGACTTCTGCGATGTTCTTTTTAATGATTTCCTGACCAGAAGTCGGATTATATATCACTCGTGCTTTTTTAATCTTATTTTCCATACATGCCTCTATAAACTTTCAAGCCAGGCTTCATCCTGTATTTCAATCGATAATTCCTGCGCTTTGCTTAATTTACTTCCCGCATCGCTACCTGCAACTAATAGGTCTGTTTTCTTGGACACGGAGCCTGTGACTTTAGCCCCTAAGGCTTCTAATTTAGACTTAGCTTCCGAACGTGTCAGTCGTTCCAGTTTACCGGTTAAGACAACTGTTTTACCAGACAATGGTGCATCTGCCGCAACCTTTTGACCTAGGTAATCTAAGTTTACCCCAGCATCCTTAAGCTCTTCTAAAAGAAGTTGAGAACCTTCTAAAGCAAAGTAACGCTTGAGACTTTCTGCAACCACCATTCCTAAACTGTCTATCGCCGCAATCTTTTCAACCTCTGCCTCAGCTAAGGCTGGAATGGAATGAAACTCCTGGAGCAAGAGCTGGCTAGCCTTACTCCCCACATGACGAATTCCCAGACCAAACAATAGTTTTTCAGCAGAATTCCCCTTTGATGACTGGATCGCATCTACTAATTTTTGAGCAGATTTTTCTTTAAAGCCATCCAATTGTAAGAGATCATCCACGGTCAGGCGATAAATACCTGCTACATCTTGAACCAGTTCTTTAGCAAACAGTTTTTCAACCACTGCTGGCCCCAAGCCTGTAATGTTCATGGCATCACGGCTGGCAAAGTGGGCGAGTCCTTCTTTTATTTGAGCCGGACAGCGAGGATTGATACAACGCAAGGCCACTTCATCTTCAAAATGAAGGAGCTCGCTCTGACAACTCGGACAGTGACTCGGAATCTCTAATCTTTCTTCCGATACTCGTTTATCCATGACAACTCGCAAGACAGCTGGGATAATGTCCCCGGCCTTATAAACAATGACCGTATCATCCTTGCGAATGTCTTTCTCTGCAATGTAATCCACATTATGGAGGGTAGCTCGACTGACCGTCGTACCTGCTAACTGAACGGGCGTCAAATTAGCCGTTGGTGTCACCACTCCTGTCCGACCCACTGTCCAATCAACTGACAAGAGTTTTGCTTCTTTCTCCTCAGCTGGGAATTTGTAAGCCACTGCCCATTTGGGAGCCTTGACGGTAAAGCCAAGTTCTTCTTGAACAGCTAGATCATTTACTTTAATCACGACCCCGTCGATATCATAAGGAAGCTGGTCTCGCATGGCTGCCACTTCTTGAATATAAGCCCAGACTTGCTCGATACTGGTCGCTGTTTTGTGATGTGGATTGACGACAAAACCGAGTCGGTTTAATTTGGCTAATACCTTCTCTTGGGTCGCTTGGTCAGTAGGACTAGCTTCCTGGTAGAGGAAGGTTGCGAGCTTGCGCTCTGCAACAATCTTTGTATCCAACTGTCTCAGAGTACCGGTCTGCAGCATTTCGAGGATTCGCAAACTCTGCTTCTCCATTTTCTTGGCGGGACAAGTTGACAGCATCAAAAGATGCACGGGGCATATAACATTCTCCGCGAACTGTTAATGTAAGAGGTTCTGGCAAGACTAGAGGAATATCACGAACTCGCTTAAGGTTCTCTGTGATATTTTCTCCAATGCTCCCATCCCCACGTGTAGCACCCGTTTCAAGAACTCCATCAACATAAGAAAGTGAAATAGACAGGCCATCAATTTTTAATTCACATACATAGGTGACAGCATGGAATTCCTTGCGAACCCGTTGATCAAAGGCCACTAATTCATCATAAGAAAAGGCGTCCTGCAAGCTATAAAGCGGGTAGGTATGCTGGTATTTTTCAAACCCTTTAAGAATAGTTCCTCCGACCCGATGGGTTGGGCTATTGAGCTGGACCAACTCCGGATGGGCTTCCTCTAAGGCGACTAATTCCCGATAAAGTTGATCGTACTCATAATCCGATACGGACGGAGCATCTTTTGTATAATATTCTTCTGCATAGTGATTCAGGAGTGTCACTAGCTCTTTTATTCTGGTTTCCATATCCCTATTTTACCATAAAAACGCTTTACTGGGGCCTTTCTGACTACTCCATTAGCGAAAAATATCTATTATTTGAATGAATCGGATTCGGCAATGGCAACAAAAAAAGAGCTAGGACAAAAGTCCTAGCCTCTCAATTATCTTTGGATTATCGAGCAAGACGCAGTGGTTGAGTGGGCTCTACTACGCCGATTTCATCAGCTTTTACAGCCCTACTCAACTGTGCGGAGGTGGGACGACGAAATCGAATTCTAACGAATTACCGATTTCTGTTCCACTCTCTAGTAGACTATTGAGTCAAATCAATACGTTGGGCAATCTTTTTAATCAAAATAGCTCCGACAATCAGGGAAGCAAATTCACCCAAACCAGTTGTCAACCAATTCAAGAAGAATGGTGTTTTGTTCAAGATATGCAATTCTAAGGCAATCGTAAACATAGAGAGGGCAAAGAAAATTGAGAATAAGAAATGATCCTTGCGAATCCATCCATTAAAGAGATCTGTCTTTTCGTAACGTTTAAAGAGATATACTCCAAGTGTGACGAAGACCAAAGTAGATCCGCCACCAACGACCACGTCGACAATCCCATAACTCAGGAAGTTAGAAATCATACAGCCAATTGTCACCGACCAAATGTATTTCCGATTGTAGAAAGCCATGAAATTGAGCATTTCAGAAACACGGAATTGGATCTCATTGCTTCCGATGGCATTCAATGGGGGAGTAATGGTCAAGGCCACATAGAGAGCTGCAACTAGAGCAATCTGTGCCAAGTCACGAACAGTATAGTTTTTCATCGTTTTCTCCTTTAGCGGTTTTTCCGCGTCTAATATGCTTGGTGAAAGAAGCTAAGCACCAAGGGTTGATCTTTGCCAATGAACCCCTCTTGATAGAGTTGCATTCCACAAACCAACTTTATAAGTATAGCACAAATAAGGGAATTATGATAGACTAATTGTATGAAAAAACTAGTCCATCGCATCTTTAATAATGAAATTTTAGCCTACCTGATTTTTGGTGTTGCTACTACTATTGTCTCTGTTGCTACCCGGCTGATTGTTTTCCAACTGACGGACCAGGAACAACTAGCTACCTTGATTGGAAATATTGCAGGGATTCTCTTTGCCTTTGCTACCAACGATACTATTGTCTTTAAACAAGAAAGAAAAGGCTGGTTTAAACGGTTAATTGTCTTCTCTTTCGCTAGAATGGGTACTCTGATTCTGGATCTCCTAATGACCACAATCTTTGTGACCCAGTATCCGCAAATCATTGGTCAGTTTGTCAACATGAATCGGACGGCTATCAATACCATTGAAACCTTTGCTGCCCAATTTATGATTGTCATTTTGAACTATGTTTTCAGTAAACTTTTTGTCTTCCGAAATAAGAAGTAACTTCCGTGTATAACCAAAAATGAGGCTGGGACAAAAGTCCCAGCCTCTCAATTGTCTTTGGATTGTCGAGCAAGACGAAGTGGTTGAGTGGGATCTACTACGCTAATTTCATCAGCTTTTACAGCCCTACTCAACTGTGCGGAGGTGGGACGACGAAATCGAATTCTAACCAATTACCGATTTCTGTCCCACTCTCTTTTTTTAAACTTCTAAACTAGATGTTTGGGAAGTAAAATAAGTAATCTTTCCTTCTACCCCAAAATAATCCTTGACTAGGCCTTTTAATTCGTCCATGGCGACTTGGGAGCGTTCCACTTGCTCTTCAGTCACTGCTTCCATCACAAGAATAGCCTGTCGAGTTTCTTCTGTCAGCATGGTCCTTTGAGCTTCCCGCCAGTTTAAACAACGGCAAACAGCCCCTTCTTGGTCATAATAGATAATCTCTTCCGGCAAAGCTGGAGCATCTTCCTCAGCTCCTAATGGGAAGAATGGCTCTCCACCCTTGGCTTTCCCTAAAGATAAACCTCCGGCTAATTTTTCTATATCCTCACCACCACATGGGATAGCATAGGCAAGAGATACACTATTATACAGATCCACTAAAGGATTTATGGGATAAAACTCCCGGCCTTGCGAAACACGTTTCAATAAGGCTTCGATGGAAGAACGAGCTCCTTTTTTGGTCTTGAATTTGGTAAAAGCCTGACGCCATTCTTGAACGACTGGGCTGGCAGTGAATTGTTCATCATCGATGAAGACTTTTGATCGAGCGACTCCCTTGTCAAGTAAATCCTTAAAATAGGGATCCTTGCTTTCGTCGACGTGGTTGTCAATACCTTCTACTGTCATCACCACTACTTGTGCTTGGGGAAACAAATCCCAAAACTCTTGATCTACTGTAAATTTCATTTCTTTTCCTCACTATAATTTCTTTTTTTGCCTTTTTTAACTAGCTCCCAATCCGCCGCAATGTTTTCTCTCATCTTTGAAAGCCATTCCTCTAATTGAAGGGCTTCTGCTTTTGAAAACCCCTTTAGGGCTGTCTCCTCAGAATAAGCATGCTCAGCAAGGATGAACGGATAAAGCGCCTGTCCCTTTTCCGTTAGGATCCATTTTTTTATCTTTTGATTGGAATGATCATTTAATTCTCGGATAAATCCTTTATCAGCTAATTTTTTAACAGAGCGGGCTACTGTTGAGCGATCCACTTTTAATAAATCGGATAACTCCTCTTGAATAATCCCTGGGTGCTCCCCAATCCGTACCAAATACAGGTATTGGCCTTTAGCCAGTTCTAGATCTCGAAATTCGATATTGGCAATCGAATCTAAGGCTCGGGCTATGACGCCAATCTCTCGTAGTATCGTCATCTGCTCCTCCTTTCTTTATGGATGATTCTATCATATTTTTGTTGCAAATGCAATATAAATAACGAAGACAAAAAAAGAGGCTGGGACAAAAGTCCTAGCCTCTCAATTGTCTTTGGATTGTCGAGCAAGACGCAGTGGTTGAGTGGGCTCTACTACGCTGATTTCATCAGCTTTTACAGCCCTACTCAACTGTGCGGAGAGTGGGACGACGAAATCGAATTCTAACGAATGACCGATTTCTGTCCCACTCTCTCTTCATGATTTGTTTCTTTAACATCATTCCTGATTTTTTCTCACATTTTTAAGATGGAAACGACGCTTGAGTGATGCTTCCTTTTGGTGAAAAGCTACTTGAGATGACTTGTACTTGGCTACCACATCCCCATCTTTTGTTTCGAATCGTGCTTCAATCGCATATTGAATACTAGCGTTTAAGATGCAACCAATAATCAACACCTTCGATACTAAGATAAACCAGAACATAATAATCGCTAAGAGGACCGACCCGAAGAAACGTGCATCTAAGAAACTCGTGATATAGTGGTCGACATATTTCCAGAAAATATTTAGGGTCAAATAAAGAACTGCTGTTACAAAGATAGCTCCCGGAAAGACATAGCGAAACTTAGGAATTTTGATATTGGGTAGCGTGTAATAGAGCAAGAGCAAGGTCAAAAAGAGAAGAACGTAAACCGAAGGTCCTGAAATATTTAGAAGACGAAGGTAGATACTTTCATCAAACTTGAAAATCTCATAGACCGAACGAATAATCATCCGGCCAAACATGGTCAAAACCAGAGATAGACCGAACAGACCTTGCAGAGCAAAACTAATCAAAATACTGAAGATTCTCGCCCAGATAATCCCTCTCTCCTTCTCCACTCCATAACTTTTATTGAAGGCTCTTTGCAGGTATGCAATACACTGGGAAGAGACCCATAAAGCAGAGATGATGGAGAAACTCAGCAAACCAGTAGAAGGCTTAGTAAGCACTGATGAAATAACTTGCAAAACAATCCGGTACATGGAAGCAGGTAATACTTCTCGCAAAGTCAGCAAAATCTGAGTAGGACGAATCTGAAAGTAAGGGAGGATATTGGCTGCAATCAACAATAAAGGAAGAATCGAAATCAATAAATAATAGGCTACAGCTATACTCGTGATATCCGATTCAGAGGCCATATAAAATCGCAAGAACCCCTTAATAAATGGTCGTTGGCTTAGCCATTTGAAAAACTTTTTCATATCTTCCCTCCCTCTAAACAAAGAGATAAAAAGAGAAAAGAGCGAAACCGTTTTTTATATTCAGCTCCATTCTTTCCTCTCTACTTGTATTAATAGGTTCCTTCTTCGCCTTGACTGGTCAAAATAACAGGACCATCTTTCGTAATCACAAACTGATGTTCGTACTGACAAGAAAGACCACCATCAAGGGTTTTGTGGGCCCAACCTGTCTTCATATCGGTATCGATTTCCCAAGTTCCGGTATTAATCATTGGTTCAATGGTCAAGACCATCCCTTCACGCAAACGCAATCCACGTCCTGCACGACCGTAATGAGGCACCATTGGTTCTTCATGCATAGTTGGACCGACTCCATGACCGACCAAGTCTCGAACCACGCCATAGCCCTTGCTTTCAGCATATTCTTGAATAGCGGCTCCGATATCTCCTAGACGATTTCCAACAACGGCTTGTTCAATCCCCTTGTAAAGACATTCTTTGGTCACATCCATGAGGTCTTTAACTTCTTGGGATACATTTCCTACTGCATAAGCCCAACAAGAATCCGCCAAACCACCAGAGTAGTTTTCTGTAAACTTTTTCACCTGCGCGACATTGTCAAAGTCTAATTTTGAGACATCAACAACAGACTTGTCTAAGGGCTCTGACAAGACCATATCCACCTTTAAGAGGTCACCATCTTTTAAGACATAATGGCGAGGAAAGGCATGAGCCACTTCATCATTGATCCCACAACAAGTCGCATAGGGATAGTCCATCAAGCTTCCTCTACACCAATCTGAAGGGGCAAGACATTGGCTTCTTTACAGCGACGTCGAACATACTCTTCTACTTCCCAAAGATCAAGACCTGGTTTGATCAAATCCCGAAGGCCAATATGGATACTAGCAAGAAAACTCTCCTGCACGGTCCATGGCTTCAATTTCACGCTGTGATTTCAATGTAATCATCTATTTCCTACTTCCATTCTAATTAATTTTCAAAGTGACGGTGGCTTTCGTGACCAACTGCAGATTCAAATACAAATCAAAATCTATAATAGCCGATCGTCTAGTTTGGCGAACAATACGCGTTTCAATACGTAAGGTATCGTCCACTTGAACAGCTTGAAGATAATAGACCAACAGTTGTTCGATAATTAAATTTTTTCCAGAATTCATCATGAGCTGGCGAGTGACTGTTGTTAGAACTTCAGTGAGAACACCATTCGAGAGAACACCACTCTTTTCTAACATACTTGGTTCAACCGTCAATTCAAAATGATTGGCTTGCAGAACCACTTTTTGACTGATTTGTTCACTAAAGGTTGGTAAGCCCGACAACTGTTCCTTACTCATCCGGTCCATGACCGCACGACGGGTAATGACTCCTAACAGGGTCTGATTGCTCCGAATAACAGGGATCATCTCAAAATCTTCTGCAATCATGCGTTGACTGACATTGGCAATACTAGAGGATAGGTTTGTCGTAAGACGCTACGTGACATGACCTTGTCCAGAGTTGTCTGAGGTGTCTTATCTCCAGCATCCCGCATAGTCACCACTCCAACAACCATTTGGTGTTGATTGACGACAGGAAAGCGACTAAACCGGCTCTTTCTTACCAGATCTAGATAGTCACGTACGGTATCCGTTTCCCGTAAAAAACCATATTCATGCATGGGGGAATAGACTTGTTCGACCGTTAAAATATCTGTTTTGATTTGCATGTTGGCGAGAGCACGATTGATCATGGTCGCCACAGTATAGGTATCATGCTTGGTACGTAAGATAGGAGTTTGGCCACTGCGACCTAGTTCCAAAATAGAAGGATCAACGTCGAAACCACCCGTTACAAGAACAGCATTGTCGTGTTTGAGGGCCAGACGCTGGATATTGGTCCGGTCTCCAACAATGAGGAGCCCACCTTCAGAGACATAATCTAAAATATGCTCTTCTGTCATGGCACCGATATAAAACTTATTGAACTCTCGTTCCAGTCCTTCTTTACCTGCCAAGACTTCCGAACCGGTTATTTCTACAATCTCTCGAAAAGTCAGATGTTCCAGGACAGCCTTTTTGGACTTAACACGAACAGTCCCACTACGAGGTCTCGTTTCAACAATTCCACGATTTTCGGCTTCTTTAATGGCCCGATAGGCGGTCCCATCACTCACCTGCAAATAGTTCGAGATACTTCTCACACTGACACGCTTGCCAATTGGTAGTTTCTCCAAATAATCTAAGATCGCTTGGTGTTTACTCATTGAGATCTCCTCTATCTATGCAGAACTCGTAATAATCCCGCATCTTTCGGGTATAGCGGTCACTTCCCTTGAATTGACGTTTCAAGCTATAACCCGCATGCAAAGCTACCTGTTGACTGGCTATATTTTCAACATGGGTAATAATTCGGACTTGTTTGAGATGAAATTCCTGGAAGGCCAAGAAGGTCATTTCTTTGACAACCTCTGTCATGAGGCCTTTGCCCCAATAGTCCTTGTGTAAGAAATAACCAAGCTCTGCTTCTTTCTTAATTTCATCCAATTTTTCAAATTTAATTGATCCAATCACACGGCCAGTTTCCTTGTCACAAATCGCCCATATTCCTAAAGGATTCTTTAAAAAATAATTCGCCAAGACATACTGGCATTCTTCAAGGGAAGTTTGTGCTGGGAAAATAAAAGGCAAATTATCTGGATTGGAGGATATGGTATAAAAGTCAGCTGCATCACTATATAGAAAGGGCCTCAAGAAGAGGCGCTCTGTTTCGAAACATGAATATGCTGCTAGTTGCGTCCAAATGTTCATAAAAATCGTTCGTTATGCTTGATCAATTAGCTTGATGTCAGCTCCCAATTGTTGCAATTTTTCAATGATATGCGAATAGCCACGAAGGATAAACTCAACATTGGTAATCTCTGTTTTTCCTTGAGCCATTAGGCCAGCAATCACCAAGGCCGCACCTGCACGCAGGTCTGTCGCTTTGACTGGAGCCCCCGTTAATTGATTTGGTCCTTGGTAGACAATACGATCACTAACTGTTTCAATCGTAGCTCCCATCCGCATCAGTTCAGCCACATGGTTGACTCGCTTTTGATAAATAGTATCGACAATGCTTCCCTTTCCATTAGCTGTCAAGAGCAAGGGAGTCAAGGGTTGCTGCAAATCAGTCGCAAATCCAGGGTAAGGAGAGGTTTTTATATGGACAGCTTTCAGATTTTCCTGCTTTTCAACAAAAACACTATCCTCAGAAATGGTCATCCGAACGCCCATTTCTTCCAGCTTAGCGATAAAAGCTTTCCAAGTGTTCATAGAGGACATTGTTGATTTGAATCCCTTCACCCACAGTCCGCAGCAAGGGCAATATAAGTCCCCGCTTCGATGCGATCTGGAATCACTTGGTGACGTGTCCCGTGGAGATAGTCTACTCCTTCAATCGTAATGATATCTGTACCTGCGCCACGAATGTGAGCCCCCATATTATTGAGAAGAGTCACGACATCAATGATCTCAGGTTCGCGAGCAGCATTCTCAATAACGGTACGACCTTCCGCTTTAACAGCAGCTAGAATGGTATTAATCGTTGCTCCAACGCTAACCGTATCCATATAGATAACTGCGCCACGGAGACGCTCCCCATTTGTGGAAAGGTTCATACTAGAACCATCCATGGTCATTTTAGCGCCCATCGCCTCAAAGGCTTTCAAATGCAGATCAATGGGACGTGGACCTAAATCACATCCCCCTGGTAAACCTACAGTTGCCTGGCCATAACGTCCCAAAAGACTTCCGTAGAAATAGTAAGAAGCCCGAAGACTATTGATCTTTCCAAATGGCATTGGCATATCTTGTACACCACGTGGATCGATGACAAGGGTCTCCCCATCTCGCTCCACTTTTGCTCCCATGAGGATCATAATGTCAATCAAGCTAGCCACATCTGAAATATCTGGAACACCATCAAGGGTCACAATTTCGTCTGCTAAAATAGTTGCAGGAATAAGGGCTACCACACTATTTTTGGCACCACTAATGGTCACCTCACCTTTTAAAGGGCGACCACCATTAATTATAATTTTTTCATGTAAATTTGTATAAGCTCTTTCAATCATTCGGTAAAAATTACCGCATCTATTATATCATAAAAACGCTTCATTTTCCACTCATTCTTATCTTTTTGATCGGTCAATCCAATCCTTAGAAAAACCCTCAACTATATGTTTTACTATTTTTTTATATTTTTAGAATATTTCCTGTTTTATTTATGTTATTTGTAAATTGGCTGTAAGTGTTGTCACTTCTTTATAATAAAAAAGCAGTCCTTTTCGGACCGCCTTTTTCTGAGTTCATTTCACTTCATTTCCTAGTTCATATTTACTGCCTTTTAGAGCTCGGGTCAAGGACCATTTCCAAGGTTTCCCTTCAATGGTTACTTGTTTTTTCTCTAAATCAACTTTTACTTCTTCTACACCTTTTACAGCAGATAGTTTTTCAGTGACAGCATTGGCACAACCTTGGCATTTCATTCCTGTAATTTCATATGTTTTTGACATGATTCTTTCCTTTCTTTTTCATGAGGAGATAATTTTTTCTCCTAGTTTTTACAATTTTTTTCTCTTTAATCTTAGAGCATTCAGTACAACCGATACTGAACTAAAACTCATAGCTAGACCTGCTAACATCGGGTTTAAGAGCGGGCCCCCAAAGAGATAGAGAAGACCCATCGCCACAGGAATAGCTAAAACATTGTAGATAAAGGCCCAGAACAAGTTTTCCTTGATGGTCTTAATCGTATAGCGACTGATTTCCAAAGCCCGGACAAGATCCATCAATTGCGGTTTCATGACGACGATATCCGCACTTTCCATGGCAATATCTGTCCCAGACCCCATGGCAATCCCGATATCAGCAGTTGCAAGAGCCGGTGCATCGTTGATTCCATCTCCAACCATAATCACAGACTTGTCTTCTGCTTGCAACTCTTGGATCACCCGTGATTTTTCTTGTGGAAGGACTTGACTGATGACCTGCTGGATTCCAGCTTTCTTGGCAATGGCTTGAGCAGTTCGGTCATTATCCCCAGTCAGCATGATGACCTTCTTGCCCATTTTTTCTAGACTAGCAACCATTTCTAAACTATCGTCCTTGATGCGGTCTGCTACGCCAAATAGGGCCATGAGTTGTCCATCTTCAGCCAAGAAATCGGCGTTTGTCCATCCTGGGTCAAGACTTCCAAGTCAGCCTTGGCAAGACGAACATCGACCCCTTCCTCTTCCATGAGCGTTTGATTCCCAGCCAGATAAACCTGCCCAGCATAGCTAGCTGTAAGGCCTCTTCCTGTTAGACTAGAGAAGTTTTCCATTTCTAAGATGTCTACATGCGCTTCCTTTGCAACATCTAGAATAGCTTGTCCCAGTGGGTGCTCGGACTTAGCTTCCAGAGAGGCTAGTATTTGTAAGGCATTCCCAGCATGTCCATAAGTATAAGAAGAAGACAACTGAGGCTTTCCTTGAGTGATGGTCCCCGTTTTATCGAAGACCAAGACTTGTGCTTGATGAGCTAACTCAAGGACATCCCCTCTCTTGTAGAGGATCCCATGCTCTGCCCCTAATCCTGTGCCTACCATAATAGCTGTCGGAGTAGCCAAGCCTAGGGCACATGGACAGGCAATGACCAAGACACTGATCGTTACCGTCATAGCAAAGGTGAAGGTTTCACCCATGATAAAATACCAAAAGAGACCAGATAAGAGGGCAATCCCCATAACTACAGGGACAAAAACTCCTGCCACTTTATCAGCAATCTTGGCGATTGGCGCTTTGGTTTGTTGGGCATCTTCCACCAGCTGAATGATTTGTGCTAGCAAGGTATCCCGACCAACTTTTTCAGCCTGATAGACCAAGCTTCCTTGACCATTGATGGAACCAGCGTAAACTGGACTCCCTTCATTTTTTTGGATGGGGATTGATTCACCCGTCAGCATGCTTTCATCAATGGCTGATTGTCCGGAAACCACTTGACCATCAACGGCTATTTTTTCACCTGGCTTGACCAGGATCTGATCTCCAATGACCAAGTCTTCTACAGGCAATTTTACTTCTTTTCCATCACGTAAGACTGTCGCATCCTTGGCAGGCTAGATGCATGAGCTTTTTAATGGCTTGAGAAGTACGCCCTTTAGATAGTGTTTCAAAATATTTACCTAGAGTAATCAGGGTCAGAATCACGGCTACAGACTCAAAATAAAGCTGGTGTACGTGATGGTGGTGACCAAGCAAAATGTGATAAGTTCCATAAAGACTATAAAGAAAGGCTGCACTAGTCGCTAGAGCCACCAAAGCGTCCATATTGGGATGGCCTTTTAGAAGGGTTCGGAAGCCATTTCGATAAAAGGCTCGACCGAAAACCATCACAGGGATGGTCAAGACCAAAAGAACAAGAGTATAAGCCACAGGTGCGCGATCAGGTGAAACAAATGCAGGTGCTGGTAGGCCAATCATGGGCCCCATTGCTAGATAAAAGAGAGGCAGGGTGAAGACGGAAGACCAAAAGAGCCGTTTTCGGATCAATTGTAGCTTGTCACCTTCTCGCTCTTCTTGGCTCTTAGCTGTATCTGGATTGTATACTACTGCCTCATAACCGGCATCCGCTACCGCTTTTGAAATAGCCTCTGGACTTAGTGGTTCCCCATTGTATTCCACTGTCATTTTTTCAGTGGTTAGATTCACTGTCGCTTTTTCAACACCGTCCAGATGATTGACAGCTTTCTCCACATTGATGACACAGGATGCACAGGTCATCCCATTGACGACAAAAGTTTCTTCTTTCATTTCTCTTCCTCCACATGACTGACACAGTGACATTGGCCTGGCTGGCAATCATACTGAACCCTGCTCCACGCTTTCTTTGGATGCGAGGATTTCTTGCAAGTCCTTCATCTGTTCTTTGGTCATTGGTGTTTGCTGGATCAGTTTTCCCAATAATTGGCTATGCTTGGTCAAGCAGATCTTACTTAAGACTGCTTGGACAGCTTTTAAATTGGACTCTTCTTCATTAAGGACAGCCTGATACAAATAGGTCCGACCTTCTCTCCGGCTCGTCAGATAGCCTTTATCTGCTAACCGTCCCAAGAGGGTTTTTACCGTTGAAGCTGACCAGTCCTGCTTGGTAGAGAGAATCAAAGTTATTTCCGTAAGTCGTTTCTCCCTTGGTCCAAAGGACCCGCATGACTTCCCATTCAGCGCTTGAAATTTTTCGCCATTGTTTTTTCCTTTTCTATCACCTATTAAACACAATATATTTACGTTTGTAGTTTAATTATACACCTTCTTTTTCTTGTCAATAGTTTTGTTTACATTTGTAAATTTATTTTACAAAAAGAGAGTGGGACAGAAATCGGTAATTCGTTAGAATTCGATTTCGTCGTCCCACCTCCGCACAGTTGAGTAGGGCTGTATAAGCTGATGAAATCAGCGTAGTAGAGCCCACTCAACAACTGCGTCTTGCTCGACAATCCAAAGATAATTGAGAGGCTAGGACTTTTGTCCCAGCCTCCTTTCTATCTACTTAGTTAACCGCTTCTTTCAAGGCTTCTACCTTGTCTAAACGTTCCCACGGAAGGTCAATGTCTGTCCGTCCCATATGGCCATAAGCCGCTGTTTGACGGTAGATTGGACGTTTAAGGTCTAGCATTTGGATAATTCCTGCAGGACGCAGGTCAAAGATTTGACGCACTGCTGCTTCTAATTTGCTTTCAGCGACTGTTCCTGTACCGAAGGTATCGATACGAACAGATACTGGATGAGCTACCCCAATCGCGTAAGCCAATTGCACTTCTGCTTTCTTAGCAAGACCTGCAGCAACAATGTTTTTAGCAATGTAGCGAGCTGCATAAGAAGCTGAACGGTCAACCTTAGTCGCATCCTTACCAGAAGGCGCCACCACCGTGACGTGAATAACCACCATAGGTATCCACGATGATCTTACGACCGGTCAAACCTGAGTCTCCTTGAGGTCCTCCGATAACGAAACGACCAGTTGGATTGATAAAGAACTTCGTTTCATCATCAAGATACGAAGCTGGAATCACTTCCTTGATGACCTTGTTAATCACATCCTCATGGATTTGTTCATTGCTGACTTCTGGATCGTGTTGGGTTGAAATAACAACCGTATCCACGCGCACTGGGCGGTCATTTTCATCATACTCAACCGTAACTTGGGATTTGGCATCTGGACGAAGATAGCTAATCTCACCAGACTTACGGAGCTCTGCCAAACGACGAACCAACTTGTGGCTCAAGGAAATTGGCAATGGCATGAGTTCTTCTGTCTCATCCACCGCAAAACCAAACATGAGACCTTGGTCACCAGCACCAATCAAGTCAAGTGGGTCTTGATCCGCATTCCCACGGACTTCCAAGGCTTCATTAACACCTTGAGCGATATCTGGAGATTGTTCCACCAAAGATGGATGAACTCCCACCGTTTCCGCTGAGAAACCATACTCCGTATTGGTATAACCGATTTCTGCAATCGTATCACGAACCACTCGGTTAATATCGACATAAGCATTGGTTGAAATTTCACCGAAAACATGTACGGAACCAGTATAAACAGCTGTTTCAGCAGCCACGTGTGCCTCTGGATCTTGCTCTAAAATAGCATCCAAGATAGCATCTGAAATTTGGTCTGCAATCTTATCTGGATGCCCCTCAGATACAGATTCAGACGTGAATAATTTACGTTCTGACATAAAAATGTCCCCCCTTAAAAAATATTCGTTATAGAGTTACAAAGAACTGGTAGATGCATTCTACCACCTTATCGGGACCATATAACCTAACTATTATAACACGTTTTTGCACCAGTATCCTTTTTATAAAAGAAAAAGATATAGTTTGAAACTATATCTTTTTCTGTTAAACAACTATCCAACTCTAATCTTTACAATAGCAAAGTCCCTATTAATACAAGGACAGTTGAAATCATAGATGGAATTTGAATAGCTAACCAAGCTGGATCACCAGCAAAAAGCATGGACGCAAAATAGAGAGTTACTGAAACAAATAGCATCGTCTTATTAGCCGTTTTCGTTCCAATGCCAAGCAAGACTGTCGCAGACAATATAACAAGTAAGGTAGGAGCCCAAAAAGAACAAAAAGACAATCGCCCATCCTCCCATTAACACAGCACTACCTATAAAAAGCATCAGTAAGCCCATATTTACGAAAAATACAAGAGTTAGAAGGCCCCTATTAGGAACAGAATTTTCTGGGGCTTGTTCCGCCATTTGTGGCTGAGCAGAATTTTCTAAACCTTGTTCCGCCATTGATGGCTGAGCAGGATTTTCTGGACCTTGATCCGCCATTTGTGGTTGAACAGGATTTTCTAGACCTTGATATGTCATTGGTGGCTGAGCAGGATTTTCTGGGCCTTCCCCCATCATTGGTGGCTGAACAGGATTTTCTAGGCCTTGTTCTGCCATTGGTGGCTGAGCAGGGTTTTCTGGGCCTTGATCTCCCATTGGTGGCTGAGCAGGGTTTTCTGGGCCTTGATCTCCCATTGGTGGCTGAGCAGGGTTTTCTGGGCCTTGATCCCCCATTCGTTGCTGAATAGATTCTTCAGGCATTGCGTCTTTGTCTTGGTTTGTTTCACAATTTAGCTGTTGATCTGTCATAATTTTCTCCTGACATTTTCTAAAATATTTTGCTTTTCTTAAAAAGCTGGAATTAACGATTTTCTATGTGATATTCACTGAATTCTTCCATGCCTCTAATGACATTTTAAAAATATACAAGTTGATAGAATTTCTTGACTCGATAAGATCATTGATCGAGCAAATACTGATTTAAAAGAGTTTCCCCCTTCTTAATATCTCAATACTTCTTTAACTTCTTTCGCTAGGATTGTTCCTATTAAAACGAGAATAGATAAAACTATCGGTGCAATTCGGAAAACTCCCCAGTCTGGATCATAAGCTAAAATAATGGACAGTATATAAAATACGAAACTCGTATAGAGTAGCGTTTTATTTCCTTTCTCCATCCCTATTCTAAGAAAAATGGCCCCAATAGCAATACTTAATAAGTTTGGTCCTAGAAAAATTAAAATGAAAAGTCCCCAAGCATTACCCGAAAGTGCAAAGTAAGAGATAAACAATACAAGATAGATAATGGATAAGTAAAAGGCGACTGAAAGAAGAATGGAAGTAAATTTGATTTTTGTTGGATAATTCTGGATAGGCGCCGAATAAAAACCATCTCCACTTATCCTAATCGTATCTTTAGTTTCTTCAAAATTATTCTGCTGATTTGGCATAGCATTCTCCTCCCTTTTCTTATTACTTTATTTATGTTTTCTCTTAAAACATTTATACACTATTTCATCATTCTTTTTCATTAACCGTAAGACAACTGAAATCCTACCAAGGAATTGCAGGATAGTGACGCCCAAGGAAACCAACGGAACGATCGGATACCAGGTATGCTCTTTTTCTAATCGAAGAACATAATCGTACCCGATCCATTTTCACTACCTGCTATCCAAACAGTCGAAATATAAAGAAAGGTTATAAAATAAATGAACCCTGATACCGTTTATTTCTAAACATTTATTTCACTCCACTTTTCAAAAGTAAAGTATAAATTGATTTATTACCTCTCATTATACCACAATTTGTAACCGCTTCCTCCGTGTTTTCTCGCTATATAAAAAAGATAGGATTTTACGCCCTATCTTCTATAATTACTCTCCATTATCAAACATTACAGTTCCGAAAAAAACCACTATAGCTATTATAAGAGGCATAAGGAAAAATAATCCCCCAGCTGGGTCATACGCTAGAATCATCGAAACAAAATATAAAACTGCGGATGTATAGAGAGTTGTTCTATTCCCCATCGTCTTTCCGTTCCAAAGCAGAAGGGTCGCAATGATAATACAGAGAAAATGGAGTTGTAGCATAATTGTCCATTCTCTAAATGCGATCGCGACGAGTAGAGACCATCCTAGGTATATATTTGCGCAAAACAAGTGCAATAGATAGTACTATCGTACTTCCGACTCTTTTTTCTGGCTTCATCTCATTGTTAGAAAGGAGACTATCTCCTAAAACATATGCCTCTTTGTCTTTATTTTTTGGGGGATTCTGCTCTTCCCCCGCCATGGATGGCTGAACAGCCCCCTCAGGCACACCTTGATGCCCTTGGTTTGATTCATACTTTGGATCTTGATCTGTCATCGCTATTCCTCCTCTTTTACAAGCTTAAGTTATTTGGTGTTTCTACTCCTATTATACACGCATTTGATGATTCATTTCATCGGCTATGATGAGTGATAAATTTTATCTATCAGCTTGATAAATTATCCATATTATTCAAATGATTTTTTTCGTGTTACAATGACTGTATTATTTTCTAATCAGTAAGGTAGCATTTCTTTTTTCCTTGCTCATTAGAGAGGAGGAAATCATTTTTGGATTGGTCAATTGTTGAACAATATTTTCCACTCTACCAGCAGGCCTTTTTCTTGACCTTTCACATTGCTGTATGGGGGATTTTAGGTTCATTTCTTTTAGGACTGATTGTCAGTATCATCCGACATTATCGTCTACCGATTTTAAGTCAACTAGCTGGTTGTTACATCGAACTTTCTCGAAATACACCTCTCTTGATTCAGCTCTTCTTCCTCTACTTTGGCTTACCAAGGATAGGAGTCGTCCTTTCTTCAGAAGTCTGTGCAACCATTGGTCTTATCTTTTTAGGTGGTTCCTATATGGCTGAGTCCTTCCGAAGCGGTCTAGAAGCTGTCAGCCAAACCCAGCATGAAATCGGTCTCTCCATTGGGCTAACACCCAGACAGGTATTTCGCTATGTGATCCTACCGCAAGCAACCGCAGTGGCTCTGCCTTCATTTAGTGCCAATGTCATTTTCCTGATTAAGGAGACCTCTGTATTCTCTGTAGTCGCTTTAGCTGACCTCATGTATGTAGCAAAAGATTTGATCGGACTCTATTACGAGACAGACATCGCCTTGGCCATGTTGGTCATTGCCTATCTGCTCCTCTTACTACCGATTTCACTTCTCTTTAGTTGGATAGAAAGGAGATTACGCCATGCAGGATTCGGGAATTCAGGTACTCTTTCAGGGAAATAATCTCCTTCGAATACTCCAGGGCTTGGGTGTGACCATTGGGATCTCCATCGTCTCTGTCCTCCTATCTATGATCCTTGGAACCCTCCTCGGCATCGTGATGACTTCTCAATCAAAAGTCATTCGTCTACTCACTCGCTTTTATCTCGAATTTATTCGAATCATGCCCCAGTTGGTCTTGCTCTTTATTGTTTACTTTGGTTTGGCCCGCAACTTCAACATAAACATTTCTGGCGAAAGTTCAGCCATTATCGTCTTTACCCTTTGGGGAACGGCTGAAATGGGGGATTTAGTCCGAGGGGCCATCACTTCTCTTCCAAAACACCAGTTTGAAAGTGGACAAGCCTTAGGATTAAGCAAGGTTCAACTATACCGCTACATTATCATCCCACAGGTTCTCAGACGATTGCTTCCGCAAGCTATTAACTTGATTACCCGTATGATAAAGACAACCTCCTTAGTGGTCCTCATCGGGGTTGTAGAAGTTACCAAGGTCGGCCAACAAATCATCGATAGCAACCGCCTGACCATCCCTACCGCTTCTTTTTGGATTTATGGAACCATTTTAGTCTTGTACTTTATCGTCTGCTTCCCTATTTCCAAATTAGCTGGACAGTTAGAAAACCACTGGAGGAATTAATATGTCTGAAACCATTTTAGAAATCAAGGATTTAAAAAAATCCTTCGGAGATACCCCTATCCTCCAAGGACTTTCCCTCAAGGTTCAAAAAGGGGAGGTCGTGGTGATCTTGGGGCCTTCTGGTTGTGGTAAGAGTACCCTCCTTCGTTGTATCAATGGCTTAGAAAGCATCCAAGCTGGCGATATCCTCTTGGATGGTCAATCCATAACCAAAAACCAAAAAGACTTCCATCTGGTCCGCCAAAAGATTGGGATGGTCTTCCAAAGTTATGAACTCTTCCCCCATTTAGACGTCCTCCAAAACTTGATTCTTGGTCCTACAAAAGCTCAAGGACGAGCTAAAGAGGAAGTCATCAAGGAAGCAGAAGAGTTACTGGAACGGGTCGGTCTCTTGGAGAAGAAACATAGCTACGCAAGGCAATTGTCTGGTGGACAGAAGCAACGGGTAGCCATCGTCCGCTCCCTCCTCATGCATCCAGAAATTATCCTCTTCGATGAAGTGACAGCCTCTCTAGACCCTGAGATGGTCCGGGAAGTCCTAGAACTCATCAACGACCTGGCCCAAGAAGGACGGACCATGATTCTGGTGACCCACGAGTTACAGTTCGCACAAGCTCATTGCCGATCGGATCATTTTCTTGGATCAGGGCAAAATTGCCGAAGAAGGAAGTGCTCACTCCTTCTTTACCAACCCACAAACCCAACGAGCACAAGAATTTTTAAATGTATTTGACTTTAGCCAATTTGGCTCATATCTATAAAGGAGATTTTTATGAAATTCATTAAACCAATTTTAGTTCTTTTTACCTTCGCTCTCGCTTTGCTCTTTATCACTGCATGTGGCTCTAGCAAGTCATCATCTTCTTCTACCGGCTCTAAAGCACGTACCATTGAAGAAATCAAGAAAAGTGGCGAGCTTCGTATCGCAGTCTTTGGAGACAAAAAACCTTTTGGTTATGTTGATAATGATGGATCCTACCAAGGTTACGATATCGAACTAGGGAATCAATTAGCTAAAGACCTAGGTGTCAAACCGAAATATGTTTCAGTGGACGCGACTAACCGTGCCGAATACTTGATCTCCAATAAAGTCGATATCACCTTGGCCAACTTCACCGTAACAGATGAGCGGAAGAAACAAGTAGACTTCGCCGTTCCTTATATGAAGGTTTCACTCGGTGTGGTGTCTCCTAAAGATAAAGTCATCACAGATGTGAAACAATTGGAAGGAAAAACCTTGATCGTAACCAAGGGAACTACTGCTGAAACCTACTTTGAAAAGAACCATCCAGAAGTGAAACTTCAAAAATATGACCAATACAGCGATGCCTATCAAGCTCTCCTAGATGGACGTGGCGATGCCTTCTCAACAGACAACACAGAAGTCCTTGCTTGGGCCCTTGAAAACAAAGGATATGAAGTTGGAATTACTTCACTTGGTGATCCAGATACTATCGCACCAGCTGTTCAAAAAGGAAACAAAGAACTCCTCGATTTCATTAATGATGACATTAAAAAGCTTGGAAAAGAAAACTTCTTCCACAAAGCTTATGAAAAACTCTTCACCCAACATACGGAGATGCTGCAAAAGCAGATGACCTCGTTGTTGAAGGTGGCGAAGTGAAATAACAAATAAAGACTCTATCGCAATGATAGAGCCTTTTTTCTTGTCAAAAACTGTTTTTCTTAGTACCCTTTGGTCGTTTCCTCCAAAAGCATATACCCAGTAGGACATCGATGGTTAAACAGACAGAGAGGATCTGTAGAGGCCAAAGCAAGCCATAAACAGCAGATAGACCATAGAAAATACTTGCCGAAGCCCAAAGAATTCGAGATTCTATCGCCAAAGCGAACTGGCTTGAGACAAAGCCGATGGTGAATAAAACCAAATGGATACCCGTTGCATAAAAAAGGATGAAGGCAAAAGGGCCGGTCAGGAAGAGTCCGATGATCCCCAAGCCGTAATAAGTAAGACCTAGCCATTTGGGAAGAGCAAAAAGATACGAATAAAGAGACGATGCATTTCCTTTATTGGTTAAGCCCCCGTAAACAGGCTGTCTAGAGTTCTCAAATGACTGATTGCTATTGTCGTCTTGCTCCAAAGTCACTTCCACTGTAGGCCTTTCTTGCCCATACTCTAACCCCTTTGTTACTACTCCTTCGCCATTATCACTCGATTGGTTCCCAAATAACATAACAAGGGGAGCGATGACTAATTTTTCTTTCATCAAGACGAATACATTAGGATAGCCAAATCGTTTTGGGTAAGAAAGCAAATCGGATAATAAGGACGAAGATTCCTTATTTCCGGAGATTACTTCATCCGATCCCCATTGACTTTCTAACCTCTCAGCTGACTCTTCTTCATCTCCACTTGCACCACCATCTTTGTCAGTATAAGCACTTGACCGCGTCCCAAACAGCTTCTGCAAACTTTCCTTCTGTCTATATACCAGATAAAGGGAAATGACAGAATGGTAAAAAGGAATGGGTGAAGTCGTCTTTAAAACGAGTAAGTCTAGCGTGACGGAAGGGAGATAGTAACAACCATAAAGGCAATTGAGCACAAATAGGACCTTCTGATTCTTAATGATGAGGAAACTAGACAACAAGATGACTAGCAGGACTTCTTGGTCCACTCCTTCAAACAATCTCCAGTAAAAGTCAGATTTTGAATGATCCAATATAGTCCACAAGCGTAAGACAACAGGAATCCGATCTACCAATTGTAAGATACTGATCCCAAAGGAAACCAACGGAACGATTGGATACCAGGTTCCTTCCTGACCAACCAAAGAACGAAGACGAGGCCACTCCACCTTATTGATCATGATCAGGACAATGGCTAAGGTTGGAAGTTGAGAAAGTCTCATCACAACCTCCGTACCAAACAAAGCAATAGGAACCTCTTGTGGCCAAAAGATGCTGAGAACTAGGAAGAGAGCATATAGAAGAAGCCCTTCCTGCTTCCCCTGGTCTTTCCAGATTTTTACTGTGAGAAAGACTTGAATAAGTAGCCATAAAAGAATCTGAAGGATTGACAACCAGATGATAGGGGA